>Ga0137361_10000976_pt1 | contig 17137 bp, 18 predicted proteins | sample Mad1_80_16metaG_FD_104923 | JGI IMG/M metagenome (GOLD analysis project Ga0137361, IMG submission 104923) | Vadose zone soil microbial communities from Angelo Coast Range Reserve, California, USA - Mad1_80_16 metaG | ecosystem: Environmental > Terrestrial > Soil > Vadose zone | place: USA... | reverse complement strand
TCGAACGCTGGTATCGCGACCTGCGCGTGACACGCATTTACGAAGGCACCGACGAGATTCAGCACTTCATCATCGCCCGTGATTTGCTCAGAGGCTATGTGAAGATCGGCGCGTGGGAGTAGCGTTCATTGTCCCTCGACAGGCGATTTAAAAGTCGTCTCTTTGCTCATGTCGGCCCACAAGCCGGCCTGCTTTGAGAGGAATTGATGAGGAAGTGGCGGGCTGACAGGCGCCACTTCCTCATCAATTCCTCTCGGCGAGCGCCGAAGGCACGAGGAAAAACAATAAAACGCGACTTTAAATAGCTCTGACCCCCTATAATTAAATATTGACATGCGTTCTGTTTATCTTTATACTTACGGAATAAATGCTCAATAAGGAGATAGTGATCATGCTACAGGTCATCTATGGTTTTGTGTTATGGCTCATTGTCCCTTGTATCATATTTGGAATGCTCATTTTTAGCATGGCGGTTTGCGGTCGCGCACATGAAAAGAGGTCTGCATGGTCAGGCTTTTTCTTAGGTCTGATCGTTTTTGTGTTATATGTCATCAGCAAACTATCATCGCTGCAAGGTGTAGATTTCACATTCAACTCCTTCCCCGATTTTGGTCTCAGGAGCTGGATAGTACTGATTATAGGTGCATTGGCGGGTTTTTTTCTCCTATTTATAGTAGCTGCGCTTAAACCCACACGTGGTATAGGAGTAATAACTCTTTTCCTATCAGCGGCAAGTACAATTTCGCTGTTCAGCTATATTTTCATATCTGGCATTAGAGATACTGCCATGTTCTTTGCATTAGGTATACTTTGCGGTTTACTAGTACACATAATGTTTAACCCAGATACAGTGCCAGAGATTTTTAGCTAGAAACATATATGCGGATTTAAATTGAGGAAGAAGCCGCAGTCAACAAAGTAGCGTTAGAGGCTAGTGAAAAGCTGACTTACTTGACAACTAAATCCTGGTAGGACTGGAGATTGCAGCACGTCGCTTTCCTCAAGTGTCTTTTCGAGCGTTAACACTGCGTCTTCTCTTCGATAGACTTCAAGGGTTCGCTCTTGCCAATTCACAACCCAATATTCTTTCACGTTACGGCGTGAGTACAGTTTCAGCTTGACTTCTCGATCTCGACGTTCATTTTCTGCGCCTGGTGAAAGCACTTCAACCACTAATTCAGGTGCGTTGTGCAGTTTTCCATCTTTGTGCAATGCTGTTTTTAACCGCTCCTGGCTAATCCAAATCACATCAGGGACAACGTTCGTATCGTCAGCAAAAATGATCCCTGGTGTCAGATTGACAAGGCCAGCTTGCGATTGTTCGTTCCAAACTTGCAGGAGAAAGCCCAATCGAAAGCTAACTAACTGATGCTGCCAATCTGGTTGCTTTGCCACGTACAATTCTCCATCAACAATTTCGTATCGACTCCCATCTTCTGGTAACAGTTCTAAATCGCGTGAAGTCCAGTGTAGTGTCTTCATGGTTCTTTCTCTGCTTCTTTTCAGCTATGAACAGGCGTTGTGCATATTGTAACATATCCATTAAACTGCTCGTATCACCTCCGCCAAATTCTGATAGACATGATCGGGCTGAATATGCATTTTCTCAACATCCTCGCGACTACTCCGACCGGTCAGCACCAGCAGCGTATGCGTACCAGCCGCCTTCCCACCAAGGATATCCACATCCAGACTATCGCCGATCATCACCGTCTCATCCGATCGACTGCCCAGCAATCGCATCGCCTCCTGCAGCAGCATCGGCTCTGGTTTTCCAACCACCTCTGGGGTAACACCGCTGCCAGTCTCTATCGCCGCCGCCAGCGCACCACAACCAGGCAAAAAACCCCCCTCCACCGGCAGCAGCGCATCGCGGTTGATCGTGACGAAGAAAGCCCCCGCACGTATTGTACGTATCGCACAGTTCAGCTTTGCATAGGTGAAGCCACGATCGAGGCCTACCAGGACCGCATCAGCCTTTTCTGCATCGACACTTGCCGCCGCCAGGTGCTGCGACCTCACCAAATCGATCAAGGGCTGCTCACCAACAACATAGATTGCGCCGCCAGGGAAACGACGTGCGATATACTGCACGGCAGCCTGGCCGGCGCTCAGCACGTGCGATGCATCGGTAGCAATACCAAGGCGTGCAAGTTTTGCCAGAATTTGCTCGTCCGTAGCAAACGAGTTGTTGGTCAGGAAGAGATATTTTTTGTTATGAGCCTTAAGCCAGGCCAGGAACTCTTTCGCGCCCGGCACCAGCTCATCTCCGCGGTAAATTACTCCGTCCAGGTCTAGCAAATAGGTGGTGTATGGTAACATCATTCTCGTAGCAGTTGCTCTCGGATGGCGACAATTTCGCGACGCAATACCGGGTTGATATTCACAGCCTGGTCAATTTTCTCACACGCATGCAAGACAGTACTGTGATCACGCCCACCAAAAAGCTGCCCAATTTCAAAGAGCGAAGCCTGCGTCTCCTGGCGCATCAGGTACATGGCAACCTGGCGCGGCATAACGATATGTTTGTCACGTTGCTTGCCGCACATATCCTCCATGGAGATATGGTAGTACTCTGCTACTGCCTGGGCAATCTGCCGGATGGAGAGGTTCGACTCCCTGGTATCGTTCCCCAGTGATGACATCGCGGCACGTGCCACATCGATGGTCAAATCGCTACGGTGCAACTGCTGATAGGCCATCAGTCGATTCAAACAGCCCTCTAACTCACGAATGTTGGTCTGCACCCGGCCAGCAATATAGGCAATGATGTCATTGGGAACACGGTAACGCAGCAGATCAGCCTTCACACGCAGAATAGCCATACGTGTCTCCAGGTCGGGGGGCTGGATATCAGCGATCAACCCCCACTCAAAACGTGAACGCAGGCGTTCCTCCAGGCTCACAATCGCCTTGGGTGGGCGATCACTACAGATCACAATCTGTTTGCTCATCTCGTGCAGGCTGTTGAAGGTATGAAAGAACTCTTCCTCGGTCGATTCTTTGCCCGCGATGAACTGAATATCGTCCACTAACAAGATATCGACTGAGCGATACTTTGCGCGGAACTCCTCGGTCGTGCGGTAACGAATAGCGTTGACAATCTCATTGGTGAATTGCTCAGACGATACGTAGAGCACCGCCAATCCCGCCTGTACTGCCTGGTGCCCAATGGCATGCAGCAGATGGGTTTTGCCTAATCCCACCCCACCATACAAAAACAGCGGATTGTAGGATTCACCAGGAGCCTCTGCTACAGCCAGGGAAGCAGCATGAGCCAGGCGATTACTGTTGCCAACAATAAACGCATCGAACGTGTAGCGCGAGTTGAGGCGGTTCTGCATCAAGATGTTGGCTCGCTGCTCGTTATCCCACTCTTCTGATGAATCGAAGATCACAGCTACTCCGCTCCCGTCCGGGCCGACCTCCGCGGTCGTCTTTCTCTCCACTACGCCACTTCGACGAGAGCGACACACTCAATCTCGACGAGCGCCTTGCGTGGCAACTCCGCAACAGCTATCGTCGAACGAGCGGGAGCTACCCCGGTGAAATAGCTGGCATAGACAGCGTTCATCGCTTGAAAATCACTCATGCGAGCCAGAAAGATCGTTGTTTTCACCACGTGTGCCAGTGAAGAGCCTGCACCGGCAAGCACAGCCTGGAGATTCTGCAAAACACGATGTGTCTGGGCCTGGACATCTTCACCGACCAGTTCACCGCTGCTTGGATCAAGCGCGATCTGACCGGAAGCATACACAAACTCACCACAGCGAATCGCTTGACTATATGGCCCAATCGCCCCTGGGGCATGGGGGGTACTGACTTGTGTACGTTGCATAGACATTTTCCTAACACATTCTTCTGAAACCCTCGGTTTCATCTGGTGTGGTGCGCCTTGGGCGCATGACTCTTTTTGCGTATTACGGGACTCATCCAAGTGATGACGGCGGCTCACCCGTGCCAAGAGAAACATTCCGTGGCGGCATCTGAACAGACGACCGATGCGCCGATAGCCCCCGAGCACAATAGCGTAACGCCTGTTGCATCTCGGCTGCCGAGTGGTAACGATCCTCCGGCTCTTTCTCCAGTGCCCGTTGCACAATCTGCTCGACGGCCGGTGGGACAGTCACATTGAACTGGCGCAGGAGCGGGGGGTTCGCCGATGCATGTTGCATCGCGATAGAGACTGCCGTTGGACCAACAAAGGGCGGACGACCTGCCAGCATTTCAAACATCACGACGCCAAGGGAATAGAGATCAGACGAAGCTGTCAATTTTTCGCCCCGTGCCTGCTCAGGCGAAAGATAATCAGCAGTCCCCAGGACGATGCCGCTGTTGGTGAGTCCTGCATCCTCAAGCACACGCACGATACCAAAGTCGGTGAGCTTCACCAGCACGCTCCCGCTGCTAATGCCTGCACCCGAGTTCCCACCGCTACGCGCTAGCATAATATTCTGCGGCTTAATATCACGATGAATGAATCCTCGCGCGTGAGCCACTTGTAAGACGGCGCACACCTGTGCAGCGATCTCCAATACTTCGCGTGCTTGCAACTGACGGCGTTGTCCAATCAGTTGCTTCAATGTGGGACCATGAATATATTCCATCACAAGGAAATACTGTCCCATCTCCTCAACAAAATCGTAGATGGTGACAGCATTGGGATGATTCAGTGCCGCAGCAGCACGAGCTTCGCGACGAAATCGCTCGACGGCGCGTGAGTCATTCTTATCCAATGACCGCAACACCTTAATTGCCACTATGCGTTCCACGCGATGATCCCACGTTTTGAACACACTCGCCATTCCACCAGTAGCAATATGCTCGCGAATCTCGTAGCGTCCAGCAATCAGGGTACCTTCAAACTGGTTCAAGGTTCTACCTCAAGCAGCCCAGGGAAACGCTGTACGATGACAAACTCGTCGAGGGTTAGTATATCATCAAACGGGCTATGTCGTCCAGCAGGGACGTGAATCGCCATCAATCCCGCCGTCGGTGAGTTGCACCGGATTCCCATTCATGTGGTACTGGCCTGTTTTCGCATCGACACTCACGGTCGCCAGCCAGATATCAAAGGTGCTGTTGTTATAGGACAGATACGCGATCTGCTTCCCATCAGGCGACCAGACCGGCTGGCTGATGAACTGTCCTCGTAAGATCAGTGAAGATTTCTGGTAGGGCAACAAGGCTTTCTGCATCACCGCCGGATTGTTCGGGTCACTGGTCACTCCCTCTGGCACGGGCATCACATACAACCCCATTTGATCAGTGCCTTCGCGTCGTATATAGGCTATCGAGTTCCCATCGGGTGAAAAGGCCGGCTCTATGTTCTCAACGTCAGGCGGCGTAATGGCTACCCCAGGGTCAAATCCCGGCTCTCCCGGATGGTAGTGCCCTCTGGGGTATTTCGCTATCGCGTTTGGATCCTCCAAAAAGAGCTGGATCAGCTGCTTTGTACGTGTATCATCGTAGGCATAATGCGTGTAGATGATTTGATCGGGGTGGTGAGGACGATAGCTCGGATCTCTATCACCGCCATCACCGAAATAGGCATAGGCAACATCTTGCACATTAGTCGGGTCGGCGAGTGAAATGGAAAATATTTGTAAGTCGAGTAGAGGCGAGTTGGGCGTGTAGCGATACCAGTCCTCTTTTTCAAAGTCACTCAGAAAAAGCAGATGCGAACTATCCTCCGACCATGCTGGCTGAGATTGCCAGGTATAAGAGGAATGAATAAACGGCCCAGAATAATAGTACTTCCCCTGGCCATTACGCAAAATCTGCCATTTGCCACCGGTAATGGGCATGTAGGCCAGGTTGGCAGAATTTGAATAGCGAATGATAAATGCGATCCATTTGTGGTCGGGAGAAACCGCGGGGTCGCGCACAGCAGTCCCCTTACCTGTCAACTGATGAGGTGTACGTGTGCCATCCAGCATCCACAGCGTACGATTAATGGTGAAGTAGAGCTTTCCCTGGAAAACAACCTGGTTGTTCACGCCCAACTGTTGCCCACTCCCCGTGTCGGTACGGTTAAAATTTGAAGGGCCACCATTGCCACCCAGGCCCAGGCACCCCTGTACACTAAACATCAAGAGCATCAGCGAGAAAAACGAACACCAGCGCCAGTTACAATGCTTCTTCATAATTATTCCTTAACAGATGTTCAGACCTGCAAGGCGTCCGGCGATTCAAAGGCGACGAGAAACAGTAGATCAAGGAGGCTATGGATTCCCAGCAGGTCACTACCGCCTCCATTGAGACTCATTGAATCCACGCCGGCCATTTGACTCGCGGTTTGCAGTACGTTGTTGCCAGTTGTCTCTGACACAGGTAACGTCTGGGAAGCCAGCCCAGGCGCGGGTGTACTAGCGCTACCCGCCGTGATGTTGCACCTGGCAGTAGCGCCGGAACCAAACACCTTTGCAATCACCGGCACGATCAAGTCACAATGGGGAAACACGACTGATTTCCCACCGGGTGCATTACCGCTATTCGAGTACGGCGGACCCAGGGTTACTTGCTCGATCTTGCTCGTATCAAGACCGCGAGCATACGTCAGGAGATTGAAGATATCGGTCAGCTGCATATCTGTTTTGACATAGCCATTCAGATCATTGGCCAGTTCCGGCAGCTTCTCAACAATCCCTGGATTATTCAGTTTATTTTTCAACTGCTTTAGTATCTGTTGCTGACGAGCCGAACGGCCAAAATCACCCACCAGGTCGGCATGGCGCGAGCGCACATACTCAAGAGCTTCTATCCCACCCAGGTGTTGCGGCCCCGGGGCCAGGTAGAGGCGTTTGTACCTGTAGATGTCAGTAGTGTTGTTGCCCACATCATCAGGATATTGATCATCGGTGATGGGATGAATGACATCGACATCAATACCGTTGACCGTGTTGATGACCTTGACGAACCCATCGAGTCCAACCCAGGCATAGTAGTTGATAGGAATACCAAAATCCTGGTAAATGGTCTCTCGACTCAGCGCGACGCCGCCAAGAGCATATGCCTCGTCCAGCTTGTGCATCCCACTGCCAGGCACATTGATCCAGAAGTCACGCGGGATGGAAAGCATAGCGATGTTCTTTGTCGCAGGATCGATGGTGACGACAATATCAGTTTGAGCCAGGTAGGTATGTGTCCCATCGGCATTGGTGAACTTTTGGTCGGTATCACTGCCCAGCAGGAGAATATTGATGCGACCACCGGTCAAAACGTTGCCACCAGTAGTGCGCACCTGATTAGGGTCCTCGTCGCCAGGCAGACGTTTCACCTGCTGGCCGATGATACTGCTGAGTGGAGAGGACAGCGTATAATAATAGTAGCCTCCCACGCTGCCTCCAACAAGCAGGAACAGAATCACCACGAGCAAGGCTATTTGCTTCTTCTTGCGTGGTGCAGGTCCAGGTCGCAAACCCCGTGCCCCTGGCGGTGGTGCAGGCATCGCTGGGCGCGGGCCATACTGGTACCATCCAGGTTGTGCAGTTGCCGCCCCTGCCCCTGGCAGAGGCACACGTGGTACAGACTCTGGATAAGGCCCGACGACAGCAGGGCGCTGCATTGGGAGTTGTGGGGGGAGAGGTGGCACAGGCCGCACAGGGGGAGATACAAACATCACAGACGGAGGAGTCATGCCCAGTTGCGGCATAGGTTCATGGAAAGCTGCCGTCGCGTTACCAAGACGGTGATTGGGGTCGGTCTGAGGCTGACGGACTGCCTCATGTTCCAACGTTTCTTGTTCTGCTAACAAGTTCAGGTCTGCGTTAGCAGTGCGCGCTGCATTCGCTTTCCAGTTTGATAGGAGTCCCGTGCCAGGGGGACGGAGCGATGGAGTCGGTAGTTTATCTTGAGGCAGCGGGACATCATCCTGCGCATCTGCAGATGACCACCCGGCAGGCGATGGAGCCTGTTCTGAACTATGCCCATTGTCTCGCAGCAGGGTCGTCGGCATAAATTGGCGTTTCAAAATAATTACCTACCTCTCGACAGTCTGATTGCACCGATAAGCTCTTCACGGGAAGCCCCCTGCCATTCTATCTACCCCTCCCTATGTTTTTCTTTATCGTCCCTGGGGACGGATACAAATAGCTTTATCGGATACAACGAATCAGCATCGAAAAGTTCACGCTCCTGCCTACGATGGGCCTCTAGTAGGACCTTTGGGGTTTTCACACTACATGTTTTCTCTGGTTTCCTCCCATCGCGCTTGCAAAAACGCCAGGATCAGCGAACCAATTAATACTGCTAGTAGCACGATCTCCATCGTACTAAAGGTCTTTTTCTTCTGCATGGTGTTACCTCGCTCTATTTTCGATAAACTCATTCGTTACTCTTTTAGCGTACCCACAGCTCCCGTCTAGAGCCATAGACACGCACAAGCCGAAAGTGATGAGCCACCCAAGCATGAAATGCAGCCACCTTCGGTAGATAGAAGCGCAAGGAGAAAAATAGCACCGCGTGCACCTCCGGTTGCGAGGCTCCATCAATCAACTGCTGGAGCGTCAACGAACCATCGTTAATACGCACGGTCGACGTATCCACCAGCGACGAAGGAGCCCTACGATGTGCCAACCCGGCGATAAATTGCGCATCCGTCACCACCAACTGGTCCGGCGTAATAGCCTGCCGCAGGTCTGCAGCCACATCCACCTGTAGCTGGTTCAATGCACTTACACTATTCATCTTCATCATATCATAGTACACTGCATCCCGCTGCACATCAAACACCACTGTGATCAGAATGAGCAGGAGCGCTATCAACGTCGTCCAAGAAGACCAGAGTCGCGACGTCACCTGTCCCCCAGTAGAGTAGCCCACCGATTTATCGTGTGGGCGATTTATCGAGCACGTGGTGCCCGCGGGCATACCTGCTCTCAAGGGTAGATTTTTCCTAATACTCACACCCATCACCGTTAACGCAACCAACGGCGGTGTCAAGGCTACCAGGTGATGAGGAAGCAGAGGAGCCAACCGCCAGAGCATCAAGACCGTCGCGAGTAACCAGGCGATTAACGGGATAACACGCCAATCGCCCCGCAAGAGCGCGACCAGCGTGCCATAAAACGCTGTCAAACCCAGCACTGACACCAGCACAGTCCCAATCATACTGGTATTCCCAAGTCGACTGAATACTGCTGCCGATTGGACATGAAAGCCAACCACTTCGTCAAGCACACTACGATACGAAGCCAGAAAGGGCAGGAGCACCAGGAGCATCGTCACGACACAAGCTGCTATACTGACCAGCAGCGGACGCAGACTGGCAAGGCTCGTTCCCGGCTGCTTGCGCCAGATTTGCCAGAGGCGCGCCAGCACCAGCAAGGCGATGGGCACCAGGCTGATGACAGCAAGTAATTTACACAAAATACCTAGCGCAAGCGCAACCCCTGTCAGTGCAGCCCAGCAAAGGCCGAGTGCGCCCTCTGGATGTTCCCACCAGAGGTAGGCCAGACCGACTGCCAGGATCGAAAAAGCCATAGACGATGACTCGGCCTGGATAGTCTGCGACTCGAGCAGAAAGTACGGATCCACGACGAGCAAGAGCAAGGCCAGCACCGCGCCGCTTCGTCCGCTCAGCGCCTTGCCCAGCAGAAACGCTCCCAGGAGGCCAAACAGCGATACCAGCGCAACACCAAACCGTGCAGACCAGAGTGTGCTGCCAAAAAGCACAAAGCTGGGATAGAGAGAAAGCAGAAAGAAGGGAGGTTGGGAGTAGAAAATCTGCTGATACAGCGATTGCCCGCTATGCATAGCAAGCAGCGATTGCCAGTAAACACCTTCGTCATACCCATCGCGATCAAAGGGCAACCCCAGACCATACAGGCGCATGCCAACGGCGATAACAAACAAGGTCAATACGATGCTCCACACGATGAGGGTTTGTCGGGGCGGATAACCTCCATGTGCCACTTCGCCAGTCGTGGTGCTATTCGTGATTGTACTGGTTGACATGATCGCTAACTCTCTCTTCAGGGCACACCTGTCCCCCGGAAAGGGCGACCGCAAGGGATCGCCCCTACTCGATACGGAGACGATCCCTTGCGGTCGCCCTGGTCTGCTTGCTTTGCCAAGCATTCCTCATCCGCCCGCGAAGAACGATGGCCCCTCATTCAGCGGGGGAAGCTGTGTCTTGCTCGTTTGATCATCCGAGAACGCCTGCGGCTGCTCATCAGCATGCGGGGCCTCTATCAAGTGACCGTCACCACTACCTCCGTTGCGACCGGCCAATGCATAGCCACCATTTTTCCCATTACTATGACCATTACCCAGAATCGGCTCGAAGTCGCTGATGACCACGCGGTTCACACGCCGTGCATCTGCCTCCTTGATCAGCTGCTCGATCTCTTCCGCCACCAGCTCATCACGCTCGATCAAACCTTCTGCGATAGCTACGAGAGCCTCACTGTGTTCTTGCAGTAGCCGCTTGATTGCCTTGAATTGTGATTGCAGCACGGCTTCGACCCGTTCAGCAAGTTGTTTGGGCAAACTCAATGGACTGGTACCGAGAGGAGAGGCGAAGGCGAGAACCGAGGTGATGGTCCCATCCATACCATAGGCACCCACGTAGAGCGTCGCAAGCTCCGTTGCTGTTTTGAAGTCACCTGTGACCCCGTTTAAGTTCACGTCGAGGAATAATTCTTCAGAAGCGCGCGAAGCCAGGTTTATCTGAATCAGTGCGAGTATGTCTTCCTTGTTCCGAGTTTTAATCGTTTCTTTTGGACGTCCATGAGCGAATGCTGCCGCACCTTCCACGTCACCGCGTTGATGAATGGTAACGTAGGCAGGGAAGTAGCGATCCAGCAGGTAGTACTGAGCGACCGCATGACCAGCTTCATGATAGGCAAGACGTCGCCGCTCGATAGCTGGTAAATCAAACACCTGGCGCAGGCCATACTCATGCACATCCTGCGCTTCTACCAGGTCCTTGTACGTCACCGCGTCGCGTCCATCGAAATGGGCGATGATGACCCCCTCATTGACTACGTGCTTGATAGCCACTGGCGTGTAATCGACCAGGCGAGCTACCAGTGCAGGTAACGAGATGCTGGGGTCATGTTTGACCTTACTCAGGTAGTATTCAATCACTTCACCACGATACCTATCAGTTGGCGGAGCGACGTGGATCTGGCGGTCGAAGCGACCGGGGCGCAGCAATGCAGGGTCAAGGGTGTCAGGAACGTTGGTTGCACCAACAGTCAAAACAGGCTGGTTCTGCACGCGGCCATGTGCCAGGCCAAGTATGCGGAGAACCTTCTTAAACCAGCCTGTCTCGATGTTCGGCGGGTCCATCTCCATCAGCAGTTGGTTAAGGCCACCGGTGCCCCCCATTCCACCGAAGATACCGCCGCCCATCGCCATCGTTCCACCGCCTCGTGCACTACGCGACATGCCGATGGCATCAATTTCGTCCATGAATACGACACAGGCTCCATACTCACGAGCCAGCCGACGAGCCTTACGGTAGAGCCTGCTAATCATCAGCACATCCATGCCGATGAACATGGCCCGGAAGCTCGCGGCACTGGCATAGGCGAAGGGAACACCGGCCTCGGTGCTCATACACTGAGCAAGATAGCTCTTACCAGTCCCTGGAGGGCCTGTGAGCAGGAGGCCGCGTACCGCTTGACCACCCATTTCCCTAAACTCTGCGGTACCTTCCAGCAAGCGTACAATGCGTCGTGCAGCCTCAAGCACCTCTGGATTGCCCTTGTAGTCATCAAAAGTTACTCCCGTCTCGCCAGGCATCACCCAGTACAGCCGCGGACGGCCCAGGAACCAGAAGAGCGCCGCGAACTGTATGACGATGTAGAAGACGGCGAAGGCTATCTGAAAGAAACCGGTGACAAGCGTCGTAGCGAACTGTGCGCCAAGCGCCAGGAGCACCAATGGCATTATGGCTATAAGGAAAATCCAGAGCCAGGCTCGCTTCAGGAAGCGACCAAACTGGTCCATGCCAACATCGATGGACCTATCTAGGTCTTCTTGTTTTGTCTTTGTCTTTTCTGCCATGGCAGTTTATCCCTTCTGCTTTCAGGTCAACCGGCTACAACTTGTATCAAACGCGGGGGTAGAACATCTATCATAAAAATACCGCCGCGCACTCTAGGAACAGTAGTAAAATGGATGACCAGTACAGAACCGACGGTCGTTGCATCGTGAGCTCCTGAGAGGTCTATCTCTACAAAGCTATCTAAACCCGCATCCCCTGCTGCAGCTTGTACGCCCAGGACTGTGATAGCCTTCCACGTCTTGCCCGTCTGCGGCAGGCTGTATGCATTGACCAGGGTAGTAGGGTCTGGTTGTGTAGTCTTCTGAAGCATTTGGGCTTGCAATGCATTCAACTTATCAACTTTGCCATCGCGCAAGGCATAGAGCCAGTCTCCGATGTTGCTGGCACTGGCCGGATCAACCACTGCTATGCGTCGTAGCGGATCATTGGTCACAAAAGGCACGGCTCCCGTCACGAAATAATTGGTGACGAAAGAACTCACTAACAAGACCAGAATAAGTACCAGCGTGAGCAGCTTATGACCTCGTATCCATTGGAGCGTGTAATACATGCCCTTCAAGATAGGGCGGAAGATATTCTTGACAAACCGCGCCGCAGGAGTCTGGCCCGGTCTCAATTTAACGGGGGTAGAACTCACTTTCTTCTGCTCCGGCGCTTGTACCGGCGCTTTTTGAGTGGGTGAAGGGCTGATCATGCGTCTCGCGTCTCAACTTTCTCAGGCTGCTACAGCATCGTATATATAGCACGTCTCAATACGGTGTTTATTACCAGGCAGATACAGTGCGCATCGGTTTGGTAGTTTATCTAGGGCTGATTATAGCACCATTTCCGTAAGTTAACCATACCCTAATATCGTCTCTTTGGCAAGAGGCTATTACCTCTAGTTCTCCACTCTTTAGAATGCTGCTGTACTTCTACCGCAACACACACCACTCTGGTATAATGTACGTACATAGTTACAGGGAAGATCACTGCAGAAGGTAGGTCAGCGCTGATGTATACAACGGACAAACCAGAGAAAACAGGCATGGGAGAAGGAACTGGCGAACACCCGCATATCTGGTTACGTTACGCCACGCAGTTCACCAGCGGTGGACGCACGCACACCATTGAGATGGGTATTCCTGTGCCAGTGGGCGCGACCGCAGAGATGCGTGCGCAGTTGATTCGCGAGGCTGAAGTCGGCATGGACCAACTCTCCAGCTATGTCGAGAGCCGCGTGACCCAGATGTTACAACGCAATCAGCGACCACAAAGTACTACTACCCCACCATCACTCGTAGCATCGTCAGCACCCAAACCGATCAGCAAACCACCCACTGGCTCATCTCCTGCGTCAACGCCACCCACGCAGGATATCACTGCTCAAGAGACGCAGAAAATACCTGTACCGCCAACGCGCACACACGTAGGGGCGAGCATGCCACTTGCCCCCGGACTGCCGGGAGACGCAAATGCAGCCCTGACACTCACACAATTCCTGCACTTCATCAAAGGAACCCTGGGATTAACGCACCAGCAAGCCAAGGACCTGTTGCAGGTACAGACACTCAACGGCTTGAACCTGCGCGAAGCCCTGGAGCGTTTGCAGCGCCTGATTGCACAAAATCCCGCCGGCACAACAACTCCTGAGCAAAAACCGCAGGAGCCTCACCAGCCTCAACCACTTCAGCGACCTGCCGCGCCTTCCGCGCCAACGCCTATGCCACTACCCGCTGCATCAGCACGGCCGGTCTCCAAACCAGCAGCCAGCCCTGCACCGAGTTCGGCACCACAGAGCACGGCACCTGTGCCATTAAAACCGCTTTCGACCGCTACGGGACCCGGCTCATCTAGCTCACCTGGTACAGCGAGTACATCCTCGACCTCCAATACGCCTATTGATCTGAGCACTCGCCGCGCCGTGAACGATCAACGGCCTACGTACAGGTTCGATGAGGAGGACGATCTAGATGAGGACTTATCACTCGACGACCTGGACGATAGCGAGGCACGACCAGCATTATCAGCCGATGATCGCTTGCGAGCGAGAACTATTCTCAGTAAGATGAAGGATACTCGCGGTTCCACCGATGCCAGTCCAGCGCGCTTGAAAGTCTTGCATAATGTGATCAGCACACAAGTCACTCCAGAGCAACTGCAACAGTTGCTACAAGCCTTCTGGGGCACCAACACTCCCAAGAAACTGAAGGCCGACCAGGTAGAAGAGCTGATTTCCTGGGCAAAAGAAGATGAGTTTGCCAACGAGGTGGAGGCCGTGCTGACCCTCCTTGAGGAGGAGTAACCCGATGCCTATGCGTGTGGTGGCTGGTGAGGCCAAAGGGCGTAGACTCAAAACACCCAAAACGGCGGGGACGCGCCCTATCATCGATCGTGTCAAAACTGCCCTCTTCGACATCCTTTCCGTGCGCGTCGAAGATGCTCATTTCCTCGACCTCTTCGCGGGCACCGGCAGCGTCGGCATTGAGGCGTTGAGCCGTGGTGCCGCCAGGGCCACATTCATCGAGATGAACGCTGCTGTCCTCACGGTGGTACGTGAAAACCTGCATATCACGGGACTGGCAGACCGTGCGGAGACCTTGCACGCCGACGCCTTCAAATTCTTGCTGGCACGTGCTACTACTCCATATGATATTATCTACGTAGCCCCGCCACAGTATAAGGGCATGGCGGCACGGGCATTAGCATTACTTGACGGTTCGCCGCTTGTGCCCGACACAGGACTGGTCATCGTCCAGATCCACCCCAAGGAGCGAGCCGAGATAGCAGCTGTTCCGCTCACTCGCCTGGTACTCACCGGCGAGCGGCGCTACGGCAGCACATTACTCATGTTTTATGAAGTGACCAAGGAGCAGTCTACCAATGTCGATACATCTACAGCAACCTGACTACATCGTTGTCTACGTCAGCGACATGCAACGTTCCACGGCCTTTTACCGTGACGTACTCGGCTTGTCGCTGAAATTCACCTCGCCCGGCTGGACCGAGTTTAACACAGGCTCAACAACGATCGCATTACACACCACCGGCGACCAGCAACTTCCGCCGCATCAAGGCAGGCCACCGGCCGGGCAGGCACACCTGGGGTTTGTCGTTGACGATCTCCAGTCGGTCTACGAAGAGCTGAAGGCACAGGACGTGCACTTCTCGCTGTCGCCACAGAAGCAGCCCTCTGGCCTTACGCTGGCAGTTCTGCATGATCCCGACGGCCTGGGTATCACGTTGCAGCAGCGTTAACTGATGAAGAGGTAGCAGCTATGGTAAGCAAGCCTGGAGGTGGACGTTTCGCTTTCATCGATGCAGGTGAAGCAGCTCGCATGCTGGGCATCGACCGTGTTACGCTCGATCAGTGGGTACGTGCTGGTCGCATCAAGCCTCATCGCGGTGTAGGGAAAGACGTATTCTTTCGCACCTCAGAGGTGGAAGCCCTCTACAACGAGCTACACCCGGCCTCAGAGCTAGCCGAGGCCGTAGCCGCCGATGAGCGTGAGAGCGCAGGTGAGGAGCAGAAGGGTCCTGTACGCAAGAAGCAGGACTCCCAGATGCGTGTCTACCTGCGCTTACAAGCCGACGCAAAATGGTACGATATCTCCGAAGAAGACATACGCACCTGGTTTCGCCAACTTGCTCCCGATGGCTACGAGCGCAACAAACGCAACGCGGAACATACGATTAAGAAGCTAGAGTTTTTGGTGAGTTTGATCGAGGAGGCGCAGAAAAGGGGGTAGAGCGGTCATTCACAGGCCTACTCTAGATCAAGTAAACCTAAGCGTATGAGCTTCTTCGCTAACTCGTATACATCCTTTTTGTCGCCTTCCTTGCGGATACCCAAGGTGACCACGATCACCGTAACCTGCTGATCTTCAACTCTGTAAATAATGCGGTATCTTTGACCGACAGCTCGTAGGCTGCGATAGCCTGCAAGCTCGTCAGTCATAGGTTTTCCATGTAACTCTGGCTCATATTCCAGCCGTCTGAGGCCAGCCCGCAGTCCATCCTGTACCCGCCGATCCTTGATAACCGCTAACTGCATCTCCGCTCTTCGTGTAAGCCTAACCGCCCAACGCTTCATTCCCATCCTAGCTCCTTCAGAACGTCATCTAGCGGTTTGGTTCTCCCCTCTTCCATGTCTTTTACACCCTCACGAAATGCTGCCATTAGCTCCGCATCGCTCATAACTTCGAGAGTTTCAATAATCGACTCGTACAGCTCCCAAGGTAGAATAGCCATGACAGGTTTCCCATGGCGTGTTACGGCAACAGCCCTCGGTTCTTGCTCAAACCGTTCCGGTAAGCGCGTGATTTGCTCGCGGATTTCTGAAATTGAATAAACGTTCTCTGGCATTGATGATAACCTCCTGGTACAAATTATTGTACCAGGAAATGTACAATTTGTCAATAAGTGCCTGTGTGTGCTGCTGGTTGTCGAGGACGAAGGGTACACTCTAGTGTGCCAGAGCCGGACTTTGGTGGCAAAGGATTGCAAAACTCGACAGAATGGCGTATGCTCATACATGGGAACGCTTCCTTCCCGCTCATGTTCAGTATTTGATATGTCGTGACTTCTGTGTGGATTTCGAAGGAGAACAATCGATGCCTATTGGCAGTGTGATTTCTTTGCTAGCTGCGCTCATTGGTTCGATCGGGACGCTGTTGGGAGCTTGGGTCTACATCCGCTCTCAGCATCTCTCAAAGCGAGAAGTCTTTCGGGCAGCGCTTGTTATCAGCATTCTCACGGCGAGCATTTTAGGCCTCGCTGTGCTTATCTCACGTGCCACTACTATTAGTATAAACGGGCAGCAAACTCTTCCCAGGTCTCCTACGCCAGCTCCTACCCGGCCTTCTGTGCCAGCCCCTGTCTTCTTAGCTCCTGGCGAGCCAACCCCTTCCCCTTCGCCAAAGCTGACTCCTTCCCCTTCACCAGTGCTGACTCCTTCCCCTTCACCAGCGCTGACACCGACATCTCTCCCTTCCCCTTCAGCAACCTCAACGCCTTTTACGAAGCCCACAAAGACCCCCTTTGCACATTTGGGGCCTACTTGAGGCATAATCACCCAACCTTGCTGATTCAGACGCGGTGGCGGGCCACATTCTCGCGCACCTGGGGTACAACCTCGAGCGC
>Ga0137361_10000971_pt1 | contig 17159 bp, 15 predicted proteins | sample Mad1_80_16metaG_FD_104923 | JGI IMG/M metagenome (GOLD analysis project Ga0137361, IMG submission 104923) | Vadose zone soil microbial communities from Angelo Coast Range Reserve, California, USA - Mad1_80_16 metaG | ecosystem: Environmental > Terrestrial > Soil > Vadose zone | place: USA... | reverse complement strand
GACGCGCGCCCCCATTGACGGCGGGTGCAGGCCATCCAGCGCCAGTAGCACGCCCGCCTTCTGCAGCGATTCGTTGTACTTCATCATCGCAGCTACGGCCTTGGCGTCGGGCATGGCGCCCGGCTCGGCCTTTTCGTATCCCTTCGGGATCATCAGCATCATGAATCGCATGGTGGTGTCTCCTTCTCATTTAGGCTCAGGGCCTGGGCTTCCTGCCCGTCTCGACCAGCCAGACTCGGCTCTACTTACACGTCGAGCGACAACGAGTGAAATCGACAGCTACGGTATCTTTTTGTAAGAAATTGTTAAGGATTCGCCTGCCAAAACGCCGCATGTGCCTGGATCTCCCGCTACCCCTAGCCAGCTATGACGCCAAGCAATGGCCAGAGGGATGCCACTATCTGTGGCAAGGGATGCAAACACCTTGCATTTTCAGAAAGATACGCCGGCACACATTGCCAGCCCGCCAGGATAACCGGGCGCAATACCTCTAACACAACTCGCGTCGCCTCGTCGAGACAGCTCCACTCCTGCGCCGTCCCATTGAGCTTACAAAACAACGACGCGAGCGCAAATCCGGCGATAGCCACTCCCACGATTTGCTTCACGTTCCCAGAGTATGTGTTCTGTCCCTTCATGGCCGCCTCCCGTGTTTCCCTTCTTCCCGCCTCTACCTATCTATATGTCGATTGAGGAGCCGCAAAATCGACAGTTTCCCGATCCTCTTTTGGAATCATTTCCTGAGTTCCCAACCCTGTTTAGTTGCGACCGACTTGGGGTAAAGTACTTGCCGAACCGTCACAAATGGAAAATAGGACCGACAGTCTGAATATGAACACGCCGGGCGCGCTCATCTCCGACCCTTGGGAAGCTGCGTATCTGCGTTTCGAAACGCCCGAGCAGGAAATTCAAAAGTTTATCGCGCGCCTCAATCGATTGGGCGCTTCGCAATGGCCGCGCGAAGCCGAGATCGTCGAGCTTTTCTGCGGCCGCGGAAATGGTTTGATCGCTCTCCAGCGCCTTGGTTTTACCGACCTCGAAGGCGTGGACCTCTCGCCCCGCCTCCTCGCGCAATTCAAAGGCTCCGCGAAATGCACGGTTGCCGACTGCCGCCAGCTTCCTTTCGCGGATCGCAGCAAGGATGTCCTCATCGTTCAGGGTGGTCTGCACCATCTCCCCGCCTTACCTGACGATCTCCATCAAACTTTCTCGGAAATGCAGCGCGTCCTGCGCACAGACGGCCGCGTCATGTTCGTCGAACCGTGGCGAACTCTCTTTTTGACTTTCGTGCACTTTATTTCAGAACTCCCTCCCGTGCGGAGAATTTCCAGCAAGATGGACGCCTTCGCCACCATGACCCACTACGAGCGCCGCACCTACGAGCAATGGCTCGGCCAGCCCGAACTCATCAAAAAAATTGCCCGTGCTCACTTCGTGCCAGTGCAAGAGCATTTCGCTTGGGGCAAATGGAATTTCGTCGGCACTCCTCGATAAAATTTTCCAAAACGAATAGCGTTCGAACTCACCACTTCCAGCTTGCTTTTTCTCTTCCCCCCGATATGATGGCTGCGATTCGCGCATTCCTCGAGACCGCCCATTGTCTGGCACATTCGAAAGCCCTTCCACGGCCGGGGCCACACGCGCGGCCGGCCGCGGCCGCCTGCTTCAGGTTCTCGGCATGTGGTTTGGTATGGCCGCGGCCATCGGAAACACCATCGCCGCTGGCATCGTTCGAACGCCCGGCGACGTCGCCAGGCTTCTCCCTAATGTTTGGATGTTCCTCGCCGTTTGGATCCTCGGTGGGCTCTACGCATTTTCCGGCGCATCTTCCATGGCGGAGCTTGGCGCCGCCATTCCCCGCAGCGGCGGCCAGTACAATTTTTCTCGCCGCGCCCTCGGCGATTACGCAGGCTTCATCGTCGGCTGGAGCGATTGGCTTTCCACTTGCGGCACCGCCGCCGCCGTCGGCATCGTCATCGCCGAATACAGCGGCCACCTTTTCCCCATTCTCGCCGGCAACACGAAAATAGAAATCATTTCCATTGGCATCATCTGCGGATTCGGAATCTTGCAATGGCGCGGAATTCGCTGGGGCAGCGGCGCGCAACTTTCCACTGCCGCAATGAAGACCGGCGCCTTTTTCGTTTTAGTACTGGCTTGTTTTCTTCTCGGCGGCCCGGCTCACAAAGCGGCAATGCAATCCGCGTCGTCATCGCTTCCTTTGCCCACGGGATGGCCCCTGGCTATCGCCATCATGCTCGGTTTGCAGGCCGTGATTTACACCGTCGATGGTTGGGACGGCGTCATTTATTTTGGCGAGGAAGTTCGCAATTCGGGCCGCGACATTCCGCGTGCGATTTTCGGCAGCGTCTTCTCCATCATGGGAATTTATCTGTTGCTGAATCTCATCGCGCTCTACATTTTGCCGATGCGGGAAATCGCCGGAAATAATTTCGTTCTCGGCGCCGTCGCCGACGGCGTCTTTGGAACTCTTGGCGATCCCATCATCCGCTCGATCATGATCGTTTCCATGTTGAGTTGTCTCAACGCCAATCAACTCTTCTGCTCGCGCACTCTTTATACCATGAGCTGCGATGGACTGTTTTTCCGCCGCGCCACGCAAGTGAATGCCGGAGGAACTCCAACCGTCTCTCTTCTCCTCAGCACAATCGTCGGCGTACTTTTCGTCCTCATCTCGTTCCTCAGTGCCAACGCTTTCGAACGCGTCATCGCCATGCTCTCGTTCTTTTTTGTCGCCAACTACACGCTTTCCTATTTTTCTCTCTTCGCGTTGCGCAAGCGCGAGCCCCAGATGGCGCGGCCCTACCGCGCCTGGGGCTATCCGTGGTCGACCGGAATCGCCCTCGCCGCCTCGGTGCTTTTTTTAATTGGTTCGATCGTCACTGATCAGAAAAACGCGCCACTGGCGCTAGGTATGCTCGTGTTGAGTTATCCCGTATTCCGCGTTTTCAAGTGGATCACTCAGCGTGCCGACGCGCTCGCGCGAAAAAATTCTTAGCTCACTTTTTCCGCGATCGACTTGCCCTGCATAAACAGCAGCAAATAATCTTTCCCGCCCGCCTTTGAATCCGTCCCGGACATGTTGAATCCGCCAAACGGGTGCGCTCCAACCATCGCGCCGGTGCACTTGCGGTTCAGATATAGGTTCCCGACGTGAAACGTCTCCTCCGCCTTCCTGATTTTTTCCGGATTCTTCGAGTACACCGCCCCGGTCAGCCCAAATTCCGTATTGTTTGCAATTTCCAGCGCTTGGTCGAAATTCTTCGCCTTGATCACCGCCAGCACCGGCCCAAACACTTCTTCCTGCGCCAGCCGCGCCTTCGGATCAACGTCCGCGATAATCGTCGGCTCGATAAAGTAGCCGTCCTCCGCCGCCCGCTTCCCGCCCGTCAGCAGCTTCCCTTCCTTCTTTCCCACTTCGATGTACTCCAGAATCGTCTTCATCGCTGACTGGCTGACCACCGGCCCCATGTAATTGTTCGGATCGTCGCTCGGTCCCACGGTAATTTTCTTCGTGCGCTCCACCAGCTTCTGCACAAACGTGTCGTAAATTTTCTCGGACACGATCGCGCGCGAGCAAGCCGAGCATTTCTGCCCCTGATAACCGAACGCCGCCTGCACCGTGCCTTCCACCGCCGCCTCAATGTCTGCTTCTTCGTCCACCACAATTCCGTCCTTGCCGCCCATCTCCAGCACCGTGCGCTTGATCCACATCTGTCCCGGCACCGTCTTCCCGGCCAGTTCGCTGATTCGCAGGCCTACTTCCTTCGATCCCGTAAACCCGATATACCGCGTCTTCGGATGCTGCACCAGCACGTCCCCAATCACGCTCCCCGGCCCGGTGATGAAGTTCACCGCTTCCCTCGGAATGCCCGCCTCAAAGAGGATGTCGATGAATTTTGCCGCGATGGTCGGCGAGTCCGCCGCCGGTTTCAGCACCACTGTATTTCCCGTAACCAGCGATGCCGCCGTCATTCCCGCCATGATCGCGCATGGAAAATTCCATGGCGGAATGATCACGCCCGCGCCCAGCGGAATATAGACCAAGTAGTTGCGCTCTCCGCGCATCGGCACCAGCTTTTGCGGCTCGCCCAATCGCAACATTTCGCGCCCGTAGTATTCGAGGAAGTCAATCGTCTCCGCGATGTCGGCATCCGCTTCCGTCCACGTCTTGCCCACTTCGTAGCACACCAGCGCGTTCAGCTCGAACTTCCGCTCCCGCACAATCTGCGCTGCGCGAAAAAGAAACTTTGCCCGCTCCTGCGGCGAGACTTTCTTCCATGTGTCAAAGTATCTGTGCGCGTCTTCCACGGCCTGCCGCGCCATCTCCGCCGTGGCATTCTGGAAAACACCGATGATTTCCATCGGATGCGAAGGGTTCGTCGACGTGCGCTTTTCCGTTGTGGTCACCTTTTTGCCGTTGAGCCACATCGGATACTCGCGCCCGAACTCCGCCTTCACCTTTTTCAGCGCTTCCTGCATGTGCGTCCGGTTTTCCGCCTTCGTAAAATCAATGAACGGTTCATTGGTGAATTCCGAAACGTGAACAATCTTTTCGGCAGTAGCCATGGCGGGCCCCTCCTCGGGGAGCGAACACCCCATTCTACTGCGTCCTGAAACGACGCGACAAGCGCAGGCCGGCTACGGCGAGAAGCTCGGGTCGGCTATTGCACGAATGCCACTTCGGGGATGGAGATGCGGGGAGTTGCCTGCAATTCCTTGGCTCGCTGCTTTGCTCGTTGGAGTTGGCCCGGACTGAGTTGCGCTTCCAAACGGGGAAGATAGTCGAGCCCGCGCGTGTCTCCCGCAAGCGATGCGGCCAGCAACCACGCATAAGCGGATTCCGCATCTTTTTGCACCGCCCGGCCCGTTGCGTACATGTAACCGAGCTTGATCCTGGCAGCCGTATTTCCATTTGCCGCCGCCTTTTGAAACCAGGCCAGCGCCAAGTCATCGCGCTGCGGCAAGCCTTCCCCGCGAAGATACAAATCCGCGAGGTTGTTCTGGCCCAGGGGATCGCCCTGCTCGGCAGCTTGGCGATACCACTCGGCGGCCGCTGCCCGGTCGAGCGGGGTCCCCAGCCCACCATCGCTCATGAAGCCGAGATTGACCATTGCCCCCGCGTCTCCAGCTTCCGCGGCAGCGCGGAAATAGCGCAGCGCTTCCCCATAATCCTGCTTCACACCTTGGCCCTTCAAATAGAGGATGCCGAGATTCGTTTCGGCGCGGGCTGAGCCTTGGTTTGCGGCGGCTTTCAGCCAGTAGAGAGCCGCTCCGTAGTTCTGTGGCGTTCCCCAACCGTAGGCATAGAGCACACCCAGATTTACCTGTGCCGGGACATATCCCTGCTGTGCTGATTTTTCAAACCACTTGCGGGCATCTCTAATGGTGCGTCCCGGGCCAAGCACCAGGGCCGACGCGATACCCAGCTGGTTTTGCTCATAAGGATCGCTCGCATTCGCCAGCGTCGCAACGGTTGCCAGATTGCAGTCGGTTGGATTGGCTCGCGGTCCGCGTTCTGAGGACGCCACCAAGCATTTCGTTCCGGCCAAGCCCTCCACGGAGGCGGATTGCTGCGCATCGACGGCCGGAACAAAGCAACTGAACAACATGACGGCGAGCGCCGTCTGGCGTCTAAGAATAGAGCAAACGCAATCGAAGGCTCTCATAGTTGACCTCATACGGCGGTTGCTTCGAGAACCGCCTAAGATGAGCCAGAATGTGCAGCGGGAAGGGCGCTACCTCAATGCACGGCCGGTCGCTTTCAAGTGCAATTCAGATCATTACGCAATGCGTTGAATCAGCGAAACTTACAGGCGTTCTGGAACCAAAACAGAGGTGTTCTCGTATTACCACAATGGTAGAATCTCAGGACCAATGACCAAGGAAATGAAAAACCGCGTTAAGTTTGGCGTATTTGAAGTCGATTTCTGTACCCAGGAGCTATGGAAGAACGGCGTGAAACTCAAGCTCGCGGGCCAACCGTTCGAGATCCTTGCCACTCTGCTGGAGCGCCCGGGCGAACTGGTCACCCGCGAGCATTTGCGGACAAAGATCTGGTCCGCCGATACCTTTGTGGATTTCAATCACGGGTTAAACGCGGCGGTAAATAAGCTGCGGGAATGCCTGAACGACTCCGCCGAGGATCCAAGATACATTGAGACCTTGCCGCGGCGCGGGTATCGCTTTATCGCTAAAACTGAAAAAGTGGCAAATGAGCTGCCGACCTCCCCCAAGCCCTCTGCTGCCCTCAAGCCGCAGCCCAATCACGAGCCGCCCATCCATCAGGACATCAACCACCGCGAGGTTATGACATCCGCTAAACTCTGGGACCGCCCTTACGCTTGGGGAGCCTTGGCAGTCTTTTTTTTCCTTGCAGTGTATGGCGCGTGGAAGGTGCGGGAGCGGGAACCAGAGGAACAGGAACTGCGCCTGAAGCTCGAACGCGAAAGCATTTCCGCAGGGGGCGCTCAAGTCATCCAGGCGCCCAGCATCTGGCGCCTTGATTTGACGCGTCCGAGTGACCCGGGTTCCCGGACGATTGTCACTTCGGCCAGGGACAGAAATGAAGGGCCGCAATCCTCGCCAGACGGCAAGAAACTGGCGTTCATGTCGGACCGTTCGGGTAGCCTCGAAATCTGGACCAGCAACCAGGATGGATCGTCCCTCGTGAAGCTTACCAATCTAGGCAGTTGCGGCTCGCCACGCTGGTCGCCGGACAGTCGCTGGATCGCGTTCGATACAAAGACTGCGGGGCCGCCGGCTATCTATGTCGTTCCGGCTGACGGCGGACAGCCTGCCTCGCTAGTGCAAGATGAGTCGGAGAATATGGTGCCAAGCTGGTCGAACGGCGGCCGGTGGATTTATTTTGCGTCCACTCGAACCGGCCAAGACCAGGTCTGGAAAGTGCCGGCTGGCGGCGGGGATGCCGTCCAGGTGACGCGAAAGGGTGGATTTGCGGCCGTTGAATCTTACGACGGCCGAATCCTCTATTACGCCAAGACGCGTGGGGAGAATCCGGAGATTTGGCAACTCCCCGTGCATGGGGGCGCCGAAACACTGGTGTCTCCGCTGCTCCGGCCGGAGATATGGGCCAACTGGGCGCTAACGCAGAAGGGCATTTTCTTTTTGAGCAATGACGCAGGTGAGTCGCATCTTCTGCAGTTCTACGATTTCGCGACGCGGACTGTGCAGCCGGTGCTCCCGCTGGACCATCCCTCGTTCTGGCTTTCCGCCTCCAGCGACGGCGCCTCCGCCTGGTACACCCAAGGCGAGCAAGGCGTAACCAACGCCACTCTCCGCTGAGCGGATCTTCTAGGCTTGCCATCTCATTCTGGCTTTTGTCTCGGTCACTCCCAGACAATCGCTCCCACTGTCTTTCCAGTGAACGGTCAAGACGACTCGGAAGACCTCACCGCCGAGCTCCTCCCCGAGCTCTCCGAATTCAACACCAGCGTTGACATCAATGAGTTCCTCGCCTACATCGCCAACCAACTCCTCGACCCGCCGCGCCGCTCGCGGCAACCAATTCCGGTCGCCCCGGCAACGAGGCATCGTGTTTGACTCCAGCGACTTGCCCGATCCCGAAGAGAAATCGTCGTCATGACCACACTTTGTTTTTCTTGCCTCGGTCGTTTAAGATGCAATTCCGCGAAGGCCGCATCTTCGGTTCAGACGGCGGTTCGCGACGCGGAAAAACTTCTTCTCCGTGAGTTCTCGCATGATCGAAGACTTATCCCGTTACCACCATCCGCTTAGCACGCTGTTTCCCCGCTCCACTACGCCCGCCGGCTGGAACCGCTATCGCCTCAGCGAGGAGCAGCTCGAATTTTTCCGTGAAAATGGCTACCTGAAAGGAGTGCGCATTCTAAGCGACGAGCAGGTGGAAGCTCTCCGCGCAGAGTTGGAGCTGCTGATGGATCCTGCGCATCCCGGCCGGCATTTATTCCACGAATACCATTCCAACGAATCGACGGACCCGAACCGCGTAGTTTTTCACGCCCTGGGCGCCTGGCGCGTTCTGCCCGGCTTTCACGACCTGCTCTGGAACCCCGCGTTCCTGGTGCCGGCATCGCAGTTGCTGGACGGTCCGGTGCGCTTCTGGCACGACCAGCTTTTCTGCAAACCGGCGCGGCATGGCGGCGTAGTGGCCTGGCACCAGGATTATTCGTATTGGACAAGAACGACGCCCCTGGCGCATCTCACCTGCTGGATTGGCCTGGACGACTCCACGCGCGAAAACGGGTGCTTGAACTATGTTCCCGGAAGCCACAAGTGGCCGGACTTGCCCAAACCGGTTCTGACCGGAGAAATGGACGGCATCCGCGACAGTCTGCCGGAAGAACTGAAAGAAAAATTCAAGCCTGTCGCCATCGAATTGAAGAAAGGAGAGAGTTCCTTTCACCATGCGCGAACCATGCACGGCTCGCGGGCCAACGACACTCCCGCTCCGCGGCGCGCCACGGTGATCAACGTTTTTCGCGACGGCGTCATGTCGAACGCCGATGAACCGCTGCTTGCGGGCATTCCCCTAATTCCTCGCGGAGAGAAAATGGGCGGACAATTTTTTCCGTTGCTGTTCGAGCCGGCTTAAACACCGATGATGGCACCGGAGTCGTCCACATCGATGGAAGAGGCGCGCGAAACTTTTGGAAGGCCCGGCATCAGCATCATGTTGCCGGAAATGACGACGACAAATCCGGCGCCCGCGGAAAGCGAGGCGTTGTTGACGTTGAGGGTCCAGCCGGTAGGAGCGCCAAGGCGTTTTGGATCGTCAGACAGCGAGTATTGGGTTTTGGCGATGCACACGGGAAATTTCTCGTAGCCCCATTCGGTGAATTGTTGCAGCTTGGCTTTCGCTTGCTCGCTGAAATTCACATCTTCGGCGCCGTAGATTCTTTGCGCGACGCTGCGGATTTTTTCCGTGAGCGGCTCGTTCAAAGAATAAAGTGGATGCGCGGCAGGCGCCGGATTTTTCTCGATGACGGCGACAACTCTTTCGGCGAGCTCTTTCGCTCCCGGGCCGCCTTTCGCAAATCCTTCCGAGAGCGCGCTGGTAACTCCGCGCTCCGCGCAGTACGCGGCCAAGCGATTTAATTCGGCGTCGGTGTCGGACGGGAAACGGTTGATGGCAACGATGGTTGGCACTCCGAAAGTTCGCAGGATTTCGATGTGTTTGCCGAGATTGGGCAGGCCGCGTTCAAATTCGCCCTCGCCTTGCTGCCGCATGCTCTGCACCGTAGTAACCAGAACGGCGGCGGACGGCGTGATGCCAGCCTGTTGCATGACGATGTCAAAATATTTTTCAGCGCCGAGATCGGCAGCGAAACCGCATTCGTTCACGACGTAATCGGCAAGACGTAGGCCCATTTCCTGCGAGATGACGCTACTGGTCCCATGAGCGATGTTACCGAAAGGCCCGGCGTGCACGAAGGCAGGAGTGCCGTCGCTGGTTTGCACGAGATTCGGAAGAATGGCTTCCGCGAGCAACGCCATCATGCCTCCGGTGGCGTGCAGATCGCGGGCGGTGACCGGTTTTCCATCGCGTGTGACGCCGATAACGATGGCATCGAGGCGTCTGCGCAAATCCTTGAGGTCTTTGGCAAGCGCGACGACGGCCATGATTTCCGACGCAGCGGTAATGATGAAGCCGGTCTGGCGGCCCGCACCTTCTTTTTTGCTGTCGAGAGAAACATGAATGTGGCGGAGCGCGCGGTCGTTCATGTCGATGGTGCGCGGCCAGGTGATGCGGTCGGGATCGAGACGCAATTCGTTGCCGTGGAAAAGATGTGCGTCAATCAGCGCGGCGAGCAAATTGTGCGCCGAGGAGATGGCATGAAAATCCCCATGAAAATGAAGATTGATTTTCGCGCTGGGCTCGATTTGCGAGAGGCCGCCGCCCGCGGCGCCGCCTTTCATGCCAAAAACCGGGCCGAGCGACGGTTCGCGCGAAGTGATGATGACTTTTTTTCCGATACGCGCGAGCCCCTGCGTCAAGCTGATGGAAGTGACGGTCTTCCCTTCTCCTGCGGCTGTGGGCGTGGTCGCAGTAACAACAATCAATCTTCCGCGGCGCTTGAACGCGGGATCGGAGAGCAGTTCCAGCTTGATTTTTCCGCCGTGCGAGCCCAAAGCTTCCAGATATTTTTCGGGAAGGTCGAGTTTGCGCGCTACGGCTCGAATCGGAAGAAGAGTTTTTTGCATATGAGTTTGTGACACTAACAGCGAAGCCAGTCAGACGCAGGGAAAACAGGATAACACACCTGTGTCGCGAACAGCGTGTGATGGATAACCTGTGGCGGCAGGAAGCCGGCGTTTTGTTGGCCTGGAAGATAAATGCTTTACAGAGTTCAGAGAGAGCACAGAGTTCACAGAGCGGAAAACCCCGCGAGGAATATCGCGCGCATCTACTGGGGCGGCGCTAGTGAGCTGGTTCCAGGATTAGCTTTTGGATGCGCCAATTCAAGAGTTCGGCGACGTAGAGTTCGTCCGCAGACGGACAGGCGATTTCGTGAATCCAGCCGAACTGGCCAAGCTGCTTGCCGGATTTGCCGAGGATGCCGAGAACTTTTCCGTCGAGAGAAAGTTTGTAGATGCGGCCGGGAAAAGCGTCGGAAGTATAGAGGACTTGATTCGGGCCAGGCGTGATGCAAAGGGTCCAGGGCGCACCGGGAGACATGGTGCCGGTGGTTGACGCCGGTTTGTTGCCGATGGCGGGTCGAGCGTCGGCGGGCGCGGGAACGTCGATGGTGAATTGGCGGAGAAATTTCCCGTCGGTATTGAAAACCTGGATGCGACGGTTGCCGCGGTCGGCAACATAAATATTGTTCTGGGCATCGACGGCGATGCTGTGCGGAACGTTGAACTGGCCGGACTGATCGCCTGGTTCGCCCCAGGACTTGACCCAGTTGCCGTCCTTATCGACTTTGGCGATGCGGGAATTAACGTAGCCGTCGCTGATGTATGCGTTGCCGGTAGCGTCCCACGCCACGTCGGTGACCTGGCGAAACATGCCGTCGACGGCGGGCAGCGGCGGCTTGACGTGCTTGAGCGGCTCGGTGCCTTCATCGGAAGCTTCCTGCTTGCGGCCGAACACCAACACGACACGTCCTTCGGGATTGAACTTGATCACCATGTCGGAGCCCTTGTCGGTGACCCAAATGTTGTCGTCCTTATCGATTTTGACGGTGTGAGCGAAGGACCAGGCGTAAAGATGATGGCCGATTTCGCGGAGAAATTTTCCGTCGGGCGCAAATTCAAGGAGTTGCGCGGCAGCGCCACCGTAAGCGGGTCCGGTCGTGTTGCCGCGGGAGAAGACGAAGACATGGCCTTTCGAATTGACGGCAACGCCAGTGGCTTCGCCGAGATAAATATCAGGCGGAAGTTTCAGGAAGTCCGCGACGGAGTGAAAACGGATTTCGGGCGGTTGCTGGGCAAAGAGTGGAGCAGCAACGAAAAGAAGCAGAACAGACAAGAAGCGTTTCATACGATGAAACCTCGTGATTGCATTATTTTGCTTCCGCATCATACGCGGGTTTGGAGAATCAGTCGCCTGTTAAGGCCTTGTACTGGGCTGGCGTCAGGGGAACGACGGAGAGGCGGCCCTGGCGAACCAGCGGAGAATCGACGAAGAGCCTATTGGATTTGATTTGCGCGAGAGAGACTGTTTTGTCTAGCGGTTTTCCTGCTTTGATTTCGACGGCGGGATTCTTGGGATTGGAAGCATCCACGGAAACGACCGTGGCGGTGCCGACGGCGCTCTTGTGGTCGCCGGTTTCGTAAATGACGAGCCGCGTGCCGGGGGTCATTTGGGAAAGATTTCGTAGGGCGACGGGGTTGTGAACGCCGTCCCACACCGTGACTTTGTCGCGCTGAAGATCAGCAAAAGAGTATTCGGACGGTTCGGTCTTGAGCAGATAGTCGGACATGAGGCCTCGCTATTGGTTGGCAGTGCCCGAACATTTTACACGTGTACTTACAAGAATGGAGAATGAAACGCAGAGACGCAGAGAACCGAAAGAGGACAGACGGGAATGTCTGTCCCACACACTCAAATTGTACACGGCGAGGGGCCAAGTTACTTCTTCTTCGTGGGCGCAACCTGGCGCATCGATCGACGATTCTGTGAATTCTCAATGAGCAAGGAAAGCCGCTTGCGTTTTGTCTCTTCCTTTTTTGCCGTGATGACCCAATACGTTGTCACCCTCTGGTACCAAGGAGGTTGAGCACGGAAAAATTCCCAAGCGGGCTTGTTGGCGCGAAACTGTTTTGCTTGTTCGCGGGTGAACTGGGCGCTCTTCCGTTGTTCGTAAGAATAGATGGCAGACTTTTTTGCCTTGCGGGCGGCAAAGGCCTCGAGACCGGCGGAATGCATCAGGCCCTTCTTTGTTAGCTCTTGAACAAATTTGATGTTAATGGCGCTCCAGATACTGGTGGGCTTGCGCGGAGTGAAGCGAATCGTGTAGCTGGTTTCGTCGATGTTCTTTCGAACGCCGTCGATCCAGCCGAAGCAGAGGGCAACTTGTACAGATTCGGGCCAGGTGATGCTGGGTTTGCCGGAGCCTTTCTTGTGGAAGCCGACGAATAGTTCCTGGAACTTGTCGTGGTGAGATTCGAACCAGGCACGGAAGTCAGCTGGCGTCGCGAAGAATGTTGGTTTTGGCGGCATGGGGTCTACTCAGGGCGCATTAGACTACTGAAAAGCAGTCAAGGCCCTCAGGATAAAGCGGAACAAATTCATCATCGCCAACCTCTCGGTAGCCAGCTTTAAAATTGCTCATGTGATTTGGAATTGAACCGATATTCTTTACTCGCTCGAAGGTCGCTTTGGGGTCTTCCGTAAAGATAAAAATATTCATCTCGCCGGAACCGATGTCATGGCCGTCCACGTTTCCCTCGTCACCAATGTCTCTCCTGATTTGATTTTCGAGCAAGATCAGCAGGTCCAGTTCCTCCGCTGTCGAAGAAGACGGCCATTGCAGAACAAACATGTATTCCATATCAAAGACTCATCAGCGGAGGTCGCGGATGATTTCGCGGGCGGCGTTGGCGCCGCTTGCGCCGGTGAGGCCGTTGCCGGGATGCGTGCCAGAACCGCAAAGGAAAAGACCGCGGATGGGCGTCTTGTAGCGCGCCCAATCGAGCACGGGGCGCATAGTGAAAAGCTGGTCGAGCGCGAGCTCGCCGTGAAAAATGTGGCCGCCGGTGAAGCTGTACGATGTTTCCAGATCCTTGGGCGTGATGACTTGCATGCCTTCGACCAGGCTGGGGAGATCCGGTGCATAATTAGAAATAGTTCTGATGACGACGGCTCCGAGTTCCCTCCGATAGAGGTCCCAATCCCCTTCCTTCAGCTTATAGGGCGCGAATTGCACGCAGGCGGAAAGTACGTGTTTGCCTTCGGGCGCGAGTTCGGGATCGAGAATCGTGGGAATGCAGACGTCAAGATAAGGCGCTGGAGAGAATTCGCCGTACTTGGAAGCGTCGAAGGCGCGCTCGAGATAATCGATGTCGGGGCCGATGTGTATGCGGCCGGAGAGCGCTTCGAGAAAACCTTCGGTGGGATCAAGCGCGGAGAAAGTGGGAAGAGCGCCGAGAGCGAGATTCACTTTGGCGACAGTGCCATTCGAACGGAAATTCTTGAGGCGATTGGCGAAGGTGGGGTCGAGCTGGGAAGGATCGATGAGCTGGAAAAAAGTGCGCTTGGGATCTACGCCGGAGGCAACGGCGGCGACCGCGATCTCTTCGCCGTTGGTGAGCACGACGCCCGTAACCTCACCGTCCTTGACGCGAATATGCTGCACTTCAGCATCAGTGCGAATTTCCGCGCCAGCTTGCTTCGCCGATTCGGCAAGAGCCCGCGTGAGGCTGCCGAGCCCGGCGCGGGGAAACGAAGCGGTGCCTACGGGATGGGTATCGGAAGCAGCACGAAGAAGAAGGACAGCCGTGGAACCCGCGGACCAAGGACCGAGAGCCGTGCCGAAAATGCCGCGAGCGGCGATGACAGCGCGGATCAGCTCGCTTTCGAAGAATTCGGAAGCGAAGTCCGCGACGGCCATGGGCACCCAACGCAGAAGATCGAAGATTCCTTTCTTTCCCAGCATACGGACGTTGCGGCCGGTTTTGAACAGCGTCCAGAGATCCTCAGGAGTGGGTTTGTCGATCGCGGGCGGCGTAATGGAAACAAGCTGGTCGAGGACCCCCGTGAGATGATCGAGAGCGTCGGCGAATTCCATGTACTTGGCGGAATCGCGGTCAGAAATTTTCGCGATGCCGCGAGCGGTCTTGGCGTTATCGTTCCAGAAAAGGAGCGAGCTGCCATCGGGCGTGGGAGCGAAGATGCGCGGGCCGGGATAGAGTATTTCGCACCCAAATTTATCGATTTCCATGTCGCGCGCAATCTCCACGCGAAGCGGGCCGAGCGTGTGGGCGAGCGTCGAGGCTTTGAAGCCGGGATAAAATTCCTCCGTGATCGCGCCGCCACCGACCATTTCGCGGCGTTCGAGGACGAGCGGCTTGAAGCCGCCCTTGGCCAGATAAAAAGCGGTGATGAGAGCGTTGTGCCCGCCGCCGATGAGAACTACACGCTGTCCGAGGGCCATGTTCAGTTGGCCACCTTCGACGCAGCCGCAGTCGAGCGCGAAGAACCAGATTTTGTTCGGCGCGCCAGCGAACCGAGCGACCATTCTTTCAAAATGACCTGGCTGGCAATGCGGCCGTTGGCTCCCATGATGCCTCCGCCCGGGTGAGTGGCGGAGCCGCACATATAAAGGTTACGAATGGGCGTGCGGTAATAGGCCCAGCCTGCTACGGGGCGAAGGAAGAAAAGCTGTTCGAGAGAAAGTTCGCCTTGAAAAATGTTGCCCTGGGTGAGGCCGAATTCGCGCTCGAGGTCGAGCGGGGTGAGAATCTGACGGCCGACGATGATGTCTTTGATGTTGGGCGCGTACTCGGCGATGGTGTTGATGACGTTGTCGCCGAAGGCTTCGCGCTGATCGTCCCAGGTGCCCTCGGCGAGTTTGTAGGGCGCATATTGCACGAAGCAGGAGAGCACGTGTTTGCCGGGAGGCGCAACACTGGGATCGGTGACGCTCGGAATGACCATATCAATGTAAGGTCGCCGTGAGTAGTGGCCGTATTTGGCGTCGTCGTAGGCGCGCTCCATGTATTCCATGCCGGGAGAAATGGAGATTGCGCCGCGAAGATGCGCGCCCGGACCGGGGAGGCATTTGAAATTGGGAAGCGCGTCGAGCGCGAGATTGACTTTGCCGGAAGAGCCGCGGAATTTGTAACGGCGAACGCCTTCGAGAAAATCGGCTGGCAATTCGTCTGGTTCGAGAAATTTTTCGAAGGTGAGATGCGGGTCGACGCTGGAGGAGACGACTTGGGCGGAGAGTTCTTCGCCATCCTGAAGGGTAACACCGCGGGCGCGGCCATTCTTGGTGAGAATTTTGGCCACGGGAGCCTTGGTGCGGATTTCGACACCAGCTTCGCGGGCAGCATCGGCGATGGCGTTTGAAATGGCGCCTGTGCCTCCGCGGCTGAAACCCCAGGAACGGAACGTGCCGTCGATTTCGCCCATGTAGTGATGCAGTAGAACGTATGCAGTACCGGGTGAGCGAATGCCAAGGAATGTGCCGATGATGCCTGACGCGGACATGGTGGCTTTGAGGACGTCGGTTTCAAACCACTGGTCGAGAAAATCGGCGGCGCTCATGGTCATAAGCTGGACGAGGGTGTAACGCTCGTCGGAAGAGAGCCCGCGGAAACGTTGCAGAAGGAAGTTGAGTTGCTTGAGATCTTTGGGATTGAGCGTGGTGGGATCGGGCGGAACCATCGAGAGCATGGGCTTCACGAAGCGGCACATCGGCGTCATCATCTTGGAGAATTCGTCGTAGGCCTCGGCGTCAAGGCGGGAGTGCCGACGAATATCGCGGATGGATTTGGCGTGATCGTTTACGCGCCAGAGATAATCGCCGCTGGGCATCGGAGAAAACGTGCCGTCGAGCGGAAGGATTTCCAGGCCGTGACGAGGAAGATCGAGTTCGCGAATGATTTCAGGGCGAAGAAGCGAAACGACGTAAGAACATTCGGAAAAAAGAAAGCCTGGGAAGATTTCTTCAGTGACAGCGGCGCCACCGAGAACGTGGCGACGTTCGAGGACAACAACCTTCTTTCCTGCTTTAGCGAGATACGCGGCGTTGACCAAGCCGTTGTGGCCCCCGCCGATGACGATAACGTCGTAGTGCTGCCCCATTCGACATGACTCCGGTATGACGCAAAAGAAAGATTAGCAGCGGGAAGCAAGGACGGGCCATTTTACTGAGACGGGGGATGGGGCACAAGTCTGGTGGCCGAAGCGCAGACAAGGATTGAGATGGCGCGCCCGGGGAGATTCGAACTCCCGACCCCCTGCTTAGAAGCCGTTCGAACTACTTTGCCAAATCTTGCCAGAGGAGTGGCTAATCGAGCGGATTCAGCAAGTTGGGGCAAATTCCCGCAACCTGCTTTTCTCCTTCCTTCATTGTTGTTTGCCGCCTTTTTGCCGCCGTTTTCCGCCCTTTGCGTGACATTTTCGTGACAGATGCAATCACCTCCAGAGCCACCGTTGAACTGGATTGTTTCCGGTTCGCTGATTTCCCAGATCCGGACTGGACAGCGAGGCGAGTCTGAATGCACCGAAACGAAGCCAGCATCCTGGACAGCTCAACACTAGCCGACTTCCCATTTTACCAATCCGCCCAAACTTCCCTTCAGAAGGCGGGTCCTGCCTTGTCGGGTCGGAGGAGGCGCGCCGTGAGGCGCTGGCCTCCTCCGCCGCCCAAACTGCACGTGCGGGTCTCCCGCATGCAGCTTTCACGAAGACACATGATCGGAGATGTAAGGAAAAGCAAACACCAAGTGGACCTTTCTTACATCCGTCAGGTGGAGGCCGGCTTCCAGTATCCTCGGACGATGATGTACGGGTTTTTCGCTAAGCGAACTGATCCACCTTCATCATCCTTACTCGTCTGGCTGCCTGCCTCTTCCTTCCTGCCTTCGCCTGCCACCTTCCCCGACCCACTCTGGTCGCCGATCGCTCGGTCACGTAACTTTCATCACGCTTCAGGTACTATTGGGCAGTCCGACTACTGACAAAG
>Ga0137361_10000968_pt1 | contig 17188 bp, 10 predicted proteins | sample Mad1_80_16metaG_FD_104923 | JGI IMG/M metagenome (GOLD analysis project Ga0137361, IMG submission 104923) | Vadose zone soil microbial communities from Angelo Coast Range Reserve, California, USA - Mad1_80_16 metaG | ecosystem: Environmental > Terrestrial > Soil > Vadose zone | place: USA... | reverse complement strand
GACGGGATTTTCTACAATTCGGGCCAAGTCTGCGACGCCGCCTCGCGCCTTCTGGTCGAAGAGAAAATCCACGACCTGTTCCTAGACAAAGTGACGAAGCTGGCCGCGAATTATCAGCCCGGCGATCCGCTCGACCAAAAGACGCAGATGGGTGCGATGGTGGATGAGACACAGACGAAGCGCGTGCTCGGCTACATCGCCAAGGGAAAAGAAGAAGGCGCCTCGCTCGCTCTGGGCGGAAAACAGGTCAGGAAAGAAACCGGAGGCTACTACATTGAACCGACGGTCTTCGACCGCGTCGACAACCGCATGACGATCGCGCGCGAAGAGATTTTCGGACCGGTGCTGTCGACGATCACGTTCAAGACGGCCGAGGACGCAGTCAAGCTCGCCAATGATTCCCATTACGGCCTCGAAGCCAATCTATGGACCAACGATCTGACCAAGGCGCACAGGATTGCGCGCGCTTTGCGCGTCGGTACCGTGACCGTCAATACGCGCGACGGCGGCGGCATCGAGGTGCCCTTCGGCGGCTACAAACAATCCGGATTCGGACGGGACAAATCGCTGCACGCGCTCGAGAAATACACGCAACTCAAGACGACCTACATCAACGTAGGATGAAGAGACCAGGAGTGAGCGCCTTTCAGCCAGACTGGCGCGGTGATACCCGAGCTGCTGCTGGCCGTCTTGCGAGCGCTGCTTCGAAAATGCGGTCGAAGAAGGCTAGAATCGTTTCGTCGCGCGCATAATCGGGAATTGCGTTGTTTCGATAATAGGGCGCGGCCAAGAGCTTGAGGTGGAGCGCGGGATCGTTGTCCACTTCGCGCACGAATTGCATCATTTGCTTGATATTGGGGAAACAGGTGAAGTCGATATAGCTGGCGGAATCGAAGGAGAGCTGCGCCTGAGGATCGCCGATATAGATCGGGATGCTGTGTGAAAACATCGGATCGACGAGCTTCTCGGTCATGTAGCCCGGCCAGATCGTGTTCTCGACGGCGAGCGTGAATTTGTAGCGGCGGAAAAATTCCACCTTGCCGGCGACGCGGTTGGGCGCCATCGGCACGGTCCAGCCGTTCATGTTGTTGAGGCAGCGCCCCGCCGCGTCGACCCGTTTATAGCCGTTCAACATCGCGAAGATCGCGTCGCGGTAGGGAACCTCGTGGAGATAAACGAAATTGCAGAACTGCGTCTTTTCGCGCGCGATCCTCTCCCAGTCCGTATCGGCTGCCTTTATGAGCCGCTCCGGCCCGAAACCCCAGCCGCGGTCCTCGTAGACCCATAGAGGCAAGCGCAGATGGTTCTCGTGATTGACGAGCGAGGAGAACGTCATGGCAAATTCGCAGCCGTTCATGTCGGGCTCGAAATTTTCGCCTGTGAAGAACACGCGCAAATAATCGCCGGACCTGATCCTGGTTACCGGAGCGTAATGGCGCGGATCGGCGTAGGGCCGGAACTGCGGCGAAAAAACCGAGTAGAACACGACCTCCGGCTCGGGCGATAAGACGAGGTCATATTTGTCGTAGACGAAGGGAAAAAACCGCTTGAAGCTGTCGGGCGTAAATCCCGGCCAGAAAAGTGCAAAGGCGACGCGGATGCTCTGTTTCATGGGGTTCCCCAGACGCGGTCTAGCGCGAAGCGTTCCGAGCGTTCAAGCGTCAGGCGGCTTCGGCGAGCCGCGCGAGTTGGGATAAGAGCGCTTCCGCACCCTTGAGGCGCGCTTCGGGGGTCGGCCAGTCGCGCATCACGACCAGCGTCTGGTCGGGCCTCACCTTCATCGTGCCCGCATGTTCGCTGATGACGCGGATGAGACCGCGCGCATTGGAAAACGCGTTGTTGCGGAAATGCACGGTCGCGCCTTTCGGGCCGGCTTCGATTTTGTCGACCATGGCGACATGGCAGAGATGCTTGATGGCGACGATCTTGAGCAGATGTTCGACCTCGATGGGCAGCAGGCCGAAGCGGTCGATCAACTCCGCGGCAAAGCTCTCGATCGCGCGCGAATCCTCCAACTCCGCCAGCCGGCGATAAAGCGCCATGCGCACATTGAGGTCCGGCACATACGATTCCGGGATGAGGACCGCGGCGCCGAGACTGATCTGCGGCGACCATGCGTCCAGGATTTCCTCGCTGCCCCGTCCGGCGCGCAAGGAGGCCACCGCCTCTTCCAGCATGGTTTGGTAAAGCTCGATACCGACTTCGCGGACGTGGCCCGATTGCTCGTCGCCCAGCAGATTTCCCGCACCCCTGATATCCAAATCGTGACTCGCAACGGAAAAGCCCGCGCCGAGATTGTCCAGCGATTGCAGAACTTGCAGACGGCGTTGAGCGGAATCCGTCAGCTTCTGGTTGGGCGGCGTCGTCAGATAGGCATAAGCACGTTGCTTGGCGCGGCCGATGCGTCCGCGCAACTGGTAAAGCTGCGAGAGGCCGAACTGGTCGGCGCGGTGCACCACGAGCGTGTTGGCGGTCGGGATGTCGAGACCGGATTCAACGATGTTGGTCGAAACGAGCACGTCGATCTTGCCGTCGTAGAACGCCGTCATCGTGTCTTCCAGGCGCGCGGCGCCGATCTGTCCGTGGGCCATGGCGGTCTTCACTTCGGGCACGGTCTCTTTCAGGAATTCCGACGCGCTTGAAAGATCGGCTATGCGCGGCACGACATAAAAACTTTGGCCGCCGCGGTAGTGCTCGCGCAACAGCGCTTCGCGCACCGTCAAAGGATCGAACGGCGTCACGTAGGTACGCACCGCCAGGCGATCGATCGGCGGCGTCGTGATGAGCGAAAGATCGCGCACGCCCGACAGCGCCAATTGCAGCGTGCGCGGAATCGGCGTTGCCGTCAGCGTCAGCACGTGCACGTCCGCCTTCAGGCTCTTCAGCTGTTCCTTGTGCGCGACGCCAAAATGCTGCTCTTCGTCGACGATCAGGAGGCCGAGGTTGCGGAAGCCGATGCCCTTCGCCAGCAATGCATGCGTGCCGATCACGATGTCGACGTCGCCGCTGGCCAGCCTCCCTTTGATGTCCTTGGCATCCTTGGCCGACGTGAAGCGCGACAATTGCGCGATGCGGACCGGCAGGCCGGCGAACCGTTCCGAGAAGGTGCGGTAATGCTGGCGGGACAGCAGCGTCGTCGGCACCACGACGGCCACCTGCTCGCCCGCCATCGCCATGACAAAGGCCGCGCGCAACGCCACTTCGGTCTTGCCGAAGCCGACATCGCCGCACACCAGCCGATCCATCGGCTTGCCCTTGGCCAAGTCTTCGATCACGTCGGCAATGGCGCGGTCCTGATCTTCGGTTTCGGCATAAGGGAAGCGGGCGCAGAACTCGTCATAGAGACCCGCGGGCGTCTCGACGGGCGGCATGTCCTTCAACGCGCGCGCGGCGGCGATACGGATGAGCTCCGCCGCAATCTCGCGCACGCGGGCTTTCATCTTGGCTTTGCGGCTTTGCCATCCGGCGCCGCCGAGCTTGTCGAGCTGGACGCCTGATTCCTCAGAACCGTAGCGCGTCAAAAGCTCGATGTTCTCGACCGGCAGGAACAGTTTCCCGCCGTCGTAGTGCAACTCGAGACAGTCGTGCGGCGCGCCGGCCACCTCGATCGTCTTGAGCCCCAGATAGCGGCCCACCCCGTGTTCGATATGCGTGACGAGGTCGCCGGGAGCCAGCGAAGACGCCTCGGAGAGGAAGTTCTGTGAACGCCGCGCACGCCCGCGAGAGCGCACCATGCGGTCGCCGAGAATGTCCTGTTCCGAAACGAGCGCGAATCCCGGCGCCTCGAAACCATGCTCGAGACCCAGCACGGCCAGACCAACCGCCGATTCGTGAAGAGTCTTGGCCTCGCGCCAATCGGCGACGCGTTTTATGGCGTTGAGGCCGTGGTCGGCGAGCACGCCGCCCATGCGTTCGGCAGAACCCTCGCTCCAGCAGGCGATGACCACCTTAAGACGGCGCTTCTGCAAATCCGAAATGTGCGTGGCTGCCGCCTCGAAAATGTTGACGCGGCCAGTGCCTTCCTGGGCGCGCTCAGGCGCGAAATCGCGGCCGAGCCTGCCGCCGGCATCGGTAGATTTGATGGAATCGGGAGCACTAAACGGGGAGAGCAAGCGATAGGGCCGCGCTTTCAATGCGCGTTCCCATTCGGCCTCGGTCAAATACAACGCAGCCGGCTTCAAGGGTTTGTACGGAGCCGCGATGGCACCCGCCTGACCTTTGCCGGTACGCATGGATTCGCGCGTCGCGTAATAATCCGCGATCAATTCAAGCCGGGCCTCGCGTGCTTCTTCGATCTGTGGACCGAGGAAGACGAGCGAGCGGCCCGTATAGTCGAACAGCGACTCGAGCTTTTCGTAAAACAGCGGCAGCCAATGTTCCTGGCCGGCGTGTTTGCGACCCGCGCTGATCGCTTCGTAAAGGGGATCGTCGTCCGTGACCGCTCCGAAAGCCGCGACATAGCCCGCCCGAAAGCGGCTGATCGAGTCCGGATCGAGCGGGGTCTCGGTCGCCGGCAATAGCGAAATCGAGTCTTGGGTGCCGCTTGTCAGTTGCGAGTCCGCGTCGAAGCGCCTTATCGCCTCCAACTCCGCGCCGAAGAAATCGAGCCGCAGCGGCTCTTCGGCACCCGGCGGCCAGAGGTCGAGGATGCCGCCCCGCGGCGCGTATTCTCCAGGCTCCCGCACGGTTCCGGTCCGGGAATAGGCATTGCGGGCGAGAAAGCGAGTGAGCTGGTCGAGATCGACGTGATCGCCCACGCTCGCCGAGAAGCTTGACTTAGCGATGACCTCGCGCGGCGGCACCCGCTGTACCAGCGCATTGATCGTAGTGACGACCAAGGCAGCGCCCGCGGTTTGATCGCGCTTTGCCAGCGCCGCCAGGGTCGCGAGGCGGCGGCTCTCGATGTCGGAGCGCGGTGAAACCCGATCATAGTGTAGACAATCCCAGGCCGGAAAATGGAGCACTGGGAGATCGGGAGCGAAGAAGCGCGCCGATTCGAGCGCCGCGGTGGCGCGCGCATCGTCGGCGGCAACGAGCAGCACCAAGCCCTTAAGGCGCAGGGCCGCTTCGGCGGCGACGAAGGCATCGTACCCTTCGGGGGCGCCGCTGACCTCATGCCGTCCGGGCGCGCGGGCGATTGCGGTCAGCCGTTCCAATCGACCACCATCGTTCAGGACGTCAAATTAGCGCGGTAAGCGCAGAGGAGCGCGAATATTTCATTGTCATAACGCTCCGGCACATTTTCCTTACCCATGATCCAGCCATAAATCTGCCAATCGGAAACCGAAAGCAGGGCCTCGAAACAGTCAAGTTGGTCGGCATCAAGGGTTTTCAAGTGAGTCCCGGCAAAGGCCGCGAAAATAAGATCGAGCTCGCGGAATCCCCTCCGCTGCGCCCGGAACAGCGCCTGCCTCCGTCTGGTCTCGATGTCGTTCATGCTGGTGCTATAGCCCGGCCGCGTCACAGCCGCCAATTGCATGTTGGCTTATTTCTTCGACCCATTTCAGACACCTTTCGCGCCAAAGCCGGAAAGGTAGAGTCATTGCTCGATGAGGCCGGCGATTCTCAATCCCCTGTTCGCGGAAGCCCATGTGCTGACGGGCGTGGGACGCAAGATTGAAAAACTGATTGCGAAAGCGCTCGGCACCGAGACGCCGCGTGTCATCGACCTTGCCTTTCATCTCCCTTCGGGCCTCACGGACCGGCGCTACCGGCCGAAGCTCATCGAGGCCGAACCCGGCCGGATTGCTACGGTCACCGTAAACATCCTGGACCACAAGCCCGCCGTTCGCGGACGCAAATTGCCCTATCGGATTCTCGCGACCGATGAAACCGCCGCCATGGAGGTGGTCTTTTTCACGGCGCATGAGGAGCACATCAAGAAGATGCTGCCGCCGGGCTCGCGCCGCACGCTTTCGGGTCGCCTAGACAGCTTCGGCGGCCGCCTGCAAATGGCGCACCCCGATTATATCGTCGCTCCCGAGGATGCCGCGCAAATTCCCGAGGTCGAGGCGGTCTATCGCACGACCGAGGCGCTGCACGCGCGAACTCTTGGCCGGGCCGTCGGCCATGCGCTGGAGCGTCTTCCCGCTTTGCCCGAGTGGCAGGATCCGGCCTATCTGGGGCGCCAAGGCTTTTCCTCATTCAGCGATGCGTTGCGCGCCGCTCATGCACCCCGCTCGGAGGCCGATTTGGCGCCGGAATCGCCGATGCGCATGCGGCTTGCCTATGACGAGCTGCTCACCAATCAGTTGGCTCTCGCTCTCATCCGCGAAAATACTCGCCGGCAGCCTGGACGTTCGCTTAAAGGCGATGGGCATTTGCGCAAGAAAGCGGAGGCCGCGCTGGCCTTCACTCTGACAACATCGCAATCCGCAGCCATCGCGGAGATCACCGCCGATATGGCAGCGCCCGCCCGCATGGTGCGTCTTCTTCAAGGCGACGTCGGCTCAGGAAAGACCGTGGTCGCCATGGCAGCGCTGCTCGACGCGGTTGAGGCTGAAAGCCAAGGCGCATTCATGGCGCCGACCGAAATCCTCGCGCGTCAGCATATGGCGGCACTCGAGCCGATGGCGAAGGCGGCGGGGGTGCGGCTTGCGCTGCTCACGGGACGGGAACGCGGGCTCGCGCGCGCGGCCACGCTGGCGTCCCTCGAAGCGGGCGACGTCGACATTCTCGTCGGCACGCATGCGATTTTTTCCGAGGATGTCGTGTTCCGCGATCTGGGACTTGCCGTCGTCGACGAACAGCACCGCTTTGGCGTGCACCAGCGCATGCAGCTTCAGGGCAAGGGCGAACGGCCCGCCGATGTGCTGGTGATGACGGCGACACCTATCCCGCGGACACTGCAGCTTACGGCCTATGGGGACATGGATGTATCGCGTCTCAAAGGCAAGCCGCCGGGACGGCGTCCAGTCGAGACCCGGGTGCTGCCGGCCCACCGACTGGATGAAGTCATCGCCGGCTTGAAGCGCGCGCTCGCAAACGGTGCACGGGCCTATTGGGTCTGTCCGTTGATCGAAGAGTCCGAGAAAATCGATCTCGCAGCGGCGGAAGAACGCGCCGCTGCGTTGCGTGCCGAGCTAGGCCCCAAAGTCGGTTTGCTTCACGGCCGCATGAAAGGTCCCGAACGCGACGACATCATGGCACGCTTCAAACTCGGCGAAATTTCGGTGCTCGTAGCGACCACGGTGATCGAGGTGGGCGTCGATGTGCCGGAAGCTTCCATTATGGTCGTCGAACACGCCGAACGATTCGGGCTCGCGCAACTCCACCAATTGCGCGGCCGTGTCGGGCGAGGAGCGGCGCGCTCAACCTGCCTGCTTGTTTATCAGGAGCCGCTCGGCGCGACCGCCAAACAACGTCTGGCGGCGCTCAGAGCCACCGATGACGGTTTCGTCATCGCGGAGGAAGATTTGCGGCTGCGCGGCGCGGGCGAGCTTCTCGGGACCAAGCAGAGCGGAATCCCGGAATTTCACTTCGCCGATATCGCGGTGCACGGCGAACTTCTGGCCGCGGCGCGCGACGATGCACGTTTGATTCTCCAGCGCGACCCTTTGTTGAAAAGTCCGCGCGGCGAAGCTTTGCGGGTGGCGCTTTATCTTTTCGAGCGCGACGAGGCCGTGCGTCGCCTGCGCGCGGGTTGAAAAGTTCCGCTTGAAACCCTCGTCCAAGCGGGTCAAACAGGACAATGAGGGTTCTTAAGAGCACAAGGCGTCATGCGAATCGCGATGATCGGAACGGGTTATGTCGGCCTCGTTTCCGGAGCCTGCTTTTCCGAGTTCGGCCATCAAGTGGCGTGCGTCGACAAGGACGCAGGCAAGATCGAGTCGCTCAAAGCGGGCCGGATGCCGATCTACGAGCCCGGCCTCGAAGAAGTCGTGGCGGACAATGTCAAGGGGGGACGACTCTCCTTCACGACCGATCTCAAAACAAGCGTCGAGAGTGCCGACGCCGTCTTCATCGCAGTCGGAACGCCGTCGCGGCGCGGCGACGGTCACGCCGACCTCACTTTTGTCTTTCAAGCGGCTGAAGAGATCGCGGCCGCGCTTGCCGCCTATTCGATCATCATCACCAAATCGACGGTTCCGGTTGGTACCGGACAGAAGGTCGAGGAGACTATCCGGCGCATCCGGCCGGATGCGGATTTCGATGTCGCATCCAATCCCGAATTCCTGCGCGAAGGCTCGGCGATCGAGGATTTTCGCCGTCCCGACCGCGTCGTCTGCGGCGTGACGAACGACCGCGCACGCGCGATATTGCGTGAACTTTATCGGCCGCTCTTTCTCAACGAAACGCCGATGCTCTTTACGGGGCGCGAAACGTCGGAGCTCATCAAATACGCCGCCAATGCTTTTCTTGCCACCAAGGTCACTTTCATCAACGAGATTGCCGATATTTGCGAACGCGTCGGCGCCAATGTGCAGGACGTGGCGCGCGGCATAGGGCTGGATGGCCGCATCGGCGCGAAATTCCTGCACGCGGGTCCCGGCTATGGCGGATCGTGCTTTCCCAAGGACACGCTGGCTCTGCTGAAAACGGCCGAACAGGTTGGCGCACCTTCGAGCATCGTCGAAGCCGTGACGCGCGTGAACGATGCTCGCAAGCTACGCATGGCCGAAAAAATAGAGCGGGCTTTCGGCGGCGTCGCGAAAAAAACCATCGCCGTGCTTGGGCTGACGTTCAAACCCAACACGGACGACATGCGCGAGGCGCCCAGCCTGGTCATTCTTCCCTGGTTGAAACAGCGGGGCGCGATCCTGCGCGCCTACGATCCGGAAGGGATGAAAGAGGCAAAAAAACATCTCGATATAGAGATGTGCCATGACGCCTATGCGGCGCTTAAAGATGCGGACGGCGTCGTGATACTGACCGAGTGGAACGAATTTCGCGCCCTTGACTTACGACGTATTCGAAATCTCCTGAAACGTCCGCTGATGGTCGATTTGCGAAACATCTATCGGCCAGACGAGATGGAAAAGGCGGGCTTCACCTATGTCAGTATCGGGCGACCCGAGGTCAAGCCGCCTTAAATACCGCGATAGGCGCGAAACCATTCGACGAAGCGCGGGATTCCCTCGGCCAGACTTGTGCTCGGCTTGAAACCAAAGTCGCGATTGGCTCGGGTGATATCGGCATAGGTCTCTCGCACGTCGCCGGGAGGACCTTGAGCGTTCTCTATAATCGCCTTCTTCCCGGCAGCCTGTTCGATCAACCGGATCAAGGTACGCACCTCTTCGGGATGGTTGTTGCCGAGGTTGTAGAGCCGATGCGGCGCCTCCTCGGTCTGCGCGAAAGGCGTCTCGACGATGCGAGTGACCGCAGCCACAATGTCGTCGATCCAGGTGAAATCACGTTTCAATAGGCCATCGCCGAAGACGGTTAGTGGTTTCCCGTTGAGGACCGCATCGGTGAACAGCCAATAGGCCATGTCCGGGCGTCCCCAAGGTCCGTAGACGGTAAAGAATCGCAAGCCCGTCTGCCTCAACCCGTACAATTCGGCATAGGAATGGGAGAGCAACTCCCCTGCCCGCTTGGTCGCGCCGTAATATGACACCGGCCGATCGGCGCGAGACTCTTCCGAGAACGGCGCCTCTGTGTCGTTACCATAGACCGAGCTCGACGAGGCATAGACGAAATGGGAAAGACCCGTCAGCCGCCGTGCAAGCTCGAGCATGTTGTGGTGCCCGACAAGATTGGAACGCGTGTAGGCATTCGGGTCCTCCAGCGCATAGCGAACGCCCGCTTGCGCCGCGAAGTGCAGGACCACGTCGAATGCTTTGCCGTCGGCCGCGCCGGCAAGAGAATCCCTATCGGCAATGTCGACTGGGGTGAAACGGAAACCTTTGACGCCTTCCAGCTTTGCCAGGCGCGCTCGTTTCAATGCAGGATCGTAATAGGCGTTCAGCGCGTCAACACCGGAGATTTCATGCCCGCGCCTGAGCAGCGCGGCGGCGGCGTGGAAACCGATGAACCCGGCGGCCCCCGTGAGAAATATTCTCATGCTCGCCTAGACCTCGCGCCGCCGATTAAGTGGACCCGACAGGACGCTCCGTGTAATGCTGGTTTTACCAAGGAACCCCACCGCGCGGTCGGCGTTCTCGTCCGTGACTCATCGGTTTTTAAATGTCCACACCGCAGCGCATTCGTAAAGCCGTATTTCCGGTCGCGGGCATGGGCACCCGTTTTCTGCCCGCAACCAAGGCCATTCCCAAAGAAATGCTGCCGGTGGTCGACAAGCCGGTCATCCAATACGCCGTCGAAGAAGCCCGCGAGGCCGGAATCGAGGAGTTCATTTTCGTCACCGGCCGCGGCAAACACGTGATCGAGGACCATTTCGACCATGCCTACGAGCTAGAATCGCTGCTTTCGGTCCGTGAGAAAACCAAAGAACTCAACAGCCTCCTGGAAAGTCTTCCCGATACGGGTTCGGTAGCCTTCACGCGGCAGCAAAAACCCTTAGGGCTAGGTCACGCGGTATGGTGCGCGCGCCATTTGGTGGAGAAGGAATCCTTTGCCGTTGTGCTCCCCGACGACCTTCTGGTGGGCAAACCGGGCGCGCTGAAGCAAATGGTCGAAGCCTACAACAAGGTCGGAGGGGGGATCATTGTCGCCGCCGAGGAAAAGCCACGCGAGGAAACCCAACGCTACGGCGTCATCAATCCCGGCGTGACACGCGGCCCCATCACTGAAGTGAAAGGCGTCGTCGAGAAGCCTCTACCCGCGGACGCACCGTCGACACTCTGCATTATCGGCCGCTACATCCTTCCGGCCTCGATTTTTTCCGAGCTCGAACGCCGCGAACGCGGCGCCGGCAATGAGATTCAGCTGACCGACGCCATGGCGCGGCTTTTGGGCACCATGCCCTTCCACGCCGTCACGACCACCTGCACGCGCTACGATTGCGGCGACAAGGTCGGTTTTCTGCAGGCCAATTTGGCGGTCGGTCTCGAGCGTCCGGACATCGCCCCGGCCCTCAAGAAAATCCTGAAATCGCTGAAATTCTAGTCAGCTTGGCGGTTCAGCGGGCGCTGTCGTGCACGCCAAGGCCTTCGATTTTGGTCAAAACCCGTGCCCATTCCGCGACCAGGAACATGAGGGAGGCCGCGGTTCACCTCGACTGTTAACCATTAACGGGAAACAAAGCTTTAAACACGGATTACAGGATTCTTTACCTGCTCCGGATAAAACACCGCATTGTCGAAACCTGCGCCTGGACAATGACTTCGGCGGAAAAAGTCGCTTGAAAACGGACGAACACCCCTTCGAGCTCGACCGCGTTTGGTTGCGCTTTCGTGACACGAACGTCGAAACCACGTTCCTGCGCGACACGCTGCGCCAGTCGATCAACTTCATCCGCGCCTATCTGATCGCGGGTACATGTCTCTACATGCTGTTCGGCATTCTCGACTCGGTGGTGGGCGGCGCTGCGCTGAAATCGATGTTCCTCATCCGTTATGGCGTCGTCGTGCCGATTCTTTTGGGCATTCTCGCGCTGACGTTTTTTCCGGTGTTCTTCCGCATCGCGCAGCCGAGCCTCGCCATGGCGATGATTTCGTCCGGCGAAGGCGTGGTTGCAATGACCGCGATCATGGGACCGCCGTTCAACAGCGAGTACTACGCCGGCATCATCATGTGCGCGATCTACTGCGGCAGCCTTATCCGGCTCAAGTTCCATTACTCGGTCATGATTTCGATATTTCTGTTCTTGTCATACCAAGTCGCCTGCGTGCTGATAAATCCGATTCCGCTCGAGACCTATATCAGCAACAATTTCTTCCTCGCGATGGCGACCGGCGTGGGATTGTTCTCCGCCTACATCCAGGAACTCTACATTCGCAGAGCTTACGTGGGACAGCGCATCGTCGAGGAAAAGAACCGGCTGGTTTCCGACGCCCTGGCGGAAGCGGTCAGGGCCAACAAGTCGAAGAGCGAGTTCTTGGCGACGATGAGCCATGAGTTGCGAACGCCGCTGAACGCCATCATCGGCTTTTCCGACATCATCAAGCGCGAACTGTTCGGCTCCTTGGAGAACGAGAAATATTCGGATTATGCGAAGGACATTCACGAGAGCGGCTCGCATCTGCTCGCTATCATCAACGATATCCTGGACTTGGCCAAAGCGGAATCGGGCAAGCTGCAACTCAACGAGCATGAGTTCGACGTCACCGAAACGTTGGAAGCGTGCGTGCGAATGTGCAGCGGCCGCGCCGAGATCGGAAAGATCGAGCTGATCTTCTTCGGGGGCCAGAGCCAAATCCGCGCCGTTGCCGACGAACGTCTTTTGCTGCAAATCGTTGCCAATCTCGTCACCAACGCGATCAAATTCACGCCCGAGGGCGGGACGGTCCGAATTTACGTTTCCGCGAGCCCGCAAAAGGGAATCGTCATCAGAGTTACGGACACCGGGATCGGCATCGCTCCGGAGAACATCGAACGCGTGCTGCGACCGTTCGAGCAGGTCGAGACCTCATACTCCCGCAAGCATGGCGGTTCAGGACTCGGCCTTCCCTATGCGAAGCGACTGGCGGAATTGCACGGGGGCGAGCTTAAGATCGAAAGCGAGCTTGCAAAGGGAACGGCCGTTACGGTGACGCTGCCCCCCTCGCGCTTGGTGGAGGTCAGGAGACGACCGGCGCTGAAAGAAGCGGTCTGATCCTCAACGCTTGCGCACAAAGAGGAGCCGGACGCGCTCGGTGCTTTCAAGCTCCGTCCATGCCATCTCGGGATCGAGGCCCTCGGTCCACGTCATCATCTGGGCTTCCGAGCGGTAGTACAACGTCCAGTCGGTTATGAACTCCATCGGCCAGAGATTGCTCAACGCAGTTTCGTTCATGTTACCGATGATCAGCAAACCTCCCGGTGCGAGCGTTTCGTAAAGCCTGCGCGCAAGCGCATGGGCTCGCCGATCAGCCAGATAATCTATGAGTCCGACGGAATAAATCAGGTCCTGCGGCGGCAAGGACGCAAGGCTGCCGATACCGCGCAAAATGTCCGTGAACGACATGTTCAGGCACTGTACGCGCGCCTGACCCTTCGTATTGAGAACATGCGGATAGGTCTTTTCGACAGCATAGCTGAGCGCGGATTGTTCCTGGTCTATGAGAGTGAATTCCACACGCCTGTTCTTCAGGCCGGCGCCGGCGAGAAACAACTCGATCTCGCGCGCAGGACCGCTTCCGAGGCTGAGGATGCGTGCCGCTCTCGCATTGCCCTTTTCCTGAACGACTTTCGCGATATTGTTTCGCACCACCTCCATGCGCGTCTTGATGCACTCCGCGACCTCCAGTCCGAGGCGGTGCATCAGCATCTGGTAGACGTTCGCGCCTTTGCGCTCCCAATCGTAGACCTGGTTCATCACTTCGTAATCGCCGGGATATCCGAGGGGCTTCGCGTAGCTGCGGTCCCAAATCGCACCGAGACGCATTTGCGGCGTGACGACCACCTCGGTGAACGCCTTCGTCGCTTCGAGAATATCGCGATCGCCGAGCACGTCTTTCACCAAGTCATTGCCGGTCCGCCACAGCGATCGCCAGTGCTGCACGAGGCGCGCCTCGCATGCCTCATAAGCACCGTCGAGATCGAAATCCCGCTCGAATTGGCGGGCGAGCACCATGTTCTCGTCCAGAAGATCGCGATAGGAACCCAGGAGCTTCAGAACGTCGGCACAGAAGACGCGGTACTCCTTAGGGACAAGCTGACTCGTCTCGCCGGCGAAGAGAGCCGATTGCAAGGCGATTTGGGCCTGCACATTGCGCGAGAGGAGCTTTTCGAACTCGACAAAGCCATTGACGAAACTGAACGCGACCTTTGATCCGAAGACGGTATTTTCGCGCCGGCACACCCGGGCATTGGACTCGAAAATCGTGTAGCCCGATTGTTGGATGGAAAGAGGTACGACTTCGCCGACATCGGGAACGTCTTCAGCCGTCTGTCCACAGACGATTGCGACACCGCCGAGACTGATATCGTGAAGTTTGTGGAGCGCCGTTCTTACCCGAACGCGCGGCGGAAGATGGGGGAACAGTTTACGCGCCTCGTAACGCGGGGCTCGGAACCAGACCTCTCGACCACTTGCCCCTTTCAGCTCTTCATACGCGAGCATGCCACCCCTCTACTCGTATGGGCTCACCGGGTTCGAGAAACTCGTGCTCGATGCTGGGAGCCCCCGCCCCAGACTGACCGTGCTGCACGGACGAAGTCGCGGTTAATAAAGGATTAATCCCATGTCGATCGGCGCTAAGTCAAGGGTCCAATCGCCGCGGCAATCTATCCTGCTATAATAGTTAATATTACTCGCGTCTGTTTCAAAACCGCCAGTGTTGCCAAAGAACAAAAGAGAATTGTCGACCGCCTATACGGGATGCAGATTGTAAAGGCGGCATGAGGTCTTGTGACGAGGCCTAAGGAACGAGTTCCCTCTCTTTGAGGTAGGCGACAACACGTTCGGCCGACTCTTCGGGCCTTATGGACTCCGTCATCAGCGTCAGTTCCGGCCTTTCCGGCCGCTCGTAGGGGCTGTCAATTCCGGTGAAGTTCTTGATCTGTCCGGCCGCCGCTCGCTTGTAAAGACCTTTGGGATCGCGCGCCATGCAAACGCCGAGCGGCGTGTCGACGAAGATCTCGACGAACTGATCCGGAGCAAGCAGATCGCGCGCCATGCGCCGCTCGGAACGGAATGGGGAGATGAACGACACCAGCGTGATGAGACCCGCATCGACAAAGAGCTTTGCCGCCTCGGCCACCCTGCGGATATTCTCGACCCGATCGGCATCTGTGAAACCCAAATCCTGGTTGAGGCCATGGCGTACATTGTCGCCGTCTAAGAGATAGGTGTGCCGGCCCTCTCCGAACAATCGCTTCTCCACCAGGTTGGCGATGGTCGACTTGCCGGAGCCTGAAAGACCCGTGAACCAGAGCACGCAGGGTTTTTGTCCCTTGATCCCGGCGCGGGCTTGCCAATTCACGTCCAGCGCCTGCCAGTGCACGTTGGTGGCTCGACGAAGCCCGAACTCGATCATGCCGGCGCCAACAGTCGCATTGGTGAAGCGGTCAATGATGATGAAACCGCCGGTGTCGCGATTGTCGCGATAGGGGTCGAAGGCGATCGGCTCCGAGGTCGACAGGTTGCAATAGCCGATCTCGTTGAGCTTCAACGTCCGCGAGGCAATGTGCTCGAACGTATTGACGTCGACTTTGTGCTTGAGCGCGGTAACTTGACCCAGGGTCGACTGGGTACCGATTTTGATCAGATATTGACGGTGCGGGAGCAGATCTTCTTCAGCCATCCATAAGACGTGCGCCGCGAATTGATCGGCGACTTCGGGCCTGGCTTCGGGATCCGCCAAGATATCGCCGCGCGAAATGTCGATTTCATCGCCAAGGACGAGCGTCACCGCTTGCCCGGCAGATGCTTGACCAAGCTCGCCGTCAGCCGTGACAATGCGACTGACGCGAGCGGTACGGCCCGATTTGGCGACTACGACGGAGTCACCGGGCGCGACGCGGCCGCTGACAATGGTGCCGGAAAAACCCCGAAAATCGAGGTTTGGGCGGTTGACCCATTGAACCGGCATTCTAAACGGCCGGTCGGCCAACTCCGTCTCGACATCGACGATTTCCAGATGGTCGAGAAGTGCGGCACCTTTATACCAGGGCGTTCGCTCGCTGGGTTTGGTGACGTTGTCGCTATAGCGTGCCGATATGGGGATGGCGACGAGGTTTTCGAAAGCGAGCCTTGCGGCAAAATCGCGGAACTCGGCCACGATGCCGTCGAAGGTTTTTTCGGAAAAATCTACGAGATCGATTTTGTTCACGGCGAGCACGATGTTGCGAATGCCGAGAGCCGAAACGATGTAAGCGTGCCGTCGCGTCTGCGTCAGAACGCCTTTGCGAGCATCGACGAGAATGACTGCGAGCTCGGAGTTTGACGCTCCAGTCGCCATATTTCGGGTGTATTGCTCGTGCCCAGGCGTATCGGCAACGATGAATTTGCGTTTTTCCGTCGCGAAGAAGCGGTATGCGACATCGATGGTTATGCCCTGCTCGCGCTCGGCTTCGAGGCCGTCGACCAGAAGGGCCAAGTCGATGTCGCTACCGGTCGTGCCGTGCTTCTTGGAATCCTTGGCGAGCGCGGCAAGGTGATCCTCGAAGATGAGCTTTGAATCGAACAGCAGGCGGCCGATGAGCGTCGATTTCCCGTCGTCCACGCTGCCGCAGGTGAGAAAACGCAGCAGCGTCTTTTTCTCTTGCGCGGCAAGATAGGACTTGAGATCGCCAAACCGCGTGGGCTTCATCAGAAATAGCCCTCGCGTTTTTTCTTCTCCATGGACGCGTTTTCGTCATGATCGATAATGCGCCCCTGACGCTCGGAGGTGGTTGCCGTCAGCATCTCACCAACGATTTCTTCAAGGCTGGCCGCCGAAGATTCGATGGCGCCCGTGAGCGGGTAGCAGCCAAGCGTGCGGAATCGCACCAATTGCAGCTCCGGCGTCTCTCCCGGACGGATTTTCATCCGTTCGTCGTCCACCATGATGAGCGCGCCATCGCGGTTCACCACGGGACGCCGCTTGGCGAGGTAGAGCGGCACGATGGGAATGTTCTCGGACAAGATATATTGCCAGACATCCAACTCGGTCCAATTGGAGAGCGGGAAGACACGGATCGATTCGCCCTTGCGGATGCGCGTGTTGTAAAGCTTCCACAGCTCGGGACGCTGGTTCTTGGGGTCCCAGGAATGGTTTTCGGAGCGGAACGAAAAAATGCGCTCCTTGGCGCGGCTTTTTTCCTCGTCGCGCCTGGCGCCGCCGAACGCCGCATCGAAACCATATTTGTCCAGGGCCGCCTTCAGCGCGTCGGTTTTCATCACTTGGGTATGAAGATTGGAGCCGGAATCGAATGGGTTGATGCCGCGCCTGATGCCGTCTTCGTTCACGTAAACGATCAGCTTAAGACCGAGGCGCTTCGCGGTTTCATCGCGAAACGCAATCATTTCGCGAAACTTCCAGGTGGTGTCGACGTGCAGAAGTGGAAAAGGCGGCTTAGAGGGGTAGAACGCCTTCATCGCGAGGTGCAGCATCACCGAGGAATCCTTGCCGATCGAATAGAGCATGACCGGGTTGGCGAACTCGGCGGCAACCTCGCGCATGACGTGAATGCTTTCAGCCTCTAGACGCTGCAGATGAGTGAG
>Ga0137361_10000962_pt1 | contig 17237 bp, 9 predicted proteins | sample Mad1_80_16metaG_FD_104923 | JGI IMG/M metagenome (GOLD analysis project Ga0137361, IMG submission 104923) | Vadose zone soil microbial communities from Angelo Coast Range Reserve, California, USA - Mad1_80_16 metaG | ecosystem: Environmental > Terrestrial > Soil > Vadose zone | place: USA... | reverse complement strand
TGCGCAGCTCGTCCGGGTCTTCGAGCAAGTCATAGAGTTGATCGGGATCAACGGGTGAATGCACGAATTTGTAGCGGCCGCGTTTGATCATCACCAAGGGAGCAATCGCTCCCTCCGCGAGATACTCCCCGATGACCTCGTCCTTGCCCGCGGCTCCTGTGAGCTGCGGTGCCAGGCTATTGCCATCCAACGGCGTGGCGTAATCCATCGGCTTCTCGCCGGCGAGTTCGCACAGGGTCGGTAGAATGTCGACGAGCGAGGCAGAGTTCGCCACGCGCCGCGCGGCGAAGCGCCCTGGCGCATGTACGATCAGGGGAATCCGGCAGGCGGGCTCGAAGAAATTCATTTTGTACCAAAGCCCGCGCTCGCCCAGCATGTCGCCGTGATCGGCGAGCAACAAAACGACGGTGTTGTCGGCGAAGCGGGCGTCGGCGAGCGCGGACATCAGCACGCCGATTTGGTCGTCGACATAGGAGACCGCGCCATAGTATGCGCGCCGCGCCGCGCGCGTCTGCGCGTCGTTCACCGGTTGCAGATCGAGACCACAGACATGGCGCAGGCGGCGTGAATGTGGGTCCAGGTCATCGGCGGCCATGCGAACCCGCGGCATGTCGATTTCAACACTGGCATAACGGTCCCAATAGCGCTGCGGAATCACGTACGGATCATGCGGATGAGTCATCGATGCGACCATGCAGAAGGGACGCCGATCCTTGGCCCTGGCCATGTCGAACAGCTTCTGGCGCGCGTTGAAGACCACGTCGTCATCGAAGTCGATCTGGTTGGTACGCGTGCAAGGGCCAGCCTGGGTGACGGAATCCATGGTGTGATACCAGCTCGGGCGGTGCTCGAACCGGGTCCAGTCCGGCGTCCAGCCGAAGTCGGCCGGATAAATGTCGGTGGTTAGCCGTTCTTCGAATCCGTGCAATTGATCCGCACCACAGAAATGCATCTTGCCGCTCAACACCGTCTGGTAACCGGCGCGCCGCAGGTAATGCGCGAAGGTGGGCACTTGGGCCGGAAATTCCGCCGCGTTGTCGTAGGCGCCGATGGCGGATACCTGACGGCCCGACAGAAATGAAAACCGCGACGGCGCGCAGAGCGGGCTATTGCAATAGAACGAATCGAACACCACCCCGGCGGCGGCCAGCGAGTCGATGTGCGGCGTCTTGGCGACACGGTTGCCATAGGCGGGAAGCGCGCGCGCGGTCAGCTGATCCGCCATCAAAATCAGGAAGTTAGGTCGGTCCGACAAGAGATTCTCCCTAAAGGTCACGCGATTGGCCGAGTTCGAGCTTAGCCTTTGAAGTGCTCCGCATGATTAACATGTTGCCGATCGAAGTCGCGACGATCGCGCGCGTTTTGCCGGGCAATGCGATGCTCTACAGCGTGGGATGAACGGGACTGAACACGGGGGTCAGAAAATATCGTCTGGCGAGCACTGCATATCCCCGGTACACGAAGTCTCCGTTACCCGCCAACAGTTCGTGTCTATTCTCCCGATAGAAGCGCGGGATCTCATACCATGGCATGGCGGGCTTCAAATGATGCGCGACGTGCAGATTGTTATACAGGTACATCAGTCCGAATAGCACATTCGATTCCACGGAGGCGGTCCGCTCCTGAGAGTCCTCGGCCGCCCGATGTTCCGTGAAGGCCCGCAGGAGGCCCAGGCTCAAACCGGGATAGGCCACGAGCAGACAGTACTGCCACCATGGAAAACCGCAGACTCCCGAAATGAACCAGAAGAGAATGCCCACCGCGGCCAGATGCGCCGCCCAGTGCGGCAAGTGACCATAGTCGCCCTGCCGCACGCGGCGGGTTTCCTTGCCGGCGAGACTCCAGAGCCGCAGGATGGGACCGATCAAGAGTCTCCCGGCCATGGTCTGATTGAACATCAGCACCCGCCGGTTGAGCGGACTCATGCCCGCCCAATCTGCCTGCCTCACGTAGTAAGACTCGGTGTCGACCCCCGGAATGGTCAGGTCGACGTCTCGGTGATGCGTGGTATGGCTCTTTCGATAGAGCGGATATGGAAACCAAAGGCCCAGGGGCGGAAACACCACTGCGAAGCGCACCCATGCCGGCACGCCGCGGAACGAATGGATGGCCTCATGCTGGAGCGAAAAGTGCCACGCGACGAGATAGGCGCCCACGGGCATGATGACCCACCAGGGCAGCAGGGCGTTGAACCAAACCAAGAGAACCCACGCACCATACAGTGCCAGGGCGACCAACCAGGTAGGCCCATCGATTTGGAAAAACTTCTGCTTCAGGTCACGCATGATGGCTAAGCCTGGGATTTTACAGGCTAACCGTGAATTCCCGAAGGTCAGCTTCACGCCGGATCGAACACGAACGCCGGATGTACCTTGGCAGCGAGGGGATGTTCTCGCCAATACCCGCTTGCAGTCTCAAAATTCGAGCGCAATGCATCATAGGAAGCCGGGTCAGGGAGTACGAACCGTTGCAGCAACAGGCCCCTCATCAAGGGAACAATGGTCGCGATCTGATGGGCCTCGAGGAAAGCTGCTTGCAGGGCAGCAAATTCAGGCCTGGACGCCACCAGAGGCGGGATGGGCGTGCGCGCGGTTCGCCCGATGATGCGCAGCTGGGACGTCAAGTCCCCTCGATACTTTTGTAATAAGCAATAGGCATAAGAATCGATGGGTGCGACATCCGCCGCACCGTCGATGACCGCGGACATCGCGCCCAGGGGCGTGACCTTCGGCGTGGTCACCTCGCCGTACAAGGGAAATCTATCCGCCGCCGTCATCAGGTAGTACAGCGCCGCCAGGCAGCCCGACTGGGAGTCCGGTACGGTCAGAGCAATCCGGCCGCCGAAAGTGTCCTCGATGGTCTGATAGCGGCTGTCTCTACGGACCACCATCTCGCTCCAGTATTGCGGCAAGCCGCGAAAATCGGCCGGCGAGGGGACCGGCGCGGCGATGAGCTCGGGACGAGGATCGGAACGGGAGTACGGCAGGCCGCACATGAACACGGCCGCCTTGTCGGAGCGCTGCCACAGCTCGTTGATGGACTGAGGGGGGCTGTGCTCGAGCAGCTTGATGTCGAGCCCGGCGTGCCCGATCACGGCGGTCAGGAGATTGCGCCAAAGCCCGGCCGCTTCGGGGCTCACCGAGTACATCCGAGCATTGGCGATCATTCGGTCATATGCCCGCGAACCGGTGCATCGGGTTCCCGGGCGTTATCCTTGTAGAAGCTGGCGGCCTCATCGACCGCGGTCCGCGCCCGCGTGACGCCAGCGCCGAGTGTAGCGCCTACTGACGAGGCGCACGCACCGCAAGAAGGCGCTTTTTTTGCATTTGCGCCAATTCCGTGCGTCCTACCAACGCCGGAAGGCAATCTGTGGCGCTTATTCGGCGTGACCCGGTCCAGTTTCTCGATTTGCGCCGTGGTTATCTTGATTGCGCCGTGGTTATCATGGCAAACGCGTCCGGAACCCCTAGAACTGTGTTGCAGAAACTCCAAAAGAGAGATAAGAATGACGAGCGGATGGGGAAATCCGACTTGATGCATGATGTTGATGGTTCAGCCGGCATTCATCCACAAGAGAGTGATTCGGCTAAAGGGAAAAATATTACAGGGGTGCGCCGACACAATCGGCAGGTTGCAGTAGGGTTTACGCGGGCGCGAGTCGTCTGTTCGACTGCAACAGAGAGATAATTGGGAGAGAACAAACAATGAGACCGAACCAGAAGCTGTCTTATGCGATCTGTTCCATTCTCGGCGTACACGGCGCGGGTGCCGCCCTCGCGGCGAGCGCTTCCGGGGAAAGCTCCGATGCGCTCTCCGAAATCGTCGTCACGGCGCAGCGCCGCGAGGAGAACATCCAGAACGTGCCGATCCAGATCCAGGCGCTGACCTCGGAGACGATCGCCCAGTTGAATGTGCTGAACTTCGACCAGGTCATCAAGTATCTGCCCAACGTGACTCAGTCGACCAACGGCCCGGCGCAGGGCGAGATCTTCATGCGCGGTCTGAGCGTCGGCGGGGGTGGCGGTCAGGGCGGCGGCACGACCGGCGCGTTCCCGGCGGTCGCCATTTATCTCGACGAGCAGTCAGGACAGGTGCCCGGCCGTAACCTCGACATCTACGCAGCCGACCTCGAGCGCATCGAGGTCCTCGAGGGCCCGCAGGGTACACTGTTCGGCGGCGGCGCACTGAGCGGCGTGCTGCGCTACATCACGAACAAGCCCAAGATCGATGTCACCGAGGGCAGCGTCGATGCAGGCTATGGGATCACCGCCCACGGCGATCCCAATACCAATATCAGCGCCGTGATCAATCTCCCGCTCGTTGCCGACACGCTGGCGGTGCGCGGCGTGATCTACAATGACCGCCAGGGCGGCTACATCAACAACCTCCCGAGCACCTTCACGCGCTCGCCCACCGACTTTGGCGTCGTCGGCTACAACGGGGGCGTGGTACCGACCAACAGCTTGTCGATCAACAACAACAGCATTGTCGGCAACGCGATCAACCCGGTGACCTATACGGGTATTCGTGTGGGAGCCTTGTACAAGATCAACGACGACTGGAACGCCTTGCTGACGCAGTCGTACCAGAACATCGATGCCCAGGGTGTTTTCTATGAGATGCCGCGCGGTACGATTGGCGCCGCGCTCGATGCTAAGGGCAGCCCGATCGGCGGCCAGCCGCTGCCGCCGCTGTCGGTGAATTTGTTCAACCCCTCGTACAACAAGGACAAGTTCGAAAGCACCGCGTTGGTGGTCAATGGAAAAATCGGCGACCTGAAACTGGTCTACAGCGGCTCCTACCTGGTGCGCAACGTGAGCCAGGTGCAGGACTACACGAACTACGCGCGCGGTGTATACGCCTTCTATTATCAATGCGCGGGCTACTCGAAGACGAATCCCGCGGCCGGCCGATGCTATACGCCGAGCACGACCTGGGCAGAAACCGAGAGAACCACTCATAACAGCCAGGAGCTGCGCCTGAGCACGCCGGACGACAAGCGCATACGTGGCCTCGTGGGTGTGTATTGGGAAAAATACAATATCGTCGACATGACTCACTGGAAGTACACGACGATTCCGTTCTGCTCGCCGACAGGGCTCAACACCGACTGTGAGCTGCCCATCAGCCCGTTTCCGGGCTCGCCCGCGTTCACTCCGAATCCTCCCATCGGCTTCTTCGATGACATTGAGCGCGGCTACAAGCAGTTGGCCGAGTTCGCGTCGATCGATTTCGACGTGATCCCGAAAACGGTGACGATCACGGGCGCCATTCGCCATTTCAAGTACGATGACAGCGAAGGTCCGGGCGGCGACGTGGGTAGCTTCGGCTGCAAAGTGGGGGGACCCTACGGCCCCCCGGGTCCGACCACCACCTTCGGACCGTGCCCGGCCCCGAACGGAACCAACGTGGGCACGCGCGCCCCGAACCGCACGACCCCCTCGGGCAGCAGGGCCCGCGGAAATTTGAGCTGGCACGTCACGGATGACATCCTTCTCTATTACACCTGGTCGCAGGGCTTTCGGGCGGGCCAGTTCAATCGTTCAACGTCCTGCCACCTCCCGGGCCCGGACGGAAACACTCAGTACTGCGTTCCAGCCTTCACGGTGCCGGACAATGTGACCAACAATGAAGTCGGCTGGAAAACCGAGTGGTGGGATCACCGCATTCAATTCAACGGCGCCGTGTATCAGGAAGTCTGGAGCAACGCGCAGACCGGGTTCTTCGACCCGCAGGGCGGCCTCGGCAACTTGGCTTTCGCGACTAACGGGCCGAGCTACCGCGTCAGGGGGGTCGAGCCGTCCATCATCGCTCGCGTAACGCACGGGCTGACCATTCAAGCGTCAGCGGCCTGGAACAGCTCTTCACAGACGAACTCGCCCTATCTGATCGATAACAGCCCCGGGAGCGTCAACTTCGGGAAACCCATCACGTCGATTCCGAATCCATACGGACCGCTCGGCAGCCCGACGTCCTACTCGCCGCCATTCAGCGCTAACGCACGTGTGCGCTACGAGTGGACATTCAACGATTACAACGCCTTCGTGCAGGTTGGCGGAAGCCACCAGGCTCACATGATCACCGCAACCGGCTACGTCCCTGCATACGACATACCGGCGTATTCGAGCTACGACGCCTCGGCCGGCGTGGCGAAAGATGCCTGGGCCGTGCAGGTGTTCGGACAGAACCTGTCGAACGTGAACTCCAGTCTGTCGACGAACAGCAGCCAGTTCATTCTGGCGGAGTTTCCGCAGCGGCCGCGTGTGCTCGGAATCAAGTTCACCTACAAGTTCGCGGGGAAGTAATCGAACTGCGGCCGGCCCCGGTCAGGTGCGGCACAATCAGAGGCGGGCAACAGTGCCCGCCGACGTGTTGCGGCATGATTCGTCCGGCAGAGGCGACTGCCGATCATGCCCCTTCAACGAGCGGACCCAAGGCCTCCTTCAAAGGACCCAGCCAGGGTTCATAGCGACGCCATTGGTCGACCCCTTCGCGATATAGGGGCCGGCGCACCTGCTCGGAGCTCGCGCTGTGCACCATGCGCTCCGTCTTGTGGAACTCGACACAACCCTGTTCGAACTCGAGTTCGCAGAATTCGAGGATGCGGCGCACGTTCGCTTCGAGGTCATCCACCAGGTCCTCGTGCTTGATTCGCAATATCCGGCCGGGGAGCGCGTAATCCCAATGCGCCATGAGCTCCACATACATCCGATAATAGCGAGCGATGTCATCGATGCTGTAGGTGAATTGCTGCCCGGAGGCGAAGAGCTGCTTGTAGTTGCCGAAGCAGCAGGCGAGCGGGTCTCTGCGCGCATCGATGATCTTGGCGTTGGGCAGGATCAAATGAATGAGCCCGAGATGCCGGAAGTTGTTCGGCATCTTGTCGATGAAGAAGGGCTTGCCTTTGCGGTACACTTTCGTGTCGCTGAGATACTTTTCTCCGAGGCGCGTGAAGTCTTCCGCGGCGAGTTCGGCGAGCAGGCCCGGGTAGCGCGGAGTTGAGGCGGTACGATCGGGCCCTTGCAGTTCCTGCACGAGCCGCGGAATGACTGGGAGTTCCATCGTCCCCTCCACCTGGGAGTGCGAGGAGAGGATCTGCTCGATGAGAGTGGAACCCGATCTCGGCAACCCCAGGATGAAGATGGGCGACCGGTCCCTGCACCCGGCACCCTGCCGCGCGGCGAAGAACTCCCGGGTGCATACGGACGCTTGCAAACGAGCGGTTCGCTCCAGCGGCTCGGGCCGGTAGCGGCACTCGGTCTTCTTCAGCGCGTTGCCGCGCTCGTAAAACGCGAAAGATTCTGCGTACTCGTCCCGGTCCTCGAGCGCCTTACCGAGCGCGAAACATAGATGATAGCGGTCGACCTGCTGGATGTTTGCCGACGCCTCCGCGGCCCGCATACGGGCGATTTCAGCGTCCGTGAAACGATAGGTTTTCAGGTTCGCGAGACTCCAATACGCTTCGCCATAGTGCGGTCTGACCGCAGCCGCAGCGCGATACGATTCGATGGCTTCTCGTGTCCGGCCGAGCGCCTTCAGCGCATGCGCGAGCGACAAATGCAGCTCGGGCTCATTCGGCGTCTCGGCCAGAATCTCACGATAGAGCGGCAGGGCTTGGCTGTAGTCGCCAAATCCCGTGCATGCCGTCGCATGGGTGGTCCGGTAGACTCTGTTGTTCGGATCGGTTTCGAGGAGTTTCTCCATCTCCTCCCGCGCGCGCACGTGTTTATGGCGCTTCAGCAGTGCGAGCGCATACTCGTAGCGGGCGTCATGATAATCCGGCGCGAGCACCAGCACGTTCTCGAGGAGGAGCTCGGCGTCGTCCACGACGTCGAGTTTCATGCCGATCTGCGCGAGCAGCCGCATACCCTCGATGTGATTGCCGTGGGTCAGCAAGTACTGGCGAACGAGATGCTCGGCCGCATAGATTTCGCCGTCCGCGAACGTGCCGAACGCGGTCAGGATCTCCGGAGGCAGGCTCGCGAGCTTCGCGGCCTGACCGGCGGCGTTCTCGGCGTCGGCCCGGTGCCCCGTCATGCGGAACAGCACCTGCAGTGCATTCCAGCTCGCGGGAAGCGACGGGTTCAGATTCACGGCGCGGAGGAAGGCTTGGATGGCAGGCTCCGGAGAACGCATCGCCACATGGCAATGGCCGCGTTCCTGGAACAACCGACTGTAATCCGGGTAGTGCCTTTCCAATTCAGCCAGCGTCGCCAGCGCCTCAGGAATCCGCTGCAGGTACCGTAGGCTGACCGCCATCAGGTACAGCACATCGCGATTCTCGGGAACCTGCGCGCGCAGCGCCTGGGCAGCCGCCAGCGCCGGCCCGAACTGTCCGCGTTCGAGCAGCGCGCGGATTCGCCGGACTTCGGTATCGATCGGCGATGGGGGAGCACCGAGGGCGGCGGCTTCCATGTTTAGAGCTTACCCGGCTGGGTGACCACGTGCACCAGCGCGCCGTCCGTGATCGAGTCCGGCGGATTGATCACGATGTCATCCGCCGCGTCTATCCCTTCGAGGACCTCGATGGAGGAGCCAAAGTCGCGACCCTGCGCGATGCGCTTGAGGCGTACGCGATGATCGCTGCCGACTGCCGCGACCAGGAGGCCCTCGGCGCGGAACAGCACTGCATTCGCCGGTAGCCGCAAGATGGGCGCTGCGGCGGCCAGGTTGAAATGCACTTCCGCGTAGGCCCCGGGAAACAGTTCGTGTCGTGGGTTCTCGGCCTGGAGCTCCACCTGCAGGGTTCGGGAGGCGGGGTCGAGCGCTTGGGCGGTGAACGCTACCGTGGCGGAGTAATGCTTCTCCGGATGCTCGGTGAACACCAATTCCGCGCTCATTCCCGGTCGAATGCTCGACGCGTACGCCTGAGGCACGGACACATAGATTCGCAGGCGGTGGGTGTCGGCGACACGGAACAGCGCCGCGCCCGGGCTCTGTCCGGCATTGATGAGCGCTCCGATGTCGGTATTGCGCTGCGTGACCACGCCGTCGAACGGAGCCAACACTCGCTTGAACGACTCCATTTCGCGCAGACGCGCGACGTTTGCGGCCGCCGACTGGACGGCCGCCTTCTTGGCCGCGGCGTCACCCGCCCGTTGCTCCGCGTCCTGCTTCGATACCGACTCGGTCGCCAGCAGCCCCTGCCAGCGCGCATCGGTGGACTTTGCGTACACGTAGTTCGCCTCGGCAGTCGCGAGGTCCGCCTGGGCCTGGCTCAGCTGCTGATCCACCTCAGGCGATTCGATCTCGGCGAGCAGCTGACCCTTCTTGACCGGCGTGCCGATGTCCCTGTACCAGATCCGAAGATAGCCGTTGGTGCGGGCGTAGATGGGCGCCTCGTAATTGGCCTGCACACTGCCGGGCAAGACCAGCGCTTCTGACCCCGGTGCGGCAGTCGGCTTCACCGTAACGACCGAGGCGGCGGCCGTGATCGCCATCTGTCGGCTGAGCGCGTCGCGGGCGCCGACGCGGCTCACGATGCCCCAGACGGCCAGCGCGATCGCAATGGCAAGCGCGATCCATCCATACTGGCGCAAGCGCGCGTCCGAAATCGGTGCGGGGGGTGAATGCGGCGGGTCGGTCATCTGGGCACTCCGGGTCGGGTCAACGCACGCCGCTACGCAGCCGGCCCGGTCTTGCGGCCATGAATCATCACGAAGACGGTCGGTACGAAGAACAGCGTGGCCACGGTGGCAAAGACGAGACCGCCGATCACGGCGCGGCCCAGGGGCGCATTCTGTTCGGCGCCCTCGCCGAGTCCAAGGGCCATCGGCACCATGCCGACGATCATGGCGAGCGCCGTCATGAGCACCGGACGGAACCGCGTGAAGCCGGCGGTCAAGGCTGCCTGCAGGGCGTCGTCTCCGGCGTTCATCCGCTGGCGCGCAAAACTGATCACGAGCACGCTGTTGGCGGTTGCCACCCCCATGCACATGATCGCGCCCATCAGCGCCGGCACGCTCACGGGCGTGCGGCTGAGGAACAGCATCCAGACGATGCCGGCGAGCGCCGCCGGCAGCGCGGTGATGATGATGAAGGGGTCGCGCCAGGACTGGAAGTTGACGACGATCAGCAGATAGATCAGCACGACCGCGCCGGTGAGGCCCGCCAACAGCCCGCGGAACGAGTCGGTCATGGTCTTGACCTGGCCGCGCACGGTCACCTGCGAGCCGCGCGGAACGTCGTGCCGCGTCTCGGCGATCAGCCGGTTGATCTGCGTGGAGATGAATCCGAGGTCGGAATCCTGCACCGATCCATAGATATCGATGACGGGCGTCGCGTCATAATGACTGACGACGCCGGGCGCAACGCTGCGCCGGAATGTTGCCAGGTTCGCGAGCATCTGCGGCGCGCCGCCGGCGGAGGCACTGAGCGGCGTCGCCGCCAGATCATAGAGGGACGTGAGCTTATACTGGGGCGTCTGTGCGGTGACGCTATATTGGGACCCGGTCTTGGGGTCGATCCAGAAGGAGGGTGTCGTCTGGAAGCTGCCGGACAGGGAGACTAAAAGGTTCGAGGCCACGTCGCGCTCAGTCACCCCGAGGAGCGCCGCCTTGCTGCGATCGACGTTGACCTCGAGGTTCGGGTGGTCGAAGACCTGGTGCACGCGCAAGTCTACGGCGCCAGGCACACTGCGCATCCGCTCGAGCAGCAGATTCGCGTACCGCCGGTCGCCCTCGATGTTGAAGCCCGAAATCTGGATGTCGAGCGGGGCCGGCAGGCCGAAGTTGAGGATCTGGCTCACGATGTCTGCCGGCGGGAAGGTGAACAGCGTCGACGGGTAGACCTGCGGCAGCTTCGCGCGCAGTGTGCGCACGTAGTCATCGGTCGGATGATGGTCGCGGTTCAAGCTCACGTAGATGTCGGCGTCGCTCGGGCCGATGGGCGCCGAGGTGGAGTAGGTCAGATTGATGCCGCTGTAAGGCACGCCGATGTTGTCGACGATGGCGTCGAGTTCCTTGGCCGGGATGATGCTGCGGACAGTGTCCTCGACCCGATCGCACAGGGCCGCCGTCTGGTCGATGCGCAGCCCCGTGCGCGCCCGCAGGTGCAGCCGGATCTGCCCGCCGTCCACGCTCGGAAAGTAGTCCTGTCCCAGGCCCGGGAGATACCGGCCCATGGGAAACGCCAGGATCGCCGTCGCCGCCATGGCGAGCAAGAACGGCACGGCGAAGCGCGTGCCTTTCGAAAGCGCCCGCTCGAGCAGCGCACGGTAATTGTCGCGCCAACGCAGAAAGCCCTGCTCGAAGCGCGCCTGCAGCCGTCCAAGGAATCCGCGTGCTCGATGGGGCGCATCCGGGTCGCGCCGCTGCAGCCAGTACTTGGCGAGCGTCGGCACCAGCGTCCGCGACAGCAGGTACGAGGCCAGCATGGCAAAGACCACCGCCTCCGCGAGCGGCACGAACAAGAATCGCGCGATGCCCGCGAGCATGAACATCGGTACGAACACGATGCAGATCGCGAGCGTCGACACGAAGGCCGGCAGCGCAATCTCGCGCGCGCCGTTGAGTATGGCGTTCTCGACCTCCTCGCCCCGCTCGAGGTGCCAGTTCATGTTCTCGATCGTCACGGTGGCGTCGTCCACCAGGATGCCGACCGCGAGAGCGAGTCCGCCGAGCGTCATGATGTTGATCGTCTCGCCGAGCGCGGACAGGCAGATGATCGAGGCGAGGATCGACAGCGGTATGGAAATGGCGATGATCACCGTGCTGCGCCAGCTGCCGAGGAACAGCAGCACCATGAGCGCGGTCAGGGATGCCGCGATCACGCCTTCGCGCACGACTCCCGTGATGGCGCCGCGGACGAATATCGATTGATCGCCGATCGCGTCGATTTTGAAGGAGGGGGGAAGCGCGTCGCGGATATGCGGCAGACGCTCCTTGATGCCGCGGATGATGTCGAGCGTCGAGGCGCTCCCGGTCTTGAGGATGCTCTGCAGGACGGCCCGGCGGCCGTCGCGGCGCGCAATGTTGGTCTGCGGGGGATAGCCGTCTCGCACGTGCGCGACGTCGCGCACATAGATCACGCTGCCGTTGCGGGTCGTGACCGGGACGCTGTTCAAATCGTCGATCTGCTTGGGACTCGCGTTGAGTTCCACGAAGTACTCGAGGTCGCCGATCTTCTGTACGCCGGCGGGCAGGATCAGATTCTGCGCTGCGATCGCATCGGTCACGTCGTTGCCGGACAGACCTTGTGCGCGCAGGGCGTCGGGGTCGAGGTCGATCTGAACCTGCCGCTGCAGGCCGCCGTACGGCCAGGGCATCGTGGCCCCCGGGACCGTGGCCAGCGCCGTGCGGAGGATGTTGTTGCCCAGGTCGAAGATCTTTGCCTCGGACAGATCTTCGCTCGACATGGCGAGCTGCAGGACCGGAACCGTCGAGGCGTTGTAGGCCAGGACGTATGGCGCCGTCGTACCGGGCGGCGCGAAGGCCAAACCGGTCTGGGCCATGGCGGTGATCTGCGCGTAGGACAGCTCTTCGCTGGTGTTCGGCTGGAAGAAGTACTTCACCACCCCGATGCCGCTCAGTGATTGCGACTCCGTGTGCTCGACGCCATTGACCGTCACTTGTGTTGCGCGCTCGGACCCCAGGACCAGGCGCGTGGCCATCTCATCCGGCGAGAGGCCCGAGTAGCGCCATACGGTCGCAACCACCGGAATTTTGATGTTGGGGAATATGTCGGTCGGCGTGCGCAGGATCGTGAACACCCCGAGCAGCGCAATCAGGAGCGCAAGCACGATGAACGTATAGGGGCGCCGCAGCGCCAGACTAACGATCCACATGTACCCTCACAGCGTTCCGCCAACTTCGAACACTGCCAGTCCCGATGAGACAGTGATCATGATACCGCATCCCAAAGTGCTTTTACGGCCCGCGACTGCGATCGAGCCGGTCTGTACCGCCGAGATCTGCCGCGCGAATATGGCAACGAATCTGATGGCCTGGCTCGGCGCCGGGATGGAGCGGGGGCTGCTGCTCCTCGCAAATGGGACCCAATTTGCGGGGACAACGCGTGTGGAAGACGCAGCCGTTCGGCACATGGATGGCGCTGGGGATCTCGCCCTCCAGGTGCACACGCGGCTCGATCTGGCGACCGAGGCTCGGGACTGCGGAGAGCAAAGCCGCCGTATAGGGATGATGGGGCCCTGAGAAGACTCGCTCGGCCGGACCGATTTCCATCAACCGGCCGAGATAGAGCACTGCGATCCGGTCGGATAGATAGCGCACGCTGCCGAGGTCGTGCGAAATGAACAGATAACTGACCTGATGCTTCGCCTGTAGGTCGGCCAGCAGGTTCAGAATCGCCGCTTGCACCGATAGGTCGAGCGCAGAGGTCGGTTCATCGCAAACCACGATGCGTGGATCGCCGGCAAAGGCTCGCGCAATCGCGACGCGCTGCTTCAATCCGCCCGATAGCTGGCGAGGGCGTAGACTCAAATAGTGGTCGGGCAGGCGGACCGATCGGATCAATTCCAGCAACTGCGCGGTCCGTTCCGGTTTGGGCACTCGCCCCAGCCTGGCAAGAACGCGTTCGATCAGGCGGCGTATGCTGTGCGATCGGTTCAACGCCGAATCCGGGTTCTGAAAGACGATCTGCAATGCTTTCAGTTGGCTTGGCCTGCGCGTCTCGCTCCGGCCGGCGAGCGCTATGCCGCCCAATTCAACGACTCCGCCGGGATCGGGCGCCTCGAGACCCAGCAGAAGGCGCGCGAGCGTGGTCTTGCCGCTCCCCGATTCCCCAACCAGGCCGAGCGTTTCCCCGGGCCACAGCTGCAGCGAGACGGCGTGCAGGGCGCGCACTCGATGGCGTGCGCTACCGAAGGTTTTGCTCACGCCGATGGCCTGCAGGATCGGCGGGCGGCTACGATCGACGGTGATTGCCGTCGGCGCAGCATCGGGTGTGATGTGGGGTAGCGCCTGCGCCCGCTCGTGAAAATGGCAGCGGCTGAGGCGGTTGCCCAAATCGAAGAACGGCGGTGCGTCGGTCACGCATTTTTCGCCGGCCAATCCGCACCGCGGGGCGAACATGCAGCCGTGAATGCCGTCGTCCGGCGTCGGCGGATTACCCGGAATGCTGTCGAGCCGGCCGTGATCCTTGCGCCGCCCGTGCCGTGGCACGCAGCGCAACAGACCGACCGTGTAGGGGTGCCGCGGATTACTGAAGATTTCGGCCGTTGGACCTTCTTCAATCAAGGCGCCGGCATAGAGCACGCCCACGCGATCGCACATTCTGGCAATAACGGCGAGGTCGTGGCTGATGAACAGAATGGACGTTCCGAGCTCGATGCGCAGCTGGCCGACCAGATCGAGAATCGCGGCCTCCACCGTCGCATCGAGGCCGGTCGTCGGTTCGTCGAGAATGAGCACTTTGGGATTGATCGACAGCGCCATGGCGATCGCTACGCGCTGCTGCATGCCGCCGGATATCTGGTGCGGATATCGATCGTAGACCGAACGACCGTCGGCGATCCGCACGCGTTCCAGCATGGCGGCGGCCCTTTCCTTCGCCCGCGCGGCCGTCAGGCGTTGTAGTCGGAAGATTTCGGCGATCTGCTCGCCCACTCGAATCGATGGATTCAGGGCACGGGCCGGATCCTGATAGACCATTGAAATCGTCGTGGCGCGCAGGCGGCGCATTTCTTCGTCGCGGAGCGCGTAGAGATCACGCTCGCCGATCAGGATCCTGCCGCCCAAGAGGCGGCCGTTACGCGGCAGATAGCGCACCACAGCGAGCGCCACCGTCGATTTACCGCAGCCGGATTCGCCGACCAGCCCATAGGCTTCGCCCGAGCCGATGCGAAAGCTAAGATCTCGCAGCACGTTGAGATCTCGGCCGCGGACACGGTAGGCGACTTCGAGGTTTTCGACGGCAAGCGCATCCGCATCGGCGCTCATGCGTCGACGGCGGCCTGGATGCCGTCCGCGGCCAGATTGACGCCGATGACCAGCGAGGCAATCGCGAGTGCGTTGAACAGCACGGGCCACCAGATGCCGCCATTGATCAAGCCGTAACTTTCGGAAACCGCGAGCCCCCAATCCGGCGACGGCGGCTGGATGCCGAATCCGATGAAGCTCAGCGTCGCCACAGTGAAGATGGCGTAGCCCAAACGAACGCCGGCTTCGACCACGATGGGTGGAATGACATTGGGGAGGATTTCGGCGAACAATATGTAGACCGTGTGCTCATTGCGCAGTTTGGCTGCGGCAACATAATCCAGATCGCGTTCGGACAGCACCGCGGCGCGCACGGTGCGCGCAACCAGGGGCGCGAATATGATGCCGATCACGACGACTACGGTCGCAGCCGATGTGCCGATCGCGGTCAGCGCCAACAGCGCGATGATCACCAACGGCAGCGCGAGCAGAGCGTCGATCACCCGTCCAATGAGGTCATCGATGATGCCGCGAAAATAACCGGTCACGAGCCCGATTAGAACTCCGAGGGCGATCCCGAGCGCCGTCGCCAGCGGCGCCACCAACAGAATATCGCGCGCGCCGACGATGACTCGCGAGAACACGTCGCGCCCGAGCTGGTCGGTGCCGAACCAATGGACGCCGGAGGGCGCACCCAGCGTGTTCAGAATATCGTCCGCGAACGGGTCGAATGGGACGATGAGGCGGCCGCACACAGCGCAGCCCGTCCAGAACGCCACGATTAGAACACCGGTCATGAAGGTGCCGGAGCGCGTCAGGACACGCCAACGGACCTTCATTCGGCCGCGCCGAAACGAATGCGCGGATTGAGCAGCGCGTGGGAAACGTCTGCAATGAGCCCCGCCAGCGTATAGAGGACTCCAACCGTCAGTACGCCACCTTCGAGCATCGGAAAGTCCTTGTCGCGCGCCGCTGCATAAATCAAGCCCCCAATGCCCGGGTAACGGAACAGCGTCTCGACGACGACCAAGCCACCCATGAGGTAACCCATCTGAGTGGCGGTCACGGTGATCGTCGGCAGCAGCGCGTTCCTGAGGACGTGACGCCACAGCACTGCGCGCGGCTTCAGCCCTTTGAGGACCGCCGTTCGCGTATAGTCCGCCGCCAGCGCTTCGAGAGTACCGGCGCGCGCCATCCGCGCCAGATATCCGAACAGCACCAATACCAGCGGCAGCGACGGCAGCAGAAGATAGTAAATCTGGGTGGGCAGTGCTGCGCCGGGCGGCCAATTGGCGCTAATCGGCAGTATTTTGAGCCAGATGCCGAAGATCATGATGAGCACGATGCCGGTGACGAATTCCGGCAGGATCGTCGCCGACAGACCGATTATACCGATGATGCGGTCGATGAGACGGCCGGCATGCAACGCGGACCAGACCCCGCCCGCGATACTGAGCGGCACGACGAGCACGAAGGCAAGGGTGCCGAGCTTCACCGAATACCCGAGAGCGGCGAGAACGAAGGGCGCGACCGGCGCGCGATAGGAGTAGGACTGGCCCATGTTGCCCATCGCAAAATGACTGATCCAGTCCCAATACTGAATCAATAGCGGGCGATCGAGCCCCAATTGACGATCGAGATTGGCGACTGCATGGGCGTCGGCGAGCGGTCCCAGTATGGCGCGCGCCACATCGCCCGGAAGCAGCTGGCCGCCGGCAAAGACCATCGCGCTGAGCAGCCACAGGGTGATCAGGGAAAGAGCGGCTCGCTTGGTCAGGATTCTGCCGATCGTCACAGGTCGTTGCCGCAGATCAATAATAGCCGTGGGACGATGCCGTCATGGGTTTCGGCTGCTCGACTCCGTCGACCAGGATGCGATCGACGAATTCATTGTAGAAGCTCACGAGACCCTTGATCCGCCCGGCCTCATGCACCGGGTCGGGGTAGTACCAGACCATGTTCTCGTAGCGTTTTGCCTTGACCGTCAGATGATAGTAGTTGGAGATGCCCTTGTAGGGACAGCGCGAGAGGTAGCGGCTCGGGCTCAGCAGGTCCAGGCGCGTGTCGGATATGGGCAGATAGTAGCGCGTAGGCATTCCCGTTTCGAACAGGAACGTGGCTCTGCGGGAATCCGCGACTATCTCGCCATCGACGACCACCTGGACATGCCGCGACGAGGGCAGACAATCGACTCGCCGAAACGGGTCCCGCGCATGGACGAAGATCTCCTCGTCCTCCTCGTACCAGTGGTTCATCTTATTCCAATAAAATGCCATGTAGTCGGCGACCGGCGGGCAGCCTTGGACGGGTTCCAGATAACGCCAGCCGGCGTCCTCGACCAGCGTGACGCCCGTATTCATC
>Ga0137361_10000959_pt1 | contig 17252 bp, 15 predicted proteins | sample Mad1_80_16metaG_FD_104923 | JGI IMG/M metagenome (GOLD analysis project Ga0137361, IMG submission 104923) | Vadose zone soil microbial communities from Angelo Coast Range Reserve, California, USA - Mad1_80_16 metaG | ecosystem: Environmental > Terrestrial > Soil > Vadose zone | place: USA... | reverse complement strand
CCTGCACGAAGCCCCTGCCGACGAGACGTCCGATGCTGCCGCCCTCGAAATTCCAGCGCTTGGTCGTGCCGTCGGCGTCCATGACGACAAGGACAAGCTTCGCGTGCGGGTTGGTCCATTCGAATTCCCGCACGGTTCCTTCGATCGTCTTCGAAACCGTGCGATCGTAAGCGGCGAGCGAGTGATGCGCGAAGGCGGGAATGGAACCAAGGCACGTTGCACACAAAACGAAGCTGGTTCGCCGGATCATTCTCATTCGCATTTCTCGCCGCTCCACGCCCATGCCATCAAAACCCGTCTATGGTGCTGTCCTTGAAATTCGGATCCCGCTTCAACTTGAAGGTTTTGCCGTTCGCCGCATTGGTCACCGCGGCGAACAGTCCGCCGGGTTTGCCGTCACGTCGGGGACCATATGTCACCACAACCTTGTCGCCTGGAACCACGCTGTTGCGCGATAGGCCAGCGGCAGCCAGGCGCGCCAGACTCGCGCCTTCGAAATTCCACTCGGTAACGGTGCCATCGGGCTCGATAACCGCGACGACGAGGCGGCTGTGGGGATTGGTCCATTCGAACGTTTTGACGATGCCGGCAATCGCGCGCGGGCTCGTCGTGATGTAGCTGCCGAGCGAATGATGCGCCGACGCCGGTATGGCGCCGAGGCACAGCAAGCCCAAGGCAATTGCGGTCGAGAATTTCATCCCCTGCCCCTCAGACGGCATATTGCGATTTTAGCCAAATTTCCGCGGCGCTGGAAACACGAGAAAAACGCAACGCTTACAAATACCACTCGTATTCTTCGGCCGAGATCAGCTTCTTGAAACGCGCGAGCTCGGCGGTTTTGGTCTCGCGATAAAGGCTGACCGCTTCGGCACCGAAATAACTGGAGAGAACGGGCGCGGTCTCCAACCGTTTCAGGGCGTCTTCCAGAGAGAAGGGAAGCTCGCGGTCGGGCTCGCGCGAGACGTTGCCGATGGCGGGCGGTCCGGGATCGATTTTATTCACGAGGCCGTGATGGGCGCCGGCCAAGACCGCGGCGAGCACGAGATAGGGATTGGCGTCCGCGCCGGCGCAGCGATGCTCGATACGGCGGGCGGAGCTCGGACCGACGGGCACGCGCAGACCGGCCGAGCGGTTGTTGACGCCCCAGCGGCGATTGACGGGCGCGAACATGTCGGGCGCGAAGCGGCGGTACGAATTTAAATTGGGAGCGAAAAACGCCATGCTCTCGGCCATCAGCGCGGCCATGCCGCCGGCGGCGAAGCGAAGGAGCTCGCTGCCCTCCTCCGTGCCGTTGTCGAAGATGTTGCGGCCCGCGCGGTCAATGAGACTCACATGCACGTGCTGGCCCGAACCCGAACGGTCGGGATAGGGCTTGGCCATGAAGCTTGCATCGTAATGGCGGCTCGCGGCGGCAGCTCTCACGATCTGGCGCAGGAAAATCGCGTGATCGGACGAGCTGAGCGGATTTGCCTGATGGCGCAGATTGGCTTCGAATTGGCCCGGCGCATATTCCTTGCTGGTCGCGCTCATGGGCACGCGCTGGAGCGCGGCCGCTTCGTTGAGCGCGGTCAGGAATCCCTGGTAGGCGTCGAGATCTTCCAAGCCATACACCGAAGGCGTGGTCTCGCGCATGCCGGTGCGTGGCGAGATCGGCGGCAGCGGACGGCCGTGCTCGCCGCGCTTCTCGTCGATGAGATAAAATTCGAGCTCATGGGCGACGACGGGTGTGAGCTGCAATTCGTCGAAGCGTCTGGCGACGCGCTCCAGGATCGCGCGCGGATCGTAGGAGAGCGCCGCGCCATGTTGATCGCGGAGAGACGTCAAGACTTGCGCGCGCGGCGGCTCGGCGCCCCAGATCTCCATCACCGTGCCGGGGATGGGCCAAGCCGTGCCGTCAGGATCGCCATCGGTGTAACCACGCCCTGACGGGTTCATCATTTCGCCGCGCACATCCATCAGATGCAGCGAAAGCGGAATTTGCATGCCCGATTCGAACAGCTTCGGCGCGTCGGTGGCCGCGATGCGTTTGCCGCGTAAATTGCCGCAGACGTCGGCGATGGCCGCGTCAACGAATTCGATCGCCGGGTTGGCGGCGAGCACAGACTCCAGCTCCGCGCGCGCCACTGCGTGGGGCTTGGATTGTGCTGGGGGACGTGTCTGTCTGTTCATGGCATCGGCGCTTTCCCCCCACCCGATCCGCCTGCGTGCTTGCGCGCTTCGGCGGATCGACCTCCCCACGTGGGGGAGGTGGGTCGTAACACAAGCGTAAGATTTATAACGCGCAGAGGCGCATCATTGCGCGCCTGCGCGTGCAGTATAGTCCACGGTAAACCTTGTCGGGGCGTAAAGTATTTGTGCGTTTTGGAGGCTCAGCGGCAGGTTCGCTCAAGGTTGTTTTGGCGCGCCCGAGTATCTCCTGCCAATCCGTATGAACTGAAATCCGAATAGCCAGGCAACAAAACTAAGGCCAAACGCGAAGATGAAGCCAATCCCATCCCGAGCATTCGGATCGGTGGCAAAAATCCAAACTCCTATCGGGAGCCACAGTATTGCGAATCCGTAAAATGCATGTCCTCCCCAATAGAGAACTCGGTGTAGGCGAGCGAGCATTGTGCGCTCCAAACTTGCTCACGCCTTTTGCAGCAGCGGGCGGAGTTCCAGAATATTCTTCACGTTTTCCAGCGCGAAGATTTTTGTCACCAGCATCTGGAATTTGTCGGCGCCTAAGACCGGCACAATGAGGTCGCGTGCCTTCTCGATCATTTCGCCGCGCGTCATCGGATTGCCGGCGGTGCCTCTCACCGTTTCGACGCGTTCGCTGAGCACCTTGCCGCCGGCGAGTGTGACCTCGACCACGGCGACGCGCCGCGGCATCAGCTTCTCGAGCTCCACATCGGGCACCAATTGCACCTTGGCGCGCTGCTTCAGCACGGCGGGGTCCTTCATGCGCGCCACATCGTGCGCCGTTTTGAAGGACACGGTCTTGTCCAGCAGCATCACGGCAGTCAGATGCTGGATGTTGATGTCGGGCGGGATGCGGTTGTTGACGATGGTCGCTTCGTCGGCGGCGACGCGGATGGTCACCTTCTGCACGTCGTCGGCGGTGAAGCGATTCTTCTTGAAGAGATTGTCGAGCGCATCGAGCGGCGCCTGGATCGGCGCGCCCACGGTCCATTTCTTCACGTCGGTGCGCGTGATCTCGTAACGCAGGCCGAGCTGCTCGACCAACATTTGCGGATCGTTCATCGGCTTGAAGGCCTCGAGGAAATTGTCGGCGCCCGAAAGAATGTCGTCGACGGCCGTGCCGCCCGCCTGAACCAGCAATGCCGCCGTGACGCCGTTGCGCGCCGGCATGCCGCCGAAATCGAAGGCCTTCTCGATGTGATCGGTATCGCGCTGCCAGGAGGCGAGGCCCGAGCCCTGCTGCGCGGTGTAGGACAAGAGCCAGCGCATCTGCTGAACGTTGAGGCCGGCGGCACAGCCCGCGGCGGCCGCCGAGCCGAAGGTGCCCGACAGCGAATGCGTGCTCCGATGCGTCGCCACCATGTATTGCAGCTTGCCGAGCGTGGCGGTGAAGCGCGGACCGATGTCGTAGCCGAGCGCGACCGCGCGCACGAAGCGGTTGCCGTCGATGCCGAAGCGTTCGCCCGTGGCGAGCGCAGCGGGCACGACCGAGGCGCCGGGATGGGATTGCGACGGCGGGTGGGTGTCGTCGGTCTCGTCGGAATGGGCCAGCATGCCGTTGGCGAGCGCGGCCTCGATCGGACCGCAGACGATGTTGGAGGCGGCCACCGTCGATACCTTGTCGCCCTTGTAGGCACCGGCGAACTTGATCGCGAACTTGCCGGGCGGCAGATCCGACCCCGAGATCATCGCGGCGAGCGCGTCGAGGATCATCTGCTTGGTTTTTTCGACCACCGGCTCGGGCAAGGGCTTGGTCCCGGCTTCCGCCATATAGGCGCTCAGCGTCGTCATGATCTTGCTGATCTGCGGGCCGGAAGCAGCGGGGGCTGCTCCTGCGGCGGCGGGGGCAGCCAGGGCTCGGGCGGGGAGCGAAGATGCGGCGAGGATGGCGCTTCCCGCCTGCATCATATGGCGGCGCGTGAAGACTCCCGGTCGATGGCCTTGTTTCACGATCCCCTCCTACGAAGTTTGTACTATCGAGACTTTACCATCCCGGCCGCGACACTTGCACGCGCAACAGGCCTCAAGAAACCTGATATTAGGCCACCATCGGAAAAGGGGGACCCATGGGCCGTACGCAGCAATTGATCGTGTTCATCGTGGTCGTGCTGTCGATCCTGCTCTATCTCGCGCTGGAGCAATTCGGCCCCTCCCCGCCCATCCCGCCGCCATCGGTGCCCGCGGTACCGGCAGAGCGCTAGAATTGCTTGCAACGGCCCCTGTGCCGCCCAATAAAGGTAGGCAAATGGGCCGTTCGTGGCAGTTTCTAGCGGTTGTGGCGATCATCGTCGGGATCGGCGCATACTTCTATTACACCTCGGACTTCTACGCCGAGCGGGCCGCGGGCGGTCCGGCCGCCCAATCGCAGACAACGGCGATACAAGTTGAAAGCGTTGGCGCACCCGCTCCGGCCGAACCGGCCGCGGCTCCAGCCGAAGCGGCTCCAGTCGCGGAAGAGACCCAGACGGCTCCGGCCCCTTGAGCGGCACCGATCGCCTCGGCAGTCCCCCACCGTCCCTTTTGACTTCGGGAGCGAGCGGACTGCGGCCGCGCGCACTCGATCTTGCGGCGCTGGCGCTGGCGCTGCTGCTTGCCGTTCCGATTGCTTCGGTGTGCTTGAGCGTGGTTTCCGGTTTTAGTCCCGTCTTCGCGCATTTGGCCGAAACGGTGCTGCCGGAATACATCGCCAACACGCTTTCGCTGGTCGGACTGGTCATCGCCGGTGTGCTCATCATCGGCGTGCCGGCGGCATGGCTGACCTCGTGCTGCGAATTCACCGGCCGCCGACTGCTCGAGGCGGCGCTCATTCTGCCGCTCGCCGCGCCGGCATACGTTCTCGCCTATGCCTATGCCGGATTCCTCTCCGCCTATGGTCCGGTGCAGGAGAGCTTGCGCGCGCTGACCCGCTGGGAAACGGGCGACTACTGGTTTCCCGAGGTGCGCTCGCTTCCCGGCGCGGCGCTGATGCTGACGCTGGTGCTCTACCCTTATGTCTATCTGCTGGCGCGCGCGCGCTTCTTAAGTGAATCGGCGACCGCGCTCGAAGCGGCCCGACTGTTGGGGCGCGGACCCTGGGCGGCGTTTTTCGCGGTCTCGCTGCCGCTCGCCCGGCCGGCGCTCGCGGCGGGGGCCGCGCTCGCGGCGATGGAAACCTTCGCCGATTACGGCACGGTGTCCTATTTCGGGGTGCCGGCGTTCACGACCGGGATCTACAGCGCCTGGTTTTCCTTTGCCGATCCGAAGGCCGCGGCGCAATTGGCCTCGATCCTGATCGGCTTCGTGGCGCTGGCGTTGTTGCTGGAGCGCTTCGCGCGCGGCAAAGCACGGTTTCACGAGACCGGACGGCGCGACAGGCGGCCGGCGCGCTTTCGGCTGACAGGCGTGCGCTCCGCGGGCGCTATCGCGGCCTGCAGCCTGCCGCCGATCTTCGGCTTTGCCGTGCCGGCTTTGGTGCTCGGCGAGCTGCTAATCGAATCGGGAGGCCCAACGCGCGATTTCGCGCGACACCTCATGAACAGCCTGACGCTGGCCGGGATCGCGGCCGTCGTGGTGACGGCGGGCGCGCTGGTGCTGGCTTTTGCGCGCAAGGAACGGCCCACAGCGCTTGCCGGACGCGCCGCGTCCTTCGCGAGTCTGGGCTATGCCGTTCCTGGCGCTGTGATCGCGGTCGGCGTTCTTGGACCGTTCGCGGCGCTCGACAATACGATCGCTTTCCTCGCGCAGCACATTTTCGGTGTCTCCACCGGCCTCGTTTTCACCGGCGGCATCGCGGCGCTGATCTTCGCCTATTCAGTGCTCTATCTCGCAGTCGCGCTGCAAAGCGTGGGCGCGGGATTGGAGCGCATGACGCCCTCGATCAGCGGCGCGGCCAAGCTGTTGTCGCGCGGGCCATGGGACGCGCTGATGCGCGTCTATCTGCCGTTGGTCAGTCCGAGCGTGCTGACCGCGGCGCTCCTCGTCTTCGTCGACGTGATGAAGGAATTGCCGGCGACGCTGATGCTGCGGCCGTTCAATTTCGACACGCTCGCCATCGCGGCCAACAATTACGCCTCCGATGAGCGGCTGTCCTGGGCCGCGGCGCCATCGCTGGCGATCGTCGCCGCCGGCATCATTCCGTGCATCCTGCTCATTCGCGGCATTGCATCGTCGGCGCATGGCCGGGATGCGGCGCCCCCATTGCCGTAAGAAGCGTTTTTCAATCGCGTTCGCTCAAGTTATTCTCCGCATCCGTGCGGAGATTAGGATGTCTATTCTCCGCATCGGTGCGGACATTGGGTCGCTTAATCTCCCCACTGTTTCTGATCGTGAAGGAACGCGGGTGGTGACGCTCAAAAGGAAGGATTGCATGGGGCCGATCGACTTTGACGAGAAGATCGCGGCAGCCTTGGGATTTCCGAAGGCAAAGTATGTGTTCGTGGAGCGAGAGCGACGCTGGCTGTGTCGTGATGTGCCACGCGAGCGCGTCGCTCAGACTGAAGCGATCACAGACCTTTACGTCGCGGGGACGCTACTGCGGCTAAGAGAGGCGCGACCAATCGATGGCGGCGCGCCCATGCTTCGCCTCACGCGTAAGGCTGACGTTGCCCCCCATACTCGGCTGTTCACATCGATTTACTTGCCGGAGCAAGAGTTCGCTGTTTTGGCGGCATCGCTGCAGGGCGTCCGGATCAAGAAACTCCGGCACAGATTGCAGCGCCTTCCGGGTGCCTTGATGGCAGTTGACGAGTTTCAAGGCGAACTCGACGGGCTCATTCTAGCCGAGGCCGAGTTCGAAACGTCCGAATTGTTGGCCGCTTTCCCAATGCCAGATTTCGCTGTACGCGAGGTTACAGGCGATCCGCAGTTTACGGGTGCCTGCCTTGCCAAAAGCGGCCTGCTAAGGGAAGCCGGTCGCTGAATTTCAAAATGCGTCACTACCGGAACGCGACACGCTTAGCCATTGCCGTAAATTGGTCCGGAGACTAACGTCTCAGCCAGGTTCCAAATGAGGGATGAATCGATGCGCCTCATGACCATCAGCGTGCTGGCCGGCATGCTCGCCTTCGGCACCGCCCAGGCAGCCGACGTACCGGCCGACTGGGTTGAAGTTGCCGCCGGAGCCATGTTCACGATGCATGCGCCTCCCGGGACGACGTTCGAGCGCGTTCGCACCAGCGATGCCTTTGCCGGAACCATCCATGGCCCGGGCTTCGACCTCATTGTCGAGTTTGGTTATCACCGCGAAGATCTGAAAAATCCGGCCGGGGCTACAAATCCCGCGGCAGCGAAGGCCATGATCGACGAGAAGCCGGGAAGCATCATCACCGCGACCATGGGCGACGCCGCCCATCCCCGGTTCGTCGGGCTCCATGTGCCCAATGTGGAGAACGACGTTTTCGGGCCGTTGAGCCTCGTCATTAACACCCAAGTGGCCAAGCCCGAAGAGGAAGCCACGGTCAAGCGGATCTACGAGTCGATCAAGTTCGGCTACAAAAACTAGGCCCAGCTTAAGCAACTCAAGGCAGCCGTTCGCCGTTTATCCCTAAGGTACTGGGGAGACGACGGATGGAAATGGTTCAATATGTGGGGCGGGCCGTCGCGCGGCTGAAGTCCAAGGGCATAGGCAATACCTCCAAATATGCTCTTCACGTGGTGAAGGAGCGCGCGCTGGCTTCGGTTATCGACTTGAGGTTCGGCGGCAAGCTGTGCGCCACGAATCTGGACGAGACCATCTACAAAGACGGCCGCCACACCATGGTGCACAGCGATTACCACGTGCTGCGCGATATTTTTGCGCAAGTTCCGATTGGGCAGGACGATGTCCTGGTCGACGTCGGCTGCGGCGAAGGGCGCGTGATCAATTTCTGGCTGAGCCGGGGCTTGAAGAACCAGATCATCGGATTGGAGGTCGTCGAAGAGGTCGCAAAGCGAACCCGCGAACGCTACCGGAAATATCCCAACGTCTCGATCATCCACGCCGACGCGGCGGCGAATCCGCCGCCGAACGGAACCATATTCTTTCTTTATAATCCTTTCGGCGAGGACAAGGTGCCGCTGTTCGAAAGGGCCGTGCGAAATTTCAAGGCCACGATCGTCTATTACCAAAACAACTACATGAACGCGTTCGATCGCAGATACTGGACCGTGAAACCGCTCCATTCGAGCGGGAAAATCTACGAGTACAGCGCTGCGATAATCACCAAGCGAGTTCATTAACCGCACGAAGCAGCACCGCGTGTTACGACCTCCGCTTTGCCGCGGCGGACTTGGCCATCGGTCGTTTGCGTTTGGCGGATGCCCCGGTTCCGGGCGATGATGAAAAGGCATCACCGAGCCGATTGAGGCGAACAGCCGGCAGAGACGGCAAATGTACAACCAACTCCAAATCACCGCCGATCGCTTCGATGTAGCTTCGAAGCGTGGAAAGATACATGTCTGCCCGTCGTTCTAGCTTGGATACGGATGGCTGTTTGATTTTGAGCGAAGCAGCGATTTCTGTTTGCGCTTTCCCGGTTGCGGCCCGGAGTTCTCCAAGACTCTCGACCTCGCGCTTGAGTTCCCGGTAACGGGCCATAATCCGGGCACGACGGCGTTTCGGCAATGTTTCCAGAACTTGGTCCAAAGTCCGGCCCATGGTCATGTTCCTTTCGGTTTTCTCGCAGTTTTTATTTTTCCCAGGTGCGCCGCATATCGCTTGTCTGCCCGAGCGATCAGCTGTTTATAGAAACGGTCCTCGCCGCCGCCTGATTTGTTTCCGGCAACCAACAGCACTGCCTCGCGCTGCGGATCGAACGCAAATGCGACGCGCCACACTCCGCCTCCGGCATTGAAACGAAGTTCCTTCATGTTGGGGTATTTCGAACCCTTCAACGTATCCACATAGGGCCGGCCCAGTTTCGGGCCATAATCTCGCAACAGCTTGGCCGCGGCCAACAGTTCGTCCTGGGTGTCCTCGGGCAGGCCCAGAAATTCCTGTTCGAATTCATCATGGAAACGGACAGCCCAATTCATCGTTATAGCCCTCAAGATATATAGCTAATAGGCTATAATCCGTCAAGATTGCGCTGTACCTGTGGAAGACAATTGTCAGCGCCAGCCGGCGCGGTCGAAGATGGCCTGGGCCTGCGCCTGGTTTTCGCCATAGACGGAGACGTTCAAGGGATCGGCCTTGAAATTTCCCAGCGCCGTGAGCTCGCGCGAGCGCGGCATTGTGGCGACGGCGGGAAACTCATGATTGGCGCTGGCGACGATGTTCTGCGCTTCATCGCTCGCCATGTACTCGAGGAACCTGATGGCGGCCGCTTTGTGCGGCGCCGAGGCCATCACGCCTGCGCCCGAAATATTGACATGCGTGCCGAGGCCGTCCTGGTTCGGAAAGATCGCGGTCAGCTTGCTGGCCGCGTCGCGTTCGCCCTTCACTTTCGAGGTTTCGAGGCGGACGAAATAATAATGGTTGGCAATGGTGACGGCGCATTCGCCCGCGGCGACGCTTTGCAGCAGCGTCGTGTCGGCGCCTTGCGGAGGCCGCGCGAAATTCTTGACCACGCCGCGCGCCCATTGCTCCGCCTTGGCGGGACCCCAATGGGCGATCAGCGCGCCCATCAGCGACAAATTGTACACCGCGGAGCTCGAACGCATGCAGATCTTGCCCTTGAGCTTCGGATCGGCCAGCGAATCATATGTCTGCACCAATTTCGGATCGACGCGGGCGGCATTGACGAAGATGAGGCGCGCGCGGGTGGAAAAACCGAACCACAAATTCTTAGGGCTCTTCAGCGAGGCAGGAATGCGCGCATCGAGGACTTTCGACTGCGCCGGCTGGAAGAGCTTTTCGTTTTCCGCGAGCCACAGATTGCCGGCATCGACGGTCAAGAAGACATCGGCCGGGGAGTTCCTGCCCTCCGCCTTCATGCGCGCGAGCAGCTCGGGTCCCTCGCCTTCGATCACATTTACGGGAATTCCGGTCGCATCCTGAAAGCCGTTGTAGAGCAACTCATCCGAATCATAGTGCCTAGCGGAGTAGATATTGAAGCCGTCCACGGCCAAGGCTGGCGCGGACAGCGAAATTATGGCAACGGCAAGGGCGCAGGCGGCCGCTAAGCTGAGACGCATAGGCACTTCCTATCTGAGAATGATTATCATAAGCATAACTGAAGAGAGCGCAATTCATTTTGAGCACGACCGGGGGCCCTGCCCTAACCCTTTGTTTGGCCGCAATTCCGGGCCAGAAAGGTTGGGTTTACCGCCGATGCTCTATCAGTCGCTGAGTTCACGCGTTCGCCCCGAAATGCCCTGGAGAGCCATGACATGAGACGACGCAGTATTGTCGTGTTAGGCGCTGTCGCCGCCCTTCTTGCACTGGCAGCCGTACCGTTCCTGCTGCCGCTCGACACCTATCGGGCACCGATCGAGCGCGCCGCAACGGCGGCTTTGGGGCGCGACGTCCACATCCGCGGTTCCATTCATCTTTCCATCTATCCCCAGATCGGCATTTCGCTGGCCAAGGTTTCAATCGCCGGAGCGGCGAGCGGCCGCAATCCGGAGATGGTCGAAGTCGACTCGGTTGTCGTCGGCGCGAAGCTGATGCCGCTTTTCTCGCGACGGCTCGAAGTGACCGAAGTCGTCTTGAAGAAACCCGTGATTCATCTCGAGGTCGCCAAGGACGGCAAAGCCAATTGGCAGCTCTCGAGTCGGAACCCGGCGCAGCCGAACGAAACCAGCCGCGCCGTCACGCAAATCGGCGTCGCCCGCCTGCGTGTCGAAGACGGCGAGGTGAGTTACTACGACGCGGCGTCGGACAAGACGCAGACGATCAGCAATGTGTCCATCACGTTGGGCATGCCCATGGTGCGCACACAGGCGCGCGTCATCGTACCGCTCAGTTTCAACGGCGCACTGACCTACAATTCGGAAACCCTAAAGCTCAGCGGCGGAGTCGACAATTTCGACGCGTTCATGCGCGGGCAGGGATCGACGGCCCGCATCTCGGTGGCGTCGAACATCATCAACGCCGACTTCAGCGGCACTTTGGGCGCCGGCGGCAATATGTCGGGCGCGCTGAAGCTCGGAGCGCACTCGGTTCGCAGTCTGGCTGCCTGGGTCGGTCACCCGCTGCCGCGCGGAAATGGTTTCGGCCTGGTCGCACTCGAAGGTCAAATCGTGGCGAACGATGGTGTCTACACGCTCCGACAGACTCACTTGGCGTTCGATTCGATGAGTTTGAACGGCAATCTCATCATCGACACCAAGCCCGAGATTCTCGCCATCAAGGGCAATGCCACGCTCGACAGACTCGACGTCCATCCTTATCTCGCACCCGGTCAAGCGGACGACACCGTCGAAGCGGCAAAAGCCAGAGCCGCCAATCCCGACGCACCGCTCGCCCTTGGCGGCTTGAAAGCGGCAAACGCGGATCTGACGTTGATCGTCGGCGCGCTGGTCTTGCCGAGTTTCAAAATCGATCATGCGCTGATCAATGTCGCGCTGCATGACGGTGTTCTGAAAGCCGATCTTTCGAAGCTCGCGGTCTATGGCGGAACCGGCAAGGGCAGCCTGACTGTCGATGCGACAAGCGACACGCCCTCCATCCACAGTACTCTCGATCTCGACGACCTCAAGGTTCAGCCCTTCCTCGACGAGCTGATGGGCGTCAAGAACGTGACCGGCACGGGAGCGGTGCGTTTCGACGTTCAAGCCCGGGGCAAGACCTCCAAGGAAATCGTCAAGGCGCTCTCGGGCAAGGGCAACGTCAAATTTACCGACGGCAACGTTACCGGCGTCGATCTCGCGGCGGTTGCCCGCATCATGCAGTCCGTGCTGACCGCGGAGGTTCTTTCCGGCGCGGTCGGCGACAACGCCAAAACACCCTTCGGGCAGATGGGCGGCACCTTCACGGTTCAGAACGGCGTGCTGCACACGAGCGACCTCAAGCTCGTCAACGATGTCGTCGAAATGAACGGCAGCGGCGACGTCGACTTTTCCGCCCATGCGCTCGAGTTCCATCTCGAACCGGTCGCCAAAAGAGGCATCCCCGGTCTCAAGCTGGTGGACGTCGGCATCCCGTTCTACGTCAAGGGTCCCTGGAACAAACCGAGCTATGGACCCGACGCGCGGGCTCTCGCCAAGACTCTCGTCAACAAACCCGTCGACGTGCTCAGGAATCCCGGCCAGGCATTGAAATCGCTGTTCGGCAGATAGAATCTCTGGTCTAGAGGGACCATGAGAGTTCCGCGCTGGCTCATACTCGCGTTGGTCGGCGTCGCCGGCGCAGGCGGCGCGTTGTACTGGCTCGCGAGGTCACCCGAGTCGTTGACCGTCGTGAGCTGGGGCGACGCCTATGGCCGCGCCCAGACGATCGCGCTCATTCATCCCTATACGGACAAATCGGGCGTCGACGTGACCGTGAAGAATTACGGCGGCGGCTTGAAGGAAATTGCCGCGCAGGTAAAATCGGGCGACGTGGAGTGGGACGTGGTCGATCTCGAGCTGGAAGACGCGGCATCAGCCTGCCGCCAGGGCCTGCTCGAGCGGCTCGACGGCATCGAGCTGCCGCCCGGCATCAATGGGTCGGGCGCGCGGAACGATTTCGTGCCGGGTGCGATCGGCCCTTGCTGGGTCGGAAGTGCGGTTTATAGCCAGGTCGTCGCCTTCGACAATGAGCGGTTTGAAGGCGAGAAACCGAGAACGTTGTCCGCCTTCTTCGATCTCAAGCGTTTTCCCGGAGCCCGCGGACTCAAGGACAGCGGGCCCAAATACAATCTCGAGATGGCGCTCCTCGCCGACGGCGTGGCGCCTTGGCGAGTTTATGCCACGCTCGGCACCAAGGGCGGCCTCGATCGCGCCTTCACCAAGCTCGATTCCATAAAGTCCGCGATCGTCTGGTGGCGGCGGACGACCGAGCCCGCCGATATGCTGGCGCGCGGCGACGTGGCGATGACGACGGCGCTGAACGCGCGCGTCTTCACGGTCGCGGCCGAGCCCAAGATCCGCACCATCTGGGACGGACAGCTTTATCAGCTCGACGTCTTTGGAATTCCCAAGGGCAGCACCAAGAAACGGCGCGCGCTCGATTTCATCCGGTTTGCCACGGCGGCGGCGCCTTTGGCCGAAGAGGCGCGCTGGCTTCCTTATGGTCCGGCGCGACGGTCCGCGATCCGGCTAGTCGGCCGCAATCCGGAGACCCAGGAGGAGATGCGCAAGCATCTGCCGACCGCGCCGGAAAATTTCGCCCGCGCGCTCGCCATCGACCCTGATTGGTGGGCTCAGAATGGCGCGGAGCCGGAAGCGCGTTGGGAGGCCTGGCGCAAATCGTGATCCGCGAACGCCGGCGATTGAATCGTCACGTCTGCTGAATCGTCACGTCTGCGACCCCCACCCGATCCGCCTTCGCGCTTACGCGCTTCGGCGGGATCGACCTCCCCACAAGGGGGAAAGGGGGAGGTGGGTTTTGGGTTTCGGTCAAACGCCAGAGCTTGCATTGACATTGGCTGACGCCTCGACAAGGTTCAGCGCGTTCCTATCGGGGCGAACGGGAGCCGAACGAGCCGATGCTTTCCTACGCCATAAGGCGCGTTTTGGGCGCCATCCCGACCCTCTTCATCATCATCACAATTGCCTTCTTCATGATGCGGCTCGCGCCGGGCGGGCCCTTCGACGGAGCGCGAAGACTGCCACCCGAAATCGAGCGCAACATCGCGGCCGCCTACAATCTCGATAAGCCGCTCTATGAACAATACTTCATTTATCTCGGGCGACTCGCACATGGCGATTTCGGCCCGTCCTTCAAGATACGGGATTTCACCGTCTCGCAGCTGATCGCGCAGGGCTTTCCAGTCAGCCTGCGCTTGGGGGTGCTTGCGATCACGCTCGCCATGGTGGTCGGCACCACGCTCGGCGTCATCGCGGCGTTGCGGCAAAACCGGCCCGCCGATTATTCGGTGATGTCGCTTGCCATGATCGGGATTTGCATTCCGTCCTTCGTCACCGCGCCGCTGCTCCAGCTGATCTTCGGGATTTATGGAATCAATCTGTTCGGACTGGACCTCTCGCTGCCCGTGGGCGGCTGGAACAACGGGGCCGCGCGCAACATGGTGCTGCCGGTGATCGTGCTGTCGCTGGCGCCGACCGCGGTCATCGCGCGGCTCACAAGAGGCAGCATGATCGAAGTGCTGCGCTCCAATTTCATTCGCACGGCCCGGGCCAAAGGCTTGCCGACCTATCGCGTGATCACGCGGCACGCTTTGCATGCGGGGCTGCTCCCGCTGGTGAGTTTTCTCGGCCCCGCGATCGCCGACATCGTCAGCGGCTCGCTGGTCGTCGAGCAGATATTCGGCCTTCCCGGGATCGGACGCTATTTCGTCCAGGCTGCGCTCAACCGCGATTACACGCTGGTGATGGGGGTCACGATTTTCTACGCGGCGCTGATCATCGGGCTCAATCTCGTCGCCGATCTGCTGTACGGCGTGCTCGATCCGCGCGTGAGGTACAAATAATGGCGCGGCCGATCATGCATCCCGACGCCCAATTGATGGAAACGGCGCAGGCCGTGAAGGGCCGCAGCCTGCTGACCGATGCGAGGCGGCGCCTCTTCCGCAACAAGGCGGCGGTCGCGGGCATGATCATTCTCGCCATCGTCACGCTGATGGCGATATTCGCGCCGGTTCTGTCGCCCTACGACTTCAGGGATACTGGCGATTACAACTTCATTTCCTGCGCGCCGTCATGGTGGCCGGGCGACGTGCGCTGCCGCGCCGGCGGCGCCCACTGGTTCGGCACCGATTCGGTGGGACGCGATCTCTTCGTGCGCACGCTCTATGGCGCGCAGATTTCGCTCGAGGTGGGAATCTTCGCGACTTTGGTGAGCCTCACGATCGGCGTTCTTTACGGCGCGACGGCGGGCTTCATCGGCGGGCGGGTCGATGCGGTGATGATGCGCACCGTCGACATTCTCTATTCGCTGCCCTTCATCTTCATGGTCATCATATTGATGGTGATCTTCAATCAGAATTTCGTTCTTCTGTTCGTGGCGATCGGCGCGGTGTCATGGCTCACAATGGCGCGAATTGTGCGCGGACAGACCCTTTCGGCCAAGCAGAAGGAGTTCGTCGAAGCGGCGCGCGCAGCCGGCGTGGGAAGCTTCGGCATCATTACCCGCCACATCATTCCCAATGTGGTGGGTCCGGTCATCGTTTATGTCACGCTGACGATTCCGGGCGTCATCCTCGCGGAGAGCTTTCTCTCGTTTCTCGGCTTGGGAATTCGCGAGCCGTACACGTCGTGGGGCGTGCTGATCTCCGAAGGCGCGCAGCAAATCGAAACCGCGCCTTGGGCGCTGGTGTTTCCCGGTTCTTTCATGACGCTGACGCTGTTCTGCTTCAACTTCATCGGCGACGGCTTGCGCGACGCGCTCGACCCCAAGGACCGGTAGAGCGCATGGCCGGCCCGGTCTTATCGGTTCGAAATCTCGATGTGCGCTTCTGGACGCCCGACGGCGAAGTCCACGCGGTGAAGAACGTCAGCTTCGACGTCAACGAGGGCGACGTTCTGGGCGTGGTGGGCGAATCGGGATCGGGAAAGAGCCAGCTGTTTCTTGCCTCCGTCGGGCTGCTCGCCGGCAACGGCAGGTCAACGGGGGGCGTTTCCTATCGTGCCCAAGAATTGATCGGAGCGCCGGAAAATATTCTGAACGACATTCGCGGCGCCAAGATCACTATGATCTTTCAGGACCCGCTGACATCGCTCACGCCTCACATGCGCATCGGCGATCAGATCATTGAGTCGCTGCAGACCCACAAGAAGATGAACCGCGACGAGGCCGCGGCCCGCGCGATCGCGACGCTGGAATTGGTGCGCATTCCCGAAGCCAAGCGCCGCATGCGGCAATATCCGCACGAGCTCTCGGGCGGCATGCGCCAGCGGGTGATGATCGCGATGGCGACCGCCTGCGGCCCCGATCTCTTGATCGCCGATGAGCCGACGACCGCGCTCGACGTTACCGTGCAGGCGCAGATTCTGGAGATCATGCGCGATCTGAAAAAGGAGCTGAACACCTCCGTCGTGCTGATCAGCCACGACATGGGCGTCATCGCTTCGATGTGCGACCGCGTGCTGGTGATGCGCCACGGCGAATTCGTCGAGCAGGGCGCCGCGGACAATATTTTCTACCGCCCGCAACATCCCTATACGCGCATGCTGCTGGAGGCGATGCCGCGCATCGACCGGCCGGAGCGGCCGGGGCGCGTGGCGTTGAAGCCGCTGCCGGCGGGAAGCCCAATTCTGCTCGATGTCGAGGACATCAAAGTCCATTTCCCGATCCGCGTCAGCGGGACGATTCTGCCCAAATACAAACCGTTGCGCGCGGTCGACGGCGTCAGCTTCACGCTCAAGCAGGGAGAAACTCTGGGCGTGGTCGGGGAATCGGGTTGCGGCAAGTCGACGCTCGCCCGCGCCGTTCTGAAACTGCTGCCGCAGACGGCGGGCACAGTCGTGTGGCGCGGACGCGATCTCACGGAAGCCGACAAACGCTCGCTCAGGCAATTGCGCAAGGAATTCCAGATCGTGTTCCAGGATCCGCTGGCGAGTCTGGACCCGCGCATGAAGATCGGCGAGAGCATCGCCGAGCCCTTGCGTTCGCTCGAACCCCGCACCCCGCGCAATGAAGTAAACGAGCGCGTGGCCGCGATCATGGAAAAGGTCGGGCTCGATCCCAATTGGATCAACCGCTACCCGCATGAATTTTCCGGCGGGCAGAATCAGCGCGTCGGCGTGGCGCGCGCGATGATCTTGCAGCCGAAGCTGATCGTGTGCGATGAGGCGGTCAGCGCGCTGGATGTTTCCATCCAGGCGCAGATCGTCGATCTCATATTATCGCTGCAGGCCGAATTCGGCATGTCGCTGATCTTCATCAGCCACGACCTGTCGGTGGTGCGCCAGGTTTCGCATCGCGTGATGGTGCTGTATCTGGGACGCGTCGTGGAGCTGGCTTCGCGCGAGGCAATCTACAGCGACGCACGTCATCCCTACACAAAGGCCCTGATCTCGGCCGTGATGGTGCCCGATCCGCAGGCCGAACGTACAAAGACGCGGCGGCT
>Ga0137361_10000958_pt1 | contig 17259 bp, 15 predicted proteins | sample Mad1_80_16metaG_FD_104923 | JGI IMG/M metagenome (GOLD analysis project Ga0137361, IMG submission 104923) | Vadose zone soil microbial communities from Angelo Coast Range Reserve, California, USA - Mad1_80_16 metaG | ecosystem: Environmental > Terrestrial > Soil > Vadose zone | place: USA... | reverse complement strand
GTGAGCGTGGTCGTGAAATGCTGCCAGGTGCCGAGCAAATCCGTGAACTTGAAGTCGATCAACTTCACGTTGCTGTCTTTGATTATTTTGCTGACGTCGGATGGAGTTTTGTCTTTGGCCATAATTCAGAAGCTGTTAGGTGATGGTTGAGGGTTGAGAGAAATAAAAAATCTCATTTTCAAAATTCGGCGGTGCCACGTCTCGCAAATGATAGTTGCGTGCGAGGGCTGACAGTTCTCTCAACCATCAGCTCTCAACTATCAACTTCTGCATCACACTGCTTTTTCGCCGATCTCTTCCGTACGGATGCGTACCGCGTGTTCCACCGGAAGAACAAACACTTTTCCATCCCCGATCTTGCCCGTCTTGGCTGCAGCGACCACCACATTGACGGCCCTTTCCACCATGTCGTCCGCCATCACAACTTCCACTTTCACTTTCGGCAGGAAATCCACCGTGTACTCGCTCCCCCGGTAAATTTCAGTGTGTCCTTTTTGCCGGCCGAAACCTTTGACTTCAGTGACAGTCATCCCTTCGATCCCAAGCTCGGCCAGCGCCTCTTTGACCTCTTCGAGCTTGAACGGTTTGATGATGGCTTCCAGTTTTTTCATGTCGAAGTAAACTCAGCGTCGCGCGGTGCTTTGCAATACAAAGCTAACCACAGCACGCGCTCTCTTAGCAATGTCGCGATGCGAATGCAAGCACGGTTTTTTGACCTTGGTGATTCGTGATTCTTGAACCGTGAATCGGAACAACGATGTAACGATTTGACGATTTAACAATTCAACGGCCCTGTTCATCTTGCCGGCTCTGACCTCGCATTTATAGTGACCGTACATGCGCCGCGACTCTTTCGTTCATCTGCATCTGCACACCGAATATTCGCTGTTGGATGGCGCCATCCGGATGAAAGAGCTGATGAAAAAAGCGGCTGAATTCAAAATGCCAGCCGTTGCGATCACGGATCACGGCAATTTGTTTGGCGCGATTGAATTTTACCAGGAAGCACTGCGCGCCGGGGTGAAACCGATCATTGGTTGCGAAGCGTATATTGCTCCTGGATCGCACAAGGATCGACCGGCATCGCGGCGCGATGCGGCGTATCACTTCACTCTTTTGGCTGAAAACGAGACAGGCTATCGAAATCTCGTGAAACTCGTAACGACAGCGCATCTGGACGGATTTCATTACGCGCCGAGGATCGATAAAGAGCTTCTCGCAGCGCGGTCTGCCGGTTTGATTGGACTGAGCGGTTGTCTCGCGGGTGAAATCAACAGCGCGATTCAGGCAAACAATATCGAGAAGGCGAAACAGAGTGCCGCCGAATATCGAGACATTCTCGGGTCGGAAAACTTTTTTATTGAACTGCATGACCACGGAATGGAGGAGCAGCGCAAGTGCAACAGCGCATTGCCGCAGATCGCGCGAGACCTGGGCCTCGGGTTAGTTGCCGCAAACGATGTGCATTTCCTGCGCCGGAGCGATCACGAGGCGCACGACGTGATGCTTTGCATTGGCACCGGCAAAATGGTGCAGGACGAAACTCGCATGCGCTATGTGCCGGAGCTGTATTTCAAATCACCGGAGGAAATGCGCGGCGTGTTTCGCGATTTTCCGCAGGCGATTGAGAACACGCTTGCAATTGGCGAACGCTGCCATCTCGATCTTGAATTTGGTCGCTCCAAGTATCCGGAATATCCCGCTCCGGCTGGGAAAACGCGCGAAGGTTTTTTGCACGGTCTTTGTTATAAGGGACTCGAAGAGCGCTACGGCGAGCGTGCTAAGATCGACAATCAATTGCGCGAACGGCTCGCTTACGAACTGGGCGTGCTCGAGAAAACTGGATTCGTCAGTTACATCCTGATCGTCTGGGATTTTATTCACTTCGCCAAAGGGCGTGGAATTCCAGTCGGCCCTGGCCGCGGATCGGCCGCCGGCTCGCTCATCGCCTACGTGCTTGGGATTACGGACATCGATCCGTTGCAATTCGGATTGATCTTTGAGCGGTTTCTGAATCCGGACCGTGTTTCGCCGCCCGATATCGACGTCGATTTTTGTGAAGCGCGTCGCGGCGAGGTTCTCGAATACGTGCGCCAAAAATACGGCGAACGTCGGGTCGCGCAGATCATCACTTTTGGTAAACTGAAAGCAAAGAGTGTGGTGCGTGACGTCGGCCGCGTGATGGGACTTCCGTACGCGGCGGGGGATCGCATCGCGCGGATGATTCCGAACGAACTCAACATCACGCTGGATTCGGCGGCGGAGAAAAATTCGGAATTGAAGCGCGCGATCGCGACTGAGCCGCAAACGAAACAACTGTTCGAATACGCAAAGACGCTCGAGGGCCTCTCGCGCAACGCCGGTGTGCACGCGGCCGGTGTCGTCATCGCCGACCGCGATTTGTCCGATTACATCCCGCTCTGTCGCGATGTCAAAGGCAACGATGTGATCAGCCAGTATCCGATGGGACCGTTGAACGATCTCGGTCTGCTCAAGATGGATTTCCTCGGATTGAAAACACTGACCGTGATCGAAGACACGCTTGCTCTGATCCACAAGCATGAGCAGGAGTTTTCACTGAAAAATATTCCACTCGATGATTCCGCTGCGTTCGCCCTGTACAACCGAGGCGAAACCATCGGCCTATTTCAAATGGAGTCCGGCGGCATGACCGGCCTTTCGAAGCAATTCAATGTGAAGAAGCTGGACGACATCATCGCGTTGATTGCGCTGTACCGGCCGGGCCCAATGGAACTCATTCCTGAATATGTGAAAGCGAAAAAGGGAATCACACCGATCAAATATCTGCACCCATTACTGGAAGAAATCTGCGCCGACACCTACGGCGTGATGATCTACCAGGAACAGGTGATGGCGGCGGCGAGCAAACTCGGCGGCTATTCGCTCGCGCAAGCCGACCTTCTGCGGCGCGCGATGGGGAAGAAGGACAAGAAAACCATGGCGAAGGAGCGCAACAATTTCATCGAGGGTTGCGCGCGCACGAACAAGATCCCGGAGAAAAAAGCAAACGCCATTTTCGATTTACTCGAAAAATTCGCCGGTTACGGATTCAATAAGAGCCACAGCGCGGCCTATGGGGTGATCAGTTATCAAACGGCGTATCTCAAAGCGCACTACCCGGTGGAATTCATGGCGGGTTTGCTGAGCAACGAAATCAATAACACCGAAAAAATTTCCGTGTTCGTCGGCGAATGCAAACGAATGGGGATTTCCATTCTGCCACCGAACATCAACAAGAGCGGTCTCAAGTTCATGCCGGAAAGTACTGTAGCGGCGGTCTCTGACCGCCGAACCAAGGAAGACGACGCTCAGAGAGCGCCGCTACAGCAGAACGCCATCCGTTATGGCCTCGCCGCGATCAAACACGTCGGTGAAGCCGCGATGGAAGCGGTAATTCGAGAGCGCGAACAGCGAGGGGACTTCATTTCGCTCGAGGATTTCTGCACGCGCCTGGACTCACGCGTTGCCAATCGCAAAATGCTGGAAAGCCTCGTCAAGTCCGGCGCCTTTGATTTTGTTGGCCAAGACCGCGCCGAACTGTTTGGCTGCATTGACGACGCAGTGAGCGCATCTGTGGTGGCGCAGCGGGACCGGCTCGCTGGTCAGGTTTCATTGTTTGATGAGGCAACTGCTTCGACAACGTCGAGGAAGAGGCTGCCTACTCGGTGGAGCGAGCACGAAAAGCTTTCCTACGAGAAAGAACTTCTCGGTTTTTACGTGAGCGGACATCCCCTCGACGCGTACGTGGATCTGTTTGCAGCGAAAAATTACCGATCGATTGCCTCGTTAGGCGAGCTCGACGATCGGGCGACGTTCAAGATCGCCGGCGCGATTGTGGAAGTGGAAAAAAAGTTTACCAGAAGAGAGGGCAAACCGTTCGCGGTTGTCTGGATCGAAGACCTTACGAACATGCTCGAGGTGGTCGTTTGGAACGAGGTTTATCTGAAGGTCTCGGAAGCGCTCGCGGCGGGACGCGTTGTTGAGGTAAAAGGAACGCTGGATAAACGTGAGGAAGCTCTTCGCGCCACCGCTCTGGAAATAAGATTGCTTGCGCCAGTGAAAACCAATGGCTCGAAGGAAGAATCAACAGACGCAAGCCAGGAAGCTGCGGTGCTCCTTCAATTTTCTACCAGTATAACGGGCGATGAGCTGCGCGAAGTACGCAAGATTCTGGTCAGCTCTCCCGGCCGGCGGCCGGTTCAATTGTTGTTTGACCGTGCAAACGGCAACTCGTTGCGCCTGGATGCAGGGACGGATTTTCGAGTGAATCTTACCCCGGACCTGAAAGAAAAGCTTTCACGCTGGCTGGTGATGGCGAAACGGTAACAGCGTCGCTGGAATCGCCTCGCCTAGGCGGCTATCGCCGTTTCTCGCGTCTTTTCGGACGCGGCATTTCGGCGCCTATTTCCGAACGTGGGAGAGCACCGAGCAGTAGTGCTTTTTCCTCGGGGCTGTTACCCAGGCAGAGCGGAAATTCGCGGGCAGTGCCGTCTGGGTCGGAGATCGCCAACGACTGAATGCCGGTGCCTTCGTGCAGACTGACCGTCCAGCCGGGTTGAAAGAGGCCACCGCGAAACTCGAATTCCACCACGGCAGGCGCGAGGGTCAACACGGCTGGCGCAAATTTGATTTTGTTCACGCAATCGACCTGGTGTGACGTAAGATCAAAGATCGGTGTCGAGCCGCTTATTCTGACTGTCACTTCATTGATATTCTCAAAATCAATTTCGCCACGAAGTGAAAGATCCACGTCCTTGGTCGCGGCGTTAAAAAACTCCAGTGATGCGTGATTTCCTCCAAAAGCAATGCGGCCGCTGGCTTCGATAAAATTGAAAGGAGCCCAGCTGTCGCCCGACAGCCTTCCGTTCACAAGCTGCACGTCGCCAACGATGCGCGGACGTTGCAACGTTTCAGAAAGAGAAATGTTTCCGCTCAGAATGCCGTCTCGGAAAAGTTCGGGATGAAAGAGCTGAGGGGCCTTTGCTAGGAAGACTGACGGAAAATCGACGGTGATATTGAGCGGAGCCAACTGGAAAGCGTTCCAATCTGTTCCAATGGGCAAGGAAAAATTCGCTGTGAAACCAATCGGACTAGAATCTGGTACACGCATTGTAGCGCGCGCATCCCAGTTGCTAGAGTTGATGGTTGCGTCAACATCCAGCGGAATTGAGCTTACTTTTTTTCCGGCTGATCCACCAAAGTTTGGAAAATAATCGAGTACATTGTCGGCTCGGGCCTCGAGCGTTCCCGAGTAATCGTGCTCCCGCGACATGTCGATTTTGCCTTGCGCGGTGAGTGAATCGTTCTTGCGTTTCAATTCCAACTGTTCGACCTCCAACTCGGTCGCTTTCAGATTCAGCTTCGCGCTCAAACTGTCCACGGCGGTTTTAAAGAATGTGAGGGAAGCGCCCTCAAGTGCGAGGCGTCCGCCAAATTTGCGATCCCGGGTGTCCATTGCTCCCTCGATAGTAATTTTCCCTGCAAAATCGTCAGGGTTGGCTCCAAACAGACCGACGAAATCGCCAAGCTGATTGATCAATGCAGAAATGTTGCCGCGAAAATCGGGGCTCAGCCAGCCGGACGAGTTTGCTGGGAATGCCGCCTCGCCGCTTAACGTGAACTGGTTGCTCTTTTGTCGAATATAAAGTTGTTGAAGCTCAATCTTGCGGTTGTAAACCGCCGCGCCGACCATGATCGCTTCGGCTGTGCGATTGCGCCAGGTAAGCCCGGTCAATTCACCCCAGAGCGACGCAGTTACACGGTCCGGCTCAGCGAGGTTTCCACGAAAAGTGAAGTTGACGGCATGAAGCAAACCGTCAACGCGATCGGCGAACCCGAACGCGTCTGAGGTCTGTGCGAGAGAAATATCGCTAGCCCCGCCTGCAATCTTCCAGTTGGAATGCTGAGAACGCCATTCGTGCGAAATGTTCCCCCGGATTTTTCCACCGAAAGCGTCCATCTCGAACTGCAATCCGACACGTTGTTTGGCCAGGCGCGACAAGTCCGCTGTGGCGAACTGCAAGTCGAGACCGCGGCTCAAAGTAAGTCCGCCGAGCGTCAGACGATTGGTTTCCCAGTGAGTTGCGCCGTGCAATTGCGAAAAAGTTTGGTGAAACCACGGCGACGCAATCATGATCTCGGCAGCGCTAAATCGGCCGGCCTCGGTCTCGCTCCCGGACAGAATGCCGCGTCGCAACAGAATTAGTGTCGGGCCGTTCTCAACGCGCATCTCTGAGTTGGCAATGGTCAGATTTTCTGGCAGCAATCGCTGCAGCGTCGCCCAGCCGCGCCGGGTCATCGCTCGCAAATTTGGATTGCTGCGGTGTAGCTCCACACGCAATTCCCGAATCGAAAGATCGCGAATGATGCGGCCGCGCATGTGCAGCAGGACATGTTTGAAATTCAGGCCCACGCTCACGTCCGTGGCAGTCAGATCGAGGCGAAGCGCGCCTTCACGCGTGCTTTTCAGGTGAAGCTGCCGAATCACAACCGGACGGAGAAATGACGCATCGATCTTGTCGATGGTAGCGATGAAGCCCTCCTGTTTTGCTGCCCACCAGACCCACAAGCGAATGCCATTGGAAACGGCAAATGGCGCCAGTGCAATCGCCAAAAGCGCGAGAAGCAAGACGACCAAGCTGATGAGACGCAGGCGATTCTTAAGTGGCATTTTACGTCAGTGTCGGGTGACGGGGCGCGCAAATGACGAATGACGAGTCAATGACGAAGCTGGAATGACGAAAAAACGGGTGCGACCTTTGGCACTCTTCTGCTTTTCTCATTCGGATTTCCTTCGTCATTCGACATTCGTGCTTCGTCAATCATTCCCTTTGTTTGCAGTGGCGTCTTTAAAGATCAAACGCAGCGGCTGTGGTGTGTGCAGCCGTTCGTCCAGTTGTCGCTGCAATGTGCGCTCGGCTTCAGCGGGCAAGCCAGTTTCTGCTGGCTTTTTCCAGGCTAGCTGGGGAAGGATCGATAATTCGCTTTGAAGGTCCTCACCGGAAATTCGATTCCACAGTCCATTTTCGAACGCGAGGACGTCCACCTGCTCCTGTTCAACACCGAGAATTTGAGCGTGTGGGAGCTGAACAATGATTTCCTTTGGGCGAATATCGATTGAGAGGTTCTGCTGCAGATCGAAGCCGGCTTTGGCGATGAATGTGCCATGCAGTTTCACGCGCTTCGAGCTGCCTACCCAGGTATGGAGCAGTTCGTGTTCGACTTCGATGCGTCGTGACAAGACAACCAACTCGCTTGCGGGCGTGGTTTGTTCCATGTACACGCGATTGTTGATGGTGATGCGCGGTTGCAAGTGCGCGATGTCGATGAAAGCAGCGCGCAAATCTTTGCCCAATCTCTCGAGTTCGGCGCTGCTTTGTCGCGCCGTGCGTGCCGGCCAAGTTTCCAGGCGCACGAATATGATCATGACCACAGCTGCGATCATCAGGGCCACGAACGTCAATGCAGTTGGCCAAGAGATGTGACCCGATCTTGCTGGTTTCGACATTGGACGTTGGATTTTGAGCGCTTTTTTTGCTCAGGCTTTAATCGAGCAAGAGCGAGACCACGAGCAAGGGCAAGAAGAAGAACCAGACTTTCGTGATCAAAAAATTACCGCCCCCCACACCCGATGGGCGTGAAGGGCGGCTGTTCCCCCCAGAACAATCGTGAAAACTTTGAGGCTACTAAACGAGCTTCCAGCTATTGGCAACAAATTTATGTGAAAAAATTTTTGTGGGCTTCCACAGGTATTACGGTGCGGCAAAACAAAAAATCAATGATCGAAGAAAATCATAAAAAAAGTCGGAACGGCGGGAGGCGTGACGACAGGGAAAAGCACAAGGGAGACGGGGTTGCACGAGCGCGCATCGCGGTTTCTAGTTTTATATGCGTAACTTGGATGACGAATCATCCTCGCGCAGCCTTGCTGGTTCGTTGCTGGTCGCTCATCCCAATATGCTCGATCCGAATTTCCGGCGCAGCGTGCTTTTCATTTCCGAACACGACCCGAATGAGGGCGCCTTGGGCGTGATCATCAATCGCCCGCTCGACAGACAAGTGGCCGATCTGGTGACCGACACACCACCGGCGGGCCTCGCGGACGTGCCTGTGTTCCTCGGCGGCCCAGTTGGAAAAAATCAACTAATGTTTGCAGCGTTCGAATGGAAAAAGGGCGACGGCGTTAAACTCAGTCACAACGTCGTTTTGGAACAACCGAGCGCCGCGCCTGGTGCGAAAAGCTTGGTTACAATTTGTGCGTTTGTGGGGTATGCGGGCTGGGGCGCGGGTCAGCTTGAAAGCGAGGTGAAGCAGAAGGCCTGGCTGCTTCAAAAAGCCAATCGTTCACTGCTTAAGCTTGATCGCCTCCCAAACCTCTGGTTCGACATCATGCGCAGCTTGGGACCGTGGTATAAAATGCTCGCCGCGGCGCCGGACGATCCGTCCTTGAATTAGTAAACAGTGACTGGTGAATTGTAAATTCAGCTAGTCACGTCACCCGATTTCGCTTTACCACCATTCACCGATCACGTATCACCATTCACTTTCTTTGATGATCATCGGTGTCCCGAAAGAAATTAAGGAACAGGAGCAACGCGTCGCCCTGCTGCCGTCGGCTGCGAATCAACTCACCCGGCGAGGTCATTCCGTACTGGTGGAAAAGAATGCGGGGATCGGCTCAGGTTATGCAGACGAAGAATACGCCAAAGCAGGCGCAGAAATCGTGAATCAAGCGAAAGAGGTTTTCGCGCGCGCCGACATGATTGTGAAAGTCAAGGAACCTCTCGAGGCGGAGTTTCGGCTTTTGCGAAAGGGTCAAATCCTTTTCACATATTTGCATCTGGCTGCGAGTAAATCTCTCACGGAGGCCTTGCTGAAATCGGGAGTCACCGCGATCGCCTATGAGACGATCCAGGTTGACCACCGCTTACCGCTGCTGGAACCAATGAGCGAGATCGCTGGTCGCATGTCGGTTGTGATGGGGGCGAATTTTCTGGCCAAATACAATGGCGGCAGTGGAGTGTTGCTGGGCGGTGTGCCGGGAGTTTTGCCTGGGCGCGTAGTTGTGGTGGGAGGCGGGACATCGGGCGTCAACGCAGCCCGTATGGCCGCCGGTCTGGGCGCCGACGTAACCATACTCGATGTGGATCTTGAACGTTTGCGCTACCTCGATCTCTCAATCATAAACGCAGACACGCTCTATTCGAGCGAGGCGAACTTGTACGAGCTGATGCCGGATTGCGATTTGCTCATCGGCGCTGTGCTTTTGCCCGGAGCAAAGGCCCCGAAGTTAATCACGCGCGCAATGTTGAAAAAGATGAAGCCGGGCAGCGTGCTTGTAGATATCTCCATCGATCAAGGCGGGTGCGCGGAGACATCGCGGCCAACGACACATCTCGATCCGGTTTACGTCGAGGAAGGTGTTACGCACTATTGCGTGGCAAACATGCCCGCAGCGTACGCGCGCACTGCTACGCAGGCCCTCACCAATGTGACCTATCGCTATGTGGAATTACTCGCCGACTTCGGCCTCGAGGGTGCATGCCAAAAACAGCCGGCGCTGATCGGTGGCATCAACACGCGCGATGGGCGGCTCACTTGTCGCGCGGTAGCAGAAGCGCACGGCCTGAAATACGAGCCTCCGTTCTAAGCCAATGTTCATGTCCAATTGAATCCCAGCGTGATAACAGCGATCGCTACAACGGCTCGCTTTTGACTTCATTATTCTTCTTTGTCGCGCGGTCGGCGAGCCGTGTCAGCCATTCCGGTGTTCGCCGGCGGAGCTGCGAGCCAGCTCGCGATTTGTTGCCTTCCTCGCCGCCAGCTCCGGGAAGGAATCGATTGACGAATTTCATTAGGTACCCAGTGAGATTTGGCAAAAGCGCATTCCCCAGAATAGCCCCCCGCGCAGCAAAGGTGAGCGTGAGCGATGGCTGACCGCGACGACACGCCGCGAGAATTTTTCTCGCTGCACGATTGGCGTTCATAGAGATCAGCGGCGCTCCCGCGGAAGCAGCGAACCAGGCAAACTCGTTATCATGCTGGCCTTTAAATTTTGCATTCACATGCGAGCCGGTGCGCATCATTCCTGGCGCGACCGTTGTCACATGAATGTTATCGCGCGACAGCTCGGTGCGAAGGGCGTCAGAGAAACCGGTGAGCGCAAATTTGCTGGCGCTGTACGGCGCAAGGTGCGGCACGGCCATCTTGCCGCCGATGGAAGAAATATTGACGATGCGTCCCCCACCCCAGATGCGCATCTCTGGAACAATCTGCGAAATCAGCTCGTATGGCGCCCAAAAATGCAATCGCATGGCGCGCTCGAAATCTTCTCGAGTCATGTTATCGAACGGACCGACTTCGATAATGCCGGCGTTGTTGATCAAGATGTCGATCTTGCCAAAGCGATCAATGACTTGCCGGACAGCGAATTGAATCTGTCCGGCATCGAGTAAATCGCATTCAATAGTCAGGACTTTGCCGCCGCGTGGTGCGAGATCGGCTTTTGCACGCGCTAGTTCCTCGCGATCGCGCGCGATAAGCGCAACATTGCCACCTCGGCCGCAAACATGTCGCGCCAGCACGAGTCCGAGGCCGCGCGATCCGCCGGTGATGAGGACAACTTTGTCGTGCAACGTGTAGCGCGCAGTCCGAATGGCGCGAGCGGTTATCCAAGCGCCGAGTAAAAGAGCGGCTGTGGTGAGCACAACGCGAACATTCATTTCGAGAATTTACAATGCGGCTACTTTAGGGTTCGCGGCAAGCTGCTGCAGAGGATGGGCTGGCGCTATTAGTCGACGCGACGGCAAGCTCGCCGCAGCGAGTCCGTCCTATGGCGGACTGGAAGCTTGTCGGACGCACAGGCGAGGACGCCTAGCTTGCGCCGTGTTCTCGATTGAAGCGCGCGACTTCACGTGCTGTCTCGCGATCGACAACCCGCTTCTTCAAATCGGCCCGCTTGTCGTGCGCAACTTTGCCGTGCCCCACGCCGAGCTCGGCTTTTACCTTACCGTTCTTCCAATAGAGCTTGAGGACGACAAGCGCGCGGCCTTTCACTTGTGTCTCGCCGTAGAGCTTGTCGATCTCGTGTCGATGCAACAACAATTTGCGGACGCGTTTTGCGGGAGGGATTTCGTGACTGGCGCGTTCGTAGGGTTGAATGTCGGCGTTGTAAAGGAAAGCTTCGTCGTTTTCGATTCGCGCGAACGCATCGCTGATATTTGCCTTGCCCGTTCGGATCGATTTGACCTCGCTGCCTTTCAATTCGATGCCTGCTTCGTAGCGGTCGAAAATGCGATAGTCGCGAAGCGCTTTGCGATTGGTGATCGATTCGCTTGCCATAGTGCGCGCACGTCCAGCTCGCGTAACGCCAGCTGTCGCGCCGAGGATGTGCCAAGGACTAAGCGCCGTCCGAGGAACCCTCGAGCGACTCGTAATCCAGCTTGCCAGCAATGATTTCCTTGAGCGCAATGTCAGTGAGCGACATCCGCGGCGTCGTTTCCACTAGCGGTCGATGTCCCAAGCCAAGCTGACGCACCCGCTTGGAAACAACATTAATCAGAAGTTGCTGATTCGGGATCACCTGGGCTGCTTCATTAAGAAGTTGAGTCGTCATATGGCGCAAGGATCGAACGGGGTGGGCTGTTGCCGTCGGGAATTGAAGAATGACCGGCACACTGTTTGCAAGGACGGACGGGACAAGTTGCGGGGCGAGCATGGTAAAAATGAGTGTTGACTTTCCGAGTGAAGCGCCTCGTTGTCAACGATTTTTGTCCATAACACCACAAATTACTTTCGATCCTGACGAAATGGCGGACGCCATCAGCGGATCTTTTTTCGACGCAGCGTTCTGCGACAAGATTATTCGCGCTGCCACTGGCCGACCCAAGTGCCCCACCCGTAATATCCAAAAGGGAGGAGGCGACCCTCAGAGACAAATGCATCAACCTGCGTCCGAATGGGCGCGGCCTTCGCCGGCCCGAAGTAATCATCGATTACGAGCCAGCAACGGTCGGCCAATAGGTCGCCGTAGCACTCCAAGTCACGCCGCACGTTGTTGTCCGCATCAAAAATAAACAGCCCCACTTCGCCGCTGCCCATGCCCTGAAGAACCTCTGATATGGTTGATTCGTCGAAGGAGCGTCCATTAATCAAAGTGACATCGTCCGCTACACCGAAGCGCGCGAGGTTCTTCTTCAAGTCTTTTATGATGTTCCTGCTCGAGAGCCGGAAATGTTTGAGCCTTCCTCCGGCTTCGATGCTGACGATTTTTTTTCGCGTGCCAGACTCACGCGCGCCAAACGCTGCCGCAATTGTGGACCCGCCAAGGTACGGACCAATCTCGAGGATCTTTCCCGCTCCGAAACGCGCAAAGTGATAGATCAGGAGTAAAACGTCCAGGTGCAACATGGACGCAGCGCGCCCGACTTTTTCCAGTCGATGGCGTACCTCATCGCTGCGGTATTCCATCAGCTTACGCAACAGCTCGAGCACCTGATTGAGATGGGCTGCCGTGCCCACAGCGGAATTCGGCTCAGAAACCACGGCGGATTCTACTGACACGATATCATGACGCAACCCACAGGCTCGCAGCGACGCCTGCAATTAGTAATCAGGACGTCGGCGCTACTTCCTTGCTATCTTCGCAAAATACGCGAAGTAAGAGGCGCGCCGGCCTCGCACGCGAGGTAACCAATTCATTTCGGGCTGTGGCTCAGCTTGGTAGAGCGCCTGGTTCGGGACCAGGAGGCCGTGGGTTCAAATCCCACCAGCCCGATTGATACTCACCGGTAAGCTATGGTAGAGCGGTCGCCGCGGCGACAGGTCGTGAGTTCAAATCCCACCAGCCCGATGTGAATCACTGATGGTCGAAAAATGTTTTATTGTTACGTGTTGCGCAGCCAAAAAACCGGACGGCGCTACGTGGGTTTTTGCGAGAATTTGACTGAGCGTATTCGCCGCCATAACGCTGGCGATTCCAAGGCCACAAAGCATGGAGTGCTGTGGGTCCTCGTCCACAGCGAAACCTTCTCCACCCGGTCGGAAGCAGCACGACGCGAGCAATATTACAAGACTGGACGAGGCAGAGATCAACTCGATACGCTTGGGTAGAGCGGTCGCCGCGGCGACAGGCCGTGGGTTCAAATCCCACCAGCCCGATTTCATAATCGCAAATCCGAAGCTCCAATATCGAAATCCGAAACCAGCACGAACGAAGAACACAGATGTCCAAATATTGTTTGCAACGGAGCCTGCCAAGTTTCTTCTAAATTTTCGCCATTCGGATTTGTTTCGGGATTCGAATTTCGGATTCGAATTTTTCTTCGTTAACAATCGCGCAAACTTCAGGATTCAGAGCTACCGATGCTTGTGCCGAGCATCGGAATTAGATAAACAGGCGTTTGGCACAAACGCCTCTACAACGATAGCCGCCCAAAACATTTTTCATTCGATGCATTTCACTGTTCCGATTGTCGGTGCGCTAATCGGCATCGTGGTTCTGTTTTTCGGGCGAAAACTCTTCTGGCTTTGCGTGGCTGCTGTGGGATTCCTGGCGGGAATAGAGCTGGCGCCGCATCTGGTTAATGAACCATCCCCTCTCCTACAGCTTACGGTGGCAATCGTGCTCGGATTGCTCGGGGCTTTGCTTGCTTTTCTGCTACAAAAAATTGCGATAGCGATCGTTGGATTTCTCGCAGGTGGCAAGCTAGCCGGGGCAATCGCGGCTGCATTCTTTGTTCACCATGCGCAGTACTCTACGATCGTTTTTGTGGTAGGCGGCATCCTCGGTGCCATTCTCATACTCGTTTTATTTGATTGGGCTCTCATTGTCGTCTCCTCGCTCATTGGCGCGCATTTAATTCAAAACGCGATTGTCCTTCCGGCATCAGGTTCGACTATCGTTTTTTTGGGCCTTGCAGTCATTGGAATCTTGGTTCAAGCCGCGTCGCTAAAGAGAGGTTAAACTCGAATCCGCGCTGAGTTTTTTGCCTGACAAATCTGAGTGCAGCCACAACAATGCGCGCATGAACTCACCAACAACCGGATTACGCATCGCAAGCGTCATCTTCGGGATTTTTGCCATTGGTCACCTGCTGCGATTGATCAACCACGCCCAAGTCACGGTCGGAACTCATACCATTCCGATGGGCGTAAGCTGGATTGCGCTTATCATTGCGGCCATTCTTTGTATTTGGATGTGGCGACTCTCGAATCTGCGGGGAATCGCGTAGTCACTTCCTGAGCCAATCGGGCGGGATATTTATAAAAGATCGATCCAAGTCCGCGACTGACGCGCAGCCAAGCAGCTTGAAAGTGCGAATGAGATCGGTGCGCAAGATCTCAATTGCGCGCGCAACACCCCCGCCGCCAGCTGCGCCGAGCCCGTAGGCGTACGCGCGTCCGACCATCACGGCTCGAGCCCCTAAGCATAACGCTTTGATAATATCGCTGCCACGACGAATGCCACCGTCGAGCAGGACCTCGATCCGATCGCCCACGGCTGCCACAACTTCAGGCAATATTTGCAAACTCGGCGCAACGCCGTCGAGCTGTCGACCGCCGTGATTGGACACGACCAGCGCGTCCGCTCCCTCGTCCATTGCGCGGCGGGCGTCCTCTTCTGTGTGAATGCCTTTTATCACGATAGGTCCAATCCATGCCTGGCGAATCCACTTGAGATCACCCCAGGTCACCACGGACTGCTCGAGAGCAGCGGTGACGTCGGCGTACAACATCGGCCCCCTGCCGGGCACAACGACATTCGGGAACTTCATCAGTCCGCCATCAGCGATAAATGCACTGAGCCAGCGCGGTTTCGTCAGCAGCTGACTCACAAACGGCAGCATCGATCCAAGTTTGCCGCTCAAGAGTTCTTTGACACCATTTCGAAAATCGCGTTCCCGCATACCGGCCACCGCCGTGTCGATTGTGACAACGAGCGCCGAAAAGCCAGCAGCTTTTGCGCGCTCAAGCGATGGCAACGCGCAATCACGTCCTCCCACCAGGTAGAGTTGATACCAGAGCGGTGCCTTCGATGCAGCGGCGACGTCTTCCAGACGGCAGCCTGAAAAAGTTGAAAGCACATAGGGAATTCCTGCCGCACCCGCGGCGCCCGCCGCAGCTTCTTCCCCGCGTGGATAGATAAGGCGGCTGCTGCCGACAGGCGCAAGAATCAGCGGCATGGGCAGAGGTGTGCCAAGCACAACCGTCCGCAGATCGCACGACGTTACTGCGACAGCACAACGCGGACGGAAGGTCACCTTCCGAAATGCGCGGCAGTTCGCGCGCAACGTCCATTCGTCCTCCGCGCCGCCGTCGATGTAGTCAAACACGACACGCGGAAGTCGGCGCTTCGCCGCGCGCCGTAAATCTTCGATGTTCAAAACGCCCGGCGGCTGAACCGATCGAGCGCTGTCATGTTGAGCGGAGCGAAACATCTCTGACTATTGTTTTGGCGAGCAGATTAAAAGAAATGATCTGAGATTCTTCGCTCCACTCAGAATGACAAGAGGAATGCGCCTCAATGGCGAAAATGGCGAATGCCGGTGAAAATCATCGCCATGTTACGCTCGTTCGCGGCGGCGACCACTTCTTCGTCACGAACTGAGCCGCCCGGTTGAATGGCGCATGTCGCACCAGCGTTCGCCGCGGCGATCAATGCATCTCGGAATGGGAAAAAGGCATCGCTCGCGACTGCGCTGCCCTTGAGCGAAAGCCCGGCTTCTTTTGCTTTCCAAATTGCAATGCGCGACGCGTCGATACGCGACATCTGCCCGGCACCCACGCCAAGTGTCCGGTCCGCCTTGGCGTAAACGATCGCATTTGATTTGACGTGTTTGACCACGCGCCACCCGAACAACATCGTGTTAAGTTCCGTTTTAGTCGGCTTTCGCTTCGTAACAGTCCGATACTCACCAGACCTTTCCCCCGCAACGTCCGAGTCCTGAACCAGCACACCGCCACAGACTGAGCGCACATCAATCGCCGGTCGTGCTTGTGTCACCAGCACCTTCAATCGAATCAGGCGCAGGTTTTTTTTCTTCTGTAGGATGGCGCGCGCCTCGCCCTCAAAATCCGGCGCGATGATAACTTCGCTGAAAATTTCGCTGATTACTTTTGCCAGCGGCTCGCTCAACGGACGGTTGCATACGATTACTCCGCCAAACGGCGCTTGTTTATCCGTGGCAAACGCCTTGTCCCACGCCTTGCGAAGATCGTTATCCGAGCCGACGCCGCAGGGATTAGTATGCTTAAGGATTGCGACGGTCGGCTCTTCGAATTCGGCAATCAAATTCGTCGCCGCGCTGATGTCGAGAATGTTGTTAAACGAGAGTTCCTTCCCATGAAGTTTTTCGAAGTATTTGTCGAAATCGCCGTATAGCGCGCCGGTCTGGTGCGGATTTTCTCCGTAACGCAATCGTATCGCCAACGGAAGCGTCAATGAAAACGAGGCGTCAGTTGTCTGCTCTTTGTTCAGGAAACTGCTGATCGCCCGATCATAGTCGGCCGTCCGGACAAACGCTTTGATCGCGAGCCGCTCGCGCAATTTTAACGTCGTCTCTCCATTATTGTCGCGCATGTTTTCGAGCACCGGGTCGTAATCTGCGGGATCGACAACTACAGTGACTGACTCGTAGTTTTTCGCTGCGCTGCGAATCATCGATGGGCCGCCGATATCGATGTTTTCAATTGCTTCGGCCAGTGTGACGTCGGGCTTAGCAATAGTCGCTTCGAAAGGATAAAGGTTGACCACCACCAGATCGATCGGCTCAAAGCCGCATTCACGTGCCTCAGCCTCGTGCTTCGGGTTGCCACGCTTGTAGAGAAGTCCACCGTGGACGCGCGGATGCAACGTCTTGACCCGACCATCGAGGACCTCGGGAAAAGCGGTGAATTTTGAAATCTCGCGCACTGGAATTTTTTGCTTCTTCAACAGATCCGCTGTTCCGCCGGTGGAAATGATGTCCACGCCCTGTCCTTCGAGGGCGCGCGCAAACGCAGCGACGCCGGTTTTGTCGGAAACTGAAATTAGGGCGCGGGTGATTTTCATCGAAGAGGTTAAAACGGTTACAGAGTTACAAGGTTAAAGAAAGAACCATTGTAACTCTTGGTAACGTCGTAACGCGATCGCGCTAGCGATCCAGAATCACGTTCTTCGCGGCCGGATATAGCACCGGGCAACAACCGATGGTTTCGCAAAAGGCTTTGCTGAAATGGCTCAGGCTCGAATATCCGACT
>Ga0137361_10000957_pt1 | contig 17265 bp, 15 predicted proteins | sample Mad1_80_16metaG_FD_104923 | JGI IMG/M metagenome (GOLD analysis project Ga0137361, IMG submission 104923) | Vadose zone soil microbial communities from Angelo Coast Range Reserve, California, USA - Mad1_80_16 metaG | ecosystem: Environmental > Terrestrial > Soil > Vadose zone | place: USA... | reverse complement strand
TGCAGGCTGCACTCGCGCTCGCCGAGCGCCACCGCCTCGCTGCCGTCGGAGAGAATCTGGATCTCGACGTGGCGAGCCGGATGGACGTACTTCTCGAGGAGGATCCGGTCGTCTCCGAACGCTGATTTCGACTCCCGCCGCGCTGCCTCGAAAGCCGTATCCATCTCGGACGGCGAGGCGACGACGCGCATGCCGCGCCCTCCTCCGCCGCCGGCGGCCTTCAGCATCACAGGATATCCCACGCGCTCCGCCTCCGTCCGCGCGCGCGCGGCGGAGCCCAGGTCCTCGGCTCCGGGAACCAGCGGCACGCCCAGGGCAGCGGCCGTCCGGCGCGCCGCGGACTTGTCTCCGAGACGCGCCATGCTCTCGGAGGAGGGACCGATGAAGGCGATTCCCGCCGCGCGGCATTCCGCGGCGAACGCTGCGTTCTCGGAGAGGAACCCGTAGCCCGGATGGATCGCGGCCGCCCCCGTGCGACGGGCCGCGTCGAGGATCGCGGCCGCGTTCAGGTAGCTCTGGGCCGGCGGCGCGGGCCCGATTAGGACCGACTCGTCTCCCGCCCGCGCGTGGGGCGCGCCGCGGTCCGCGTCGGAATAGACGGTGACGGAAGGGATCCCCATCGCGCGAAGCGCGCGGCACACGCGCACCGCGATCTCGCCGCGGTTTGCGACCAGGACCTTCCGGAACGGAACCGCTCGCTCCGCTCCGGCCGCATGGGCACCCGCGGCGAAATCCGCCCGCGCGGGGCTCATTGCTTCCAGGAGGGCGGGCGCTTCTCGAGGAAGGCGCCGAGACCCTCCTGCCCCTCGGGCGAGGCGCGAAGCGCGGCGATGACGCGAACCGCGTTGTCGATCGTGTCCTTGCGGGAGCGGGCCAGGGCCTCGCGGATCAGCATCTTCGCGGCCGACACGGCGCGGGGCCCGTTTCCCCGGATCAAGGCGGCGAACCGCTCCACCGCGGCGTCCAGATCCCCGGCGGGGACGACCTCGTGCACGAGGCCCATGGCCTTCGCGACGGCGGCGTCGAAGATCTCCGCGGTGAGAAAGTAGCGGCGCGCGGCGGAGGCGCCGATCTTCGGGATCACGAAGGCTGAGATCACGGCCGGCGCGATCCCCAGGCGCGCCTCGGTGAATCCGAACTGCGCCGTGTTCACGGCGACCGCGATGTCGCAGCAGGCGAGCAGTCCCATGCCGCCTCCCAGCGACGCGCCGTTCACGCGCGCGATCGTGGGGATGGGCAGCTCGTCCAGCGCGCGCAGCATGGCTGCCATGCGCATTGCGTCCGCCTCGTTTTCATCCCGTGTCCAGGTGACGCTCCGGCGCATCCAGTTCATGTCGGCGCCGGCGCAGAAGCTCTCTCCGGCGCCCGTCAGGACGAGCGCGCGCGGGCCGCCGTCCCGCCCGTCCTCGTGGCTCTTCCGCACCTCGTCGAGCGCGTCCGCCAGCTCCCCGATGAGGAGGTCGTCGAACGCGTTGCGGACCTCCGGACGCGCCAGGGTGATCCGCGCGAGGGCGGGGGTGATGGAAAGCTCGAGGCGGGAATAGGTCATCATGGACCCGGAGTCTACATCCGGAAAACGGGGGCCGGGCCCCGGACGACCGGAGCGTTGAGCGCCGCGGAGAGCGAGAGCCCGACCACCTCGCGGGTTTGCGCGGGGTCGATCACCCCGTCATCCCAGAGGTGACCGCTCGCGAAGTAAGGGCTTCCCTCCGCTTCGTACTTGGCCAGCACGGGATCCGCGATGGCCTTGGCCTCCTCGTGCGACAGGGTCTTCCCCTCGCGCGCCAGCTGCTCGCGCTTCACCTGGACCAGGACCTCGGCGGCCTGCTGTCCGCCCATGACCGAGATCCTCGAGTTCGGCCACGCGAAGAGGAACCGGGGACGGTACCCGCGCCCGCTCATGGCGTAGTTCCCGGCCCCGTGCGAGGCGCCGATCAGGACCGTGATGCGCGGCACCTGCGCCGTCGCGACGGCCTGGACCATCTTGGCGCCGTCCTTCGCGATGCCCCCCGCTTCGTATTTCCTGCCCACCATGAAGCCGGTGATGTTCTGTAGAAAGACGAGCGGAACTCTCCGCTGCGCACAGAGCTCGACGAAGTGGGCCCCCTTGAGCGCGCTCTCCGAGAAGAGCACGCCGTTGTTGGCCACGACGCCGACCGGATAGCCCATCCACCGGCCGAAGCCGCAGACCAGCGTTGTCCCGTAGCTCGCCTTGAACTCATGGAAGCGGCTCCCGTCCAGGAGACGCGCCAGCACCTCGTGAACGTCGTAGGGCTGTTTCAGGTCCGGCGGCAGCACCCCGTAGATCTCCTCCGGCGGGTAGGCCGGATCTTCCGGCTCCGCGAGGTCGAGATCGACGCGCTTGACCCGATTCAGGTTCGCGACAATGTTCCGGACGATGGCGAGCGCTTCTTCCTCGTTCGCCGCCATGTGGTCCACCACGCCGCTCACGCGCGCGTGGACCTCCGCGCCGCCGAGATCCTCGGGCGTGACCTCTTCCCCCGTCGCGGCCTTCACGAGCGGCGGCCCGGCCAGATAGATGGTCCCGGCGCCTCTCACGATCACGTTCTCGTCCGACATCGCCGGGACGTAGGCGCCGCCGGCGGTGCACATTCCCAGAACGGCGGCGATCTGCGCGATTCCCTCGGCGGACATGACGGCCTGGTTGTAGAAGATCCGGCCGAAATGCTCCTTGTCGGGAAAGACCTCGGCCTGCAGGGGAAGAAAGACTCCACCCGAATCCACGAGGTAGATCGCGGGCATCCGGTTCTCGAGCGCGATCTCCTGCGCGCGAATGTGCTTCTTGATCGTGATCGGATAGTAGGTGCCCCCTTTGACCGTGGGATCGTTCGCCACGATCACGCATTCCGTGCCGGAGACGGATCCGACGCCGGTCAGGATGCCGGCGGCCGGTATCTCCTCCCCGTAGAGGCCCGTCGCCGCGAGGGGGGACAATTCCAAAAAAGGCGTGTCGGGGTCGAGGAGACGCTCCACCCGCTCGCGCACGAGGAGCTTCCCTCGCTTGCGGGAGAGCTCGACCGCCTGGGGCGAGGCGCCCTTGGCCACAACCTCCAGCCGGCGGCGGAGATCGGCGGCGAGCGCCTCGTGGTGGGCGCGATTCCGCTGGAAATCGGGCGAGGCGGTCTTGATGTGGCTTCTCAAGATGTCCATGGGACCCGGACACTCTAATCGCTGATGGCCCAAAGGGAAAGAGGGGAGAATGGCGCCCGCTTCGGGCTTCAGATGGGGTCAGGGGGTGCCGATGGAACATCTGACCTCACGCCCCAATCCGATCGGAGGAGCCCCTTTGTCCCGGGACAAGACCAGTGCCGTCCAGAAGCAGGCGGATCGCAGAACCACAGCGCTCCTCGGGCTCATCATCCTCGTTCTTCTCGGGTTCGCATTCACCGTCCAGACCCTCTGGGTCTCGGTGGTCCGGTCGGGATTTCTCGGGGACAACATTCCGGCGGGCGGCTGGATGCTCCTCGTCGGACTCGTGGGGCTCACGGTCCTGTTCTGCCTCTACATCCTGCACCAGCAGGGCGAAATCAGCGCCTTCCGGTCGCGCCTGGTCAACGAGCAGATGGAGCTCGAGCAATCCAGGGGGAGACTGGCCGAGCTCACCTCGCTCTTCCAGCTCGGGAACAGCCTCCACATGGACCTCCCGCTGGACACGATTCTCGAGATCACCGTCCGCCGTGTGGCGAGCACGCTCCATTCGCACGACGTCGCGCTCTATCTCCTCGAGCCGCAGACGAAAATTCTGACCTGCCGCGCCAGGTTCGGGATCACACCGAAGGAAGCGGACGCGGAAATCCGGCTCGGCGACGGCGCCGTGGGCTGGGTGGCACGCCATCGCGAGCCCATCCTCATGCGATCGACAGAGCGCGAGGCGCGCTTCGCCGATCACTTCATGGCCCACCCGGACGCGGGATCGGCGCTCATCCTCCCCGTCAATTTCGAGAAGCGATGCGTGGCGGTCTTGCAGGTGCATCGCGCGGCAAAGGCGGAGCCCTTCCGGCTCGAGCACCGCGACATCGGCCAGCTCTTCGCCGACAATGTCGCGGGGGTCATCGAGCGCGCGCTCGTCGTGCAAAGCCTGGAACAGAGCGCCACCGGGATCAGGGCCCCGGTCAAGACGGGAGAGCCCGGAGAGCCGGAGCGGGAGCGGTCGACGCCCTTCCAGGACTCCTTCCTCTCGTCCGCCGAGAACGAGCTGAAGGCGCCGCTCACGACCATCATGGCCTACTCCGAGGTGCTGGATCAGAACGACAAGCGGATGACGACCTCGATGCGGCGCGAGTTCACGGCCCGGCTGCGCGGCGAGGCGCAGCGGTTGCTGAATCTGGTCGACGACGTGCTGGATCTGGCGCGCCTCGAGACCGGACGCTTCCTGCTCGATCTCAGGGTCGACAACGTGAACAAGATCGCCCGCGAGGCGGCCGAGAGGGTGCGCGGGCTCGCGACCGGCAAGCAGGTGGACCTCGAGCTCAAGCTGGACGAGAAGATCCCGGATCAGCACCTGGACGCAGAGAAGCTCCGCCAGGCGATCCTGCATCTGCTCCAGAACGGCATCCGCTTCTCCCCCGCGAAGGGACGCGTGTCGCTCACGACGTGGCTCGGGGACGACCACATCCAGCTCGAGGTCCGGGACTCCGGGCCCATGGTCGAGGCGGAGGCGGTGCGCATGGTGTTCGACATCGAAGCTCAGGTCGAAGGGTTATCGAAGCGTGTGAAGGACGGGCTGGGGTTTGGTCTCCACCTGACGAAGCGTTTCGTGGAGCTGCACGGAGGCGAGGTGGGCGTGGGCCAGAGTCCCAGCGGCACGGGCGCCGCGTTCTGGATCCGTCTGCCGCGAGCGGAAGGCATCGAGAGCGTCATCGGCCGCGACCCGTTCGCGGAGGAGATCTGGCAGAAGCAGTGAGCTGGGATCAGCCCCTCGGCTCGTAGCCCCGCCAGTCGTATCCCCGCGGATCCTCCCGCGGCGCGCGGGCGAGGGCCGCCTGCACCATCGCGAACTCCCCGACATTTTCGAGCGTCACCATCCCCACGATCCCCTTCCCAGGGTCGACCACGGGAACGGCCGTGCAGCCGTTCTCCTGCATCTTCTGGAAGACATCCTCCAGCATCTCGCCGGGCTGGACCGCCGTGCATTTCTTGCGCGCCACGTCCCCGACCTTCACATCCGTCATCCCGCCCGCCACGGCCTTCAGGAGATCCGAGCGGGAGAGAATCCCGACCGGCAGCGCTCCGTCCGACCCCGCGAGCACCGGAAAGTCCTGCTGATGTCCGTCGAGCAGGAGCTCCACCGCGCGAGCGATCGGCTCGTCGGAATGAAGCGCGCGGAAATCGCGGATCATCGCCCGCTCGACCGGGACGCCCTCGAACACCGAGCGCATCTGGACCAGAGTCGACTCCTGGCCCGCCCCGATGAATACGAAGAGCGCGATCAGGATCAGGATGGGGTTTCCGAAGAGGCCGAGAAAGCCGAAGAGGAGCGCCATGCCCTGGCCCACCGTAGCTGCGATGCGCGTGGCGCGGACGTAGTCGAGGCGCATGGCCAGAATGGCCCGCAGCACGCGGCCGCCATCCATGGGGAAGGCCGGGATCAGGTTGAACGCGACGATGAAGACGTTGACCATGAAGAGCCGCGCGGTGAAGCTGCGCTCGAAGAGGCCGGGATCGCTGAAGTTGTAGACCCCGGGAGCGAGTCGCATGTACAGGAGGAGCGCGCCCGCGATCACGACGTTGACGAGCGGGCCGGCCAGCGCGATCGTCACCTCCTGCCTCGGGTTCCGTGGAATGCGGTCGAGCCGCGCCACGCCGCCGATGGGCAGCAGGGTGATATCGCGCGTCATCACGCCGAACCGCTTGCCCGTGAGCGCGTGCCCGAATTCGTGGAGCACGATGCATCCGAAGACGGCGAGGATGAATCCCACACCCTCGGCCGCCTGCGCGATCCCTCGATTGGCGCCCGCCCAGAAGAGCCAGATCAGGAGCAGGGGGAAGGTGACGTGGACCCGGATCTCGATCCCGGCCACCGTCGCGATCTTCCAGGACCAGCGCATCGTAGAGGACTCCCAAGCGTTCGAAGTCGGGCTGCCGCCCGTCCATTTTGGGCCACGCTGGCCGCAATTGCATCTGCTAGTCTCTTTGTCGCCGTTTCGTCCGCCTCCGGGCGCGTTTCTCACTCTCAAGGAGGAACCCCATGTACCGACGGATTCCGGCAGTTGCCGCAGCGATGCTGTCCCTCTTCTGTCTCCTCCCGGCGTCGGCCCGCGCGGACGACGACGGCGTGGCCGTGCACAAGAGCGGAGGCATCGGATTCCACCAGACGGCGGCGCCGCTGGGCGTGCGCTGGTGGCTCGCGGGGCAGAAGGTGGGCGTCGATCTCGGACTGGGCTTCAGCTCCGATCCATCCCTGGCCTACTCGGGTAAGCACCTGAAGACCTTCGTGATCGCCGGAGGCATCCCGATCCGCCTGCAGAGCTGGTCCAGGATGCACGTCCTCTTCCGTCCCGGCGTTCTCTTTCAGAGCGAGCAGGTGGAGACCTTCAGCGGCCCGCCCGCTCCCTTCAGCACCGAGAGCGAGAAGACGCTCCTGATCAGCGGCGAGATCGAGGCGGAGGCGTTCCTGCTCGAGAACTTCAGCGTGTCGGCGAGCACGGGGATCGCCTACGAGAGCTTCGACCCCGGCTTCGGGCTCGACAAGGAGAAAAGCTTCCGGACCGTCGGAGGGAATTTCACCAACGTCGGGTTCCACGTGTACCTGTGTAAGTAGAGGCGGCACGCCGGCGGACGCGCGAGCGGCCGCCGGCGGTGCTACTTCCCGAGATAGCGCCCCAGCCAGGCGTGGACTTCTTGGTTCCAAACGAGCGAGTTCCGGGGCTTCAGCACCCAGTGATTCTCGTCCGGGAAGAACACCAGCCGCGCGTCCACTCCCTTCGCCTTGTAGATGTTGTACACGGCCAGCGCCTGGTTGTGCGGCACGCGGTAGTCGCGCTCGCCGTGGATCACCAGCATCGGCGTGGAGAAACCTCGAGCGAAACGCGCCGGATTCCAGCGGTCGATCGCTTCGAGGCGATCCCAGGGCTCGCCGCCGTAGGACTGATGCCGGCCCTGGGTGATGTCGCTTCCGTATTCCGCGAGAAGGTCGAACACGCCCGCGTGATTGACGAGACACGCGAACCGGTCCGTCTGCCCCGCGATCCAGCACACCATGTATCCGCCGTAACTACCCCCCGTGGCGGCCATGCGCTTCTCGTCGATGAATCCCGTCTCGAGCAGGATGTCGGTGGCGCGCATGATGTCGGTGAAGGGCTTGTCACCGTGCCCGCCCTGGATGCACGCGGCGAACTCCTGGCCCCACGAGGTCGATCCATGAAAGTTCACGCACGCGACCACGTAGCCGGGCGCGGCAAAGGCCTGAGGGTTCCAGCGGAAATGGAAGCTGTCGCCCGCGATGCCGTGCGGGCCGCCGTGGATCACGTGGACCAGCGGCCACTTCTTCGCGGGGTCGAATCCGGGAGGAAGGACCACGAACATCTGCACGCGGTTTCCATCCGCTCCGGCGAACTCCATCTCGCGCACCTCGCCCAGAGCGACTTCGTTCATGAGGGCGTCATTGAACCGGGTCAGTTTCCGCAAGTCCGTCCCGTCGAGCCGGCAGGAGGCGGCTTCGGCCGGGGCCGAGAGGGTCTGCACCGTGAAGTAGATGCGACCGTTCCCTCCGACGCGGAGCCCTGAGACGGTGCCCTCCTCGATGAGCCGCTTCGGCGGGCCGCCCGAGGCGCCGAGCGAGAAGAGGAGCACGCGGCCGCGATCCTCGGCTTCGAGGACGAGCGTGCCGTCCGGCGCTGTTTCCCAGGCCGCGGGAGAGCGGTCCCAATCCTCGGTGAGCACGCTGTGCGTCTTCGCGGTCCGGTCGTAGCGCACGATCCGAACCTTGTCGGCGTAGAAATAGGGATCGCGCTGCATCCCGTAGTAGATGGATTTCCCGTCCGGGGAGTACCGGGGACGCCAGGAATCGGCACTCTTAGGTGGCGTCCCCTCGGGCGTCAGACACTGGACCTGGCCCCGCCCGCTCGTCGGCACAGCATAGATGGCCCAGCGGAGGAGCTGATGCGGCGGCAGGCTCGCGTTCGCGCTGAACGCGATCTCGGCGCCGTCCGGAGCGATGTCGTATTGCCCCGCGGGATCCATCAGATCGAACCAGCCGGTGCCGGCCGGAGTGAGATCGGTGAGGCGGCGCGTCTCGAGGTCGATGACGAAGAGGTGCGGCCGCTCGCCTTCGAGGAGCCAGTGGTCCCAGTAGCGATAGACCCGGTCCTCTGTGATCTGGACCTTGACCGGATCCTTAGCCCGCTTCTCGATCAGCTCTTTCGTCCCCTCCGGAGTCGGCGCTTCCTGGTAGAGCATCGTCACGAACGCGATCCGCTTTCCGTCCGGGAACCACTTGGGATCGAACACGCCGAGTGGGAGATCGGTCAGGCGCTCCGCCTCGCCCCCGTCCAGAGGCATGACGTGGAGCTGCGGCTTCTCGTCCCCCCGTGAGCGCACGAAGCAGATCCGCCGGCCTTCCGGTGAGACGGCGGGGTCGTTGCTCGCGTGCTCGTCCGACGTAAGCGGGCGAGGGTTGCCCCCCTCCTCCGGCACGAGCCAAAGGCGGAGCTTCCCCTTGTTCGCATCGAGGTCGTACGTGGTGACGGGAACGACGACGCTCCCGTCCAAGGTCGGCACCGGGGACCCTATGCGGGCGATCTTCCAGAGGTCTTCGGCTGTGAGGCGTCTCTTGGAGGGGCTGCTGGCTGGATAGAGGACGGTGGTCTGGCTGTCGGCGACGTGCAAGCGTACCTCCGGGAATTCCGAGGGCCCCGATGCGGGGAGTGCTCCACGAGACTCGGAACCGGAGACTATACGACGCTCGGGCGCTCGATTCCAGCGAGGACTTCATCCGACCGGACCAGCCGGACTCCGGCCTCCTCGAGGTCGCGGAGCGCCGCGGCGCCGGACTCCGGAGCTACCGGGCGCGTGGCGTCCACGACGACGAGCACCTCGACCTCCGGGAGGAGGCGCCGCGCATCGAGGGCGCTCCAGCGCACGCAGTAATCGAGCGCCAGGCCGGCGATGAAGAGCTTGGAGACGCCGCGTGCGCGAAGGTACCCTTCGAGTCCGGTGGGATTGCGGCCCGCGTTGTCGCTGAATCCGGAATAGCTGTCCGTCGTGGGATCCATCCCCTTCCGGATGATGGCCTGCAGCCTGGCCTGGTCCAGCGCCGGGTGAAGCTCCGCGCCGCGGGTTCCCTGCACGCAGTGGTCGGGCCAGAAGGTCTGCTCCAGGTCGCCGAGCACGCCGCGCTCGAAGGGCTTCTTCCCCGGACGCCGGCTCGCAAAGCTCCCGTGGTCGCGCGGATGCCAGTCCTGGGTCGCCACCCGGATCGGGAAGCGAGGGAGCAGCGCGTTGATCACGGGGATCACGTCGGCGCCTCCGGGAACCGGAAGCTCGCCGGGCTCGGAGATGAACCCGTTCTGGACGTCGATCACGAGCAGGGCTAGGCACTCGATCATCGCGGTCTCGCCTCCCCGATCAGCCTGAGGCGGAGCGCGTGGAGCTCGGGGCTCAGAGCGACCCGGTAGCGGTGCGGGTTCATGAGCCTGAGCGAGCCCTCGGGCATGCACCGGAGCTCGCTCGCCGTGCGCTTCGCGATCGCGGTCAGCGCGGGCGCCGGCGTGGATCGCGCGCCGCCCCTCATGGCCACCGTCCGGATGTCCTCGAGCTTCGTTCCCTCGGGTATCGTCGCGTGCCGGAGCGGGTGGCTGGGGTCGAACACCTCGTCCCCCGACCCGATCTTCTCACCTTCGAGCGCAATGACGTCCATCTCGAAGAAGCCTCCTTCCCGGATCACACGCCAGACGCGCTTTTGCCCCGGGATGGTGCTCTTCGATGGATCGCCGCTGACTTTGATCTTGGGCTCCTTGTCGATGTGCACCAGTTTATAGACTCCGCCGAGCGCGCCGCCCCCGGTGCCCTGCCCCGTAACGAGTCGCGTTCCCACGCCGTAGAGGTCCACACGGCCCCCCTCCATCCGGATGGACTGGATCACGTGCTCGTCCAGCTCATTCGAGGCCACGATCTTCACGTAGCCCAATCCCGCCTCGTCCAGGAGCCTCCGCGTCTCGCGGCTGAGATAGGCCAGGTCGCCCGAATCGATGCGAACCCCCGCCAGCTTCGACCCTCTCGCCTCCAGCTCCTTCGCGACCAGGATCGCGTTCGGAACGCCGCTTCTCAGCGTGTCGTACGTATCGACGAGGAGCACGCAGGAATCCGGAAAGGTGGTCGCGTACGCGCGGAAGCTTTCGATCTCGGTCGGGAAGGACATGACCCAGCTGTGGGCCTGGGTGCCGGTGACCGGGAGCCCGAAGCACTTGCCCGCCAGGAGGTGGCTGGTGGTGAGCACGCCTCCCACCGCGGCGGCGCGGGTGGCGGAGAGCGCGCCGTCGGAACCCTGTGCGCGCCTCGCGCCGAACTCCACGACCTTGGCCGGGGCCGCGGCACGAACCACGCGTGCGGCCTTGGTGGCGACGAGCGTCTGGAAGTTGATGACGTTGAGGAGCGCCGTCTCCACTACCTGAGCCTCCGCCAGCGTTCCCTCGACCGTGAGGAGCGGCTCGTGGGGAAAGACGATGGTGCCTTCCGGCGCCGCGGTCACGGTGCCCTTGAACCGGAGGGCCGAGAGGTACGCCAGGAAGGCGCCCTTGAAGAGGAGGAGGGACTCCAGATAGTCCAGGTCCCCGTCGTCGAACCGGAGCGACTCGAGATACGCCAGGGCGGGATCGAGACCCGCCATCACCGCGTAGCCTCCCTGGAACGGCAGCTCGCGGAAGGAGAGGTCGAAGGTCGCGCGCCGTTCGTGCATCCCCCGCTCGAAGTACCCCGCGAGCATCGTCAGCTCGTAGAGATCCATCAGGAGCGCGGGCGGCGCCACGGCGTTCCCCCGGGGGTCAGAAGCGATAGATCGCGGCGATCGGCCCCGCGACCGGCATCGACGAGCGCGGGATCACGAAAACTTCCCCCGCCCGCTTGTACACTTCCTCCGCGATGTCGTCGAGCACGTCCGCATCCTGGGTGTCTCTCTGGGCATCGCGCCTCTCGATCGCGCCGGTGGTACGGTCCAGGATTCCCCAGACCGACTCCTCTTCCGCGACGAGCAGACACTGCACGCGGCCCGTCACCGCCGCCACCGCGATATCCTCGAGCCGGTCCGAAACGAGGCCGGTTCCGGTGCGCTCCCGGTATCGCTCCGCGCACGCGCTCACGCGCTCCTCGAACACGCGGCTCACCTTGGGCCAGGCCTCCTTGTGGATCTGCTCCGCGTTCGCCCGCTCGTAGTTTCCCTCCAGCCCTTCCCCCATCAGCTCCGGGTAGCGGTTCTCCTGGCGGTAGATGGGATGGTAGTACTTCACCGCGGCCAGGAGGAGCGGCACGCGCTCCTCTCGAAGGTATTCGTGGAGACCCCGGTCGATGGCGCGGAAGAATTGCGCCAGCTCCACCTTGCGTTTTTCCTTCCCGGGACCCTCCCCGTGGAACACCTCGCCGCGGATGTAGGGGCTCTGCACGGAGTGGTCGTACTCGGGCACTCCCAGCGCGTCGCGCAGACTCTTCGGCACGCCGTGCAGGTTCACCGGACCGGCGCCGAAGGGGCTCCCCTCGTAGAGCGCGACCTTGTTCTGGCTCACGGCGAGCACGAGGTAGCGCCCATTCGAGCGAAGGAAGCGAAGCAGCGGCTTCGTGTGGTACGTATCCGCGACCACCACCAGCTCCGGCACCGGTATGGGAAGCCGGTAGGCTGCGGTGCCGCTCTCGGAGCGGAAGAAGGCCAGTCCGTCCAGCGGGAATTCCCATAGGCGGTCCTGCTCGAGGCGGCGCAGCGGCTCCAAGAAAGCCTCGGCGTCACGGCTCTTGTAGCGGGTCTCGAGAAGCCCTTTCGCCTGATGGAGCAGCGCGCGATAGCGCACGGGATCCTGCTTCCAGTCGGGATGGCGGCGATGCGTCGGGAGATAGAGCGAGAGACGGGGTCCCGGCCCGTCCGCGAGAAGGCTTCGCAGTGCTTCGGCGCGAAAGGTTTCGATCATGGCCGAGGTTCCTCGGGCGTCGCCCGGAGGGATCGGATTTCCTCAGGCACGCGTCATGTGGGTTTCGGGACGGCCGGCGGAAGCGCGCGTGCCACGACAAGGGACTCGAACCCGCAGGTCTTGTGAGTGCTATCGCAGAAGGGCTTGTTGGATGATTGTCCGCAGCGGCAGAGCGAGATGGTCGTGCGGCCGCCGAGATCAAAGGGCTTTCCCTCCTGATCGAGGATCTGGAAGTCACCCTCGACCCGGATCGAACCGTTGTTGCGAATCGTGATGGTGGCTCCCGGCATGAATCCTCCTGGGTTCTCGATTCCCGCCGCGGGCGGGATAGGCGCTGCGGCCGGTGGAGTCGAGTATATACCGTCAGGCGGGTGCCGGAGCCCCCGGAGGGTTTGGGGCCGCTCAGGGCGTCGCGGCCAATGCGATCATCTGACCGAACGCGCCCACGATCTCCTCGGGCGTGAAGGCGACGTGCCCATAGCGGTCGATTCGTGTCTGATGAAGGTTTGCGCCCGCGCCGTGGGCCTCCACCAGGGACCGATAGAGATCCTCGTGGAATATCGGCACGACGGGGTCCAGGGAGGTGTGAAGGCTGACCATGGGGACGCGGAGATCGCCCGTGGGGCCGTATTCCTTTTCGAGCAGACGGGCGGCGGCGGGCCCCTCCGAGTAGCGCGCCACGTGAGCGTTCAGATCCGCAAGCACCTCAGGCGGCAGGTTGCCGGTGTAGATGGTGTGTGTGTTGTCGAAGAAGGACTGCCCGTGGGTGCGGGCCAGGATATCTTGCAATTCGACAGCCTGCAGCGATAGCGCGCTGATGATGGAGGTCGCGAGTTCGATTCCGTTCGAGAACGGGATCGGCGTTTGCGTGACCTGGCTCAGGGCCAGGGCTGGCTCTGGATGTGCTTGGATCGCCGCCGCCACGGAATCCATGACCTCCGCCTGCAGATTGAGATTCGGCGGGAGCTCGAGCAGGGTTCCCCGGAGCACGCCGGGGTAGAAGTAATCGAAGAGCACGCGCACGTTGGAGACGTAATCGACCTCGGCCTGCACGCCTCCGATCATGCCGCCCAATGTGAGCAGTCCCTCGTAGCGCTCCGGGTGCGCCTCGACCAGCTTGAGGGCCGCCAGGGCGCCGAACGAGGTTCCGATCAGGAAGGTCCTGTGTGGCCTTCCGACCAGCGAGGCGAAGAGATTGGCCAGCTGGTCCGTGCGCAGCGCCGCGTCCTTGAGGCCGAGCCCTGTTTGGGAATAGCTCGAGTAGGCGAACGCATAGCCCCTCTGGAGCGCGAGGGTGCGCAGCCCCTCGACGAGCGGCTCTTCGCCGGGGGGCAGTCCAACCGGAAAGATCGGGGCCGTGTAGCCGTGCGCGTACAGCACGAGCTCGCCGTTCCAGCCCTCGGGAACGGAGATGACGTAGTGCGCGCCGGGCCCGATGTCGCCTTCCAGCGTGCTCTCGGCTTGAGCCGCAACCCCGGATGCTCCGGCGCTCAGGCTCGTGGAAGCGGACGATCGTGCGCCCCGCGCGGCATCCGGGGCCGTCGGTGCGTGACGCGCGCAGGAGCTCGTGAACAGAGCGAGAGCGAGGAGAAACACGGGAGAAAGTCGGACCAGGCTGGGGCGCTTCATGACTTGCCTCCTATCATTTGCACGCCGGGGGTTCGGAGCATAGCCATTGCTTCTCCTTGTTTGAAGGAGAAACGACGCCGAGCGGCGAACCGAACGGATTTATCTCGGGCGGGTTCGGAAGCGCTTACACTGCAGATACTTAGTGTCAGAGGGACGGCTCGCGGATATACTCGACCCCCCATGGCGGCCCAATACATCTTCACCATGAAGGACCTGCGTAAGGTCTATCCCCCGAACCGTGAGGTCCTGAAGGGGATCTGGCTCTCGTTTCTTCCGGGCGCCAAGATCGGCGTGCTCGGCTTGAACGGAGCCGGCAAGAGCACTCTGCTCCGCATCATGGCCGGCGTCGAGGAGCCTTCGGGGGGTGAGGCGCGCCCCGCAAAGGGAATCCGCGTCGGATATCTGCCGCAAGAGCCCGTGCTCGATCCGTCCAAGGACGTGCTCGGAAACATCGAGGAGGGCGTGAGCGAAACGCGCGCGCTGCTCCAGCGGTTCAACGAGCTGAATCTCAGGCTGGGCGAGAGCCTCTCCGGGAGCGAGATGGAGCGCGTGCTCGAGGAGCACGGGCGCGTCATGGGGGAGATCGAGGCGAAGAACGCCTGGGAGCTGGACCGCGCGGTCGAGATCGCGATGGACGCGCTGCGCGTGCCGCCCGGGGACACGAAGGTGGAGACGCTCTCGGGGGGAGAGCGGAGACGCGTGGCGCTCTGCCGGCTCCTGCTTCAGCACCCCGATCTTCTCCTCCTCGACGAGCCGACCAACCACCTCGATGCGGAATCGGTCGCCTGGCTGGAGCGATTCCTCAAGGAATACCCCGGCACGGTTGTCGCCGTGACCCACGATCGCTACTTCCTGGACAACGTGGCGGGGTGGATCCTGGAATTGGACCGGGGCGCGGGCATCCCCTGGGAAGGCAATTACTCCTCGTGGCTTGGGCAGAAGCAGGAGCGCCTCTCGCTCGAGGAGAAGACGGAATCGGCGCGTCAGCGCACCCTGAAGCGCGAGCTGGAGTGGATCCGCATGTCGCCGCGCGCGCGGCAGGTCAAGAGCAAGGCGCGCGTCACGGCCTATGAGGACCTGCTGCGGCAGGAGACGGAGAAGCGCCAGGACGCCGTGGAGATCTCCATCCCCGCCGGGCCGCGCCTCGGGAATCTCGTGGTGGAAGCGCGCGATCTGGTGAAGGGCTACGGGGACCGCGTGCTGATCGACGGCCTCAGCTTCACGCTGCCGCCGGGCGGCATCGTGGGGATCATCGGGCCGAACGGCGCGGGCAAGACGACCCTGTTCCGGCTCATGGCGGGGCTCGAGCCTCCCGACTCCGGCACGGTCCGACTCGGCGATACGGTGAAGCTGGCGGTGGTGGATCAGAGCCGGGAGGCGCTGCGCGGCGAGAAGAACGTCTGGGAGGAGATCTCGGACGGCCAGGACGAGATCGAGCTGGGGAGCCGCACCCTGCCTTCGCGCTCCTACGTCGCCATGTTCAACTTCAAGGGCGCGGACCAGCAGAAGCTGGTCAAGAACCTGAGCGGCGGCGAGCGGAACCGAATTCACCTGGCGAAGCTCCTGCGCTCCGGGGGGAACCTGCTCCTGCTGGATGAGCCGACGAATGACCTCGACGTGGACACGCTCCGCGCGCTCGAGGAGGGCATCCTCAACTTCGCGGGCTCGATCTGCGTGATCAGCCACGATCGCTGGTTCCTGGATCGGATCGCCACGCACATGATCGCCTTCGAGGAGGACGGGAGCGTCGTCTGGTTCGAGGGCAACTACCAAGACTACGAAGCGAACCGGCACATGCGGCTGGGCGCTGCCGCCGACCAGCCCCACCGCCTCAAGTACAAGAAGCTCGTCAGAAAATAGCAACCGGCGCTGTTCAGCCGCGGCGCCCCCGTTCTCGGAGGGAGGCCCATGCAAGGGAAACAGCTCGGCATCGTCCTCGTGGTGCTCGGAATCGTCGCGCTGATCTACGGCATCGTGGGCTTCGACCGCCAGACCGCGGTGATCGACGTGGGTGGAATCAAGGCGACGGCCACGGAGCACAAGACCTCTCCCGTCGCGACCGTCATCGGTATCGTGGCGCTCGTCGGGGGTGCCGCGCTGCTCGTGAGCTCGAGGCGCGGCGGAACGTAGCGGCCGGAACTCCCCTTCGAATTGCAGCCCAACGCCTTACCTCACCCTCCGATTTCCCCTTGCGCGGATGATATCACTATGCTATCGTATTGATGTCACCCAAACGAAGGAGAAGCGGACATGACCCAGGAACGCGTCGCAAAGCCGGTGAGCGGTAGCGTAGGGCTCACGGTAGCCATCCTCCTCATGCTCTCGGGAATCGCGCTCTTCATCCGTGCGGTCCAGAGCCCCAATCCCCTCGCGGGAGTCCTCCTCGCGGTCCTGACTCTCGGACTCGGCGTTCTCTCGGTCGCCGGGCTCTTCACCGCCGAGCCGAACCAGGGTGTGGTGCTGATCCTCTTCGGAAGCTACGTGGGGACCCTCCGGGATAGCGGCTGGTGGTGGACGAACCCCTTCATCACCCGAAAGAAGCTCTCGCTTCGGGCCCGGAGCCTGAATGGGGAGCGGCTCAAGGTAAATGACCTGCACGGAAACCCTGTCGAGATCGCCGCGGTCGTGGTCTGGAAGGTGCGCGACTCGGCGCAGGCGGCGTTCGACGTGGACGACTACGAGCGATTCGTCACCGTGCAGAGCGAGACGGCGGTGAGGCACCTGGCCAGCTCCTACCCGTACGACGACTACGACACGGACGGCATCTCGCTCCGCGGCAGCATCGACAAGGTCTCGGAATACCTGAAAGCCGAGCTGCACGAGCGGCTGAAGACCGCCGGGGTCGAAGTATTGGAAACGCGTCTCAGCCACCTGGCCTACTCCCCCGAGATCGCCCAGGCCATGCTCCAGCGCCAGCAGGCGGGAGCGATCATCGCGGCGCGGACGCGAATCGTCGAGGGCGCCGTGGGCATGGTGGAGATGGCGCTGGATCGGCTGGGCAAGAACAAGATCGTGGATCTGGACGAGGAGCGGAAGGCGGCGATGGTTTCGAACCTTCTCGTCGTGCTGTGCGGCGAGCACGCCGCGACTCCGGTCCTGAACGCCGGGACGCTGTACAAATAGGGCGGCCTGGGTGTCGGAGCGGAAGGCCTTCCTCTTGCGGATCAGCCCGGAGCTTTGGGAGAGCCTCGAGCAGTGGGCGGCGGACGAGCTGCGGAGCGTGAACGGCCAGATCGAGTTCCTGCTCGCGCACGCGGTGCGGGACGCGGGCCGCGAGAGAAAGCGGCGCCCGCGCGGCGGAAGCCGTCCGGAATCTCCGCCCTAGAGGGACCCCCCGGCGGGCGCTCCCAGCCCCTAGCGCCCCTGACGCGCCGGCAGGAGCCGCGACGAAAGCGGCTGGGTGATCGGGACCTCGGTCAACGGTCCGTATTTCTTCACGCCCGCGCGGATCGCGGCGGCGTTCCCCACGAAGACGAAGGTGAGGTCCTGGCTCGGCGGAAAGACG
>Ga0137361_10000953_pt1 | contig 17291 bp, 17 predicted proteins | sample Mad1_80_16metaG_FD_104923 | JGI IMG/M metagenome (GOLD analysis project Ga0137361, IMG submission 104923) | Vadose zone soil microbial communities from Angelo Coast Range Reserve, California, USA - Mad1_80_16 metaG | ecosystem: Environmental > Terrestrial > Soil > Vadose zone | place: USA... | reverse complement strand
TCCTCGAAGAGCCGGGCGATGCCATCGAGAATGATCGGATGGGTGTCGGCAATGACGACCGTGATCGGCCGTGGAGTCTCTGAAACGACGCTGACTGCCGTAGTCACGGCTCCGGCTGCTGGCATTCCCTCGTTCACCTCGCCCCGGAGTCGATCACCGACGGCTGCGGGGAACCGGATCGTAGCCAAGTCAGTGTCCTCCGAGCAATATAATAAAAGATAGAGTCATCTATAACTCTTGATATAGATCAAACGATTCAAGAATAATAGGTGGTCTCTCGTCGGGTCGGGCATGCTCCGGCCAGCGCCGCGCCGGGAACCCCGCGCGGGGCACCACCGGATCGGCAGTCTTCCCTCCGCTCCTGGTGGCAAGGCAGGCCGCAAGGCAAGGTTCACGCCAGACGGAGACGCCTGCTCGAACGCGGTCCTACCCGGGCCAGAGGCGTTCACGCTCTGGTTATCGGCTCCGTCAGCCACCGGACACATGATCATTCTCGACCGTCCATGTCATAGCTATGGCTCGCGCCGTGGGTGTTCCGCCATCCCAGCGCTTGGGGCCGGACACCCGGTTCGCTTCTTGCTCCCCGGGGGCCCCGCGACGTCACGCCATTGGGGGGAGCCGGGAGCCATGGCCGAACTCGAACAGGAGTTGCGCTCCAGGAGGGTGCCGCACGAACGCCGGCGCGCTCGGCGGTACCGCGTCGATCTTCCCGTGGAGTTCGAGGGCGGGACCGGCGTGACACGGAACGTGAGCCAGACCGGTGTGCTCTTCGCGACCGCCCAGGAAGCCAAGGTTGGAGATCTGGTCGACTTCAATCTGATCCTCGGCGAGCACGATGCGGGCTGGAAGTGTCGCATCGCGTGCATCGCCTCGGTGGTGCGCGTCTCACACGTCGGCGGCGGCTGGCTCGTCGCCGCGGACATCCAGGCCTACCGCAGCGTCCAGATCTGATCCACTGCCGCTCGTCCCCGCCCCTTATCTCTTTCAAGCGGCCGGCGAGCTCCGCATATAATTTCCGTGCCTGTGCGGCACGCCTCGCTTCGTTCCTACGCCTCGACCCGCGACCCGCGAGGTCTGCCATGAACGGCACCCGGCCGCCCGTCAGGTTTGCCAGGCGCCACACCGACGAGGCCACGAACAGCGCGGAGGCCGCGAAGCCGATCGAGCTGCTCATCGCCGACAGTCAGCCGATTGCGGTCGACGCCATGGTGAGCGTCTTCGACCAGCCCGGCTTCAGCGTGATCGCGGGCTGCGGCACGTGTGACGAGGCGATTGCGGTGCTCCAAACGCATCAGCCCGACGTCGTGATCTTCGACTTCGACGTGCCGCCGGACGGGCTCGGTATCGTGCGTCATGTCAATCGCCACAATCCCGGGACGCGGGCGGTGCTGTTCACGGCCACGAGCAGCGACGCCCGGATCCACGACGCCCTGGATCTGGGCGTCAGCGGCGTCGTCCTCAAGGAGATGCCGCCCGAGGCACTGGTGCAATGCGTGAGAAAGGTGCACGCGGGCGAGCAGTGGCTGGCCGCCGGGTCACATCGGTTCGCCGGACGACGGCGGCAGCAGCGCGACCCGGATCGCCGCCAACGGCGGGCCGGGCTCACCGCACGGGAAACCGACATCGTGAAGCTCGTTGCCCGGGGCTTCGCCAACGAGGAAATCGCCAGGCGGCTGACCGTCAAGGAAGGCACGCTGAAGATCCATCTGCACAACATCTACCGGAAGCTGAACGTCGACAGCCGCCTCAATTTGACGCTGTACGTCCAGGGAAAAGGCGCCCCCTAGCGTCCTCGCGACGGACAACGAGGCGACCAGGATCGTCCCCTTCCCCGGCTGTAAATAGGCCTGCCGTCCCTGTCGTCTCACTGTCAGGAGGTAGGGACATGCGGCCATTCAGGACGGCTCGGAGGGCACTTGCGATGGTGGGCCTGGCCGTCGGCATCGGCCTCGGCGCCGCGGGGTGTGTTCTCGTTCCTGCTCCAACCCCGGTCGCGGTGGCTCCGGCGCCGGTGATCGTGGCTCCGCGACCCGCGGTGATCGTCCCGGGTCCGTACGTCTACCACGGCTATCGTCGCTGGTGGTGGTGAGCGCGCCCGCCGTCAGGGCGTGAAGCGGCGGCCGAAGAGGTCCTGAAACACGACCTCGGCGACCTGACGGCGTTGACGGGCCGGCGACTCCGCCGGCGTACCGACGGGCATGACGCCGACGAGGTCCCAGTCGCGCGGGCATTCGATCAGGACCTTCACCTTCTCCTCGATCCAGTGCGTGATCACGGACGTTCCGAGGCCGAGCGCGTGAGCCATCAGCCGCATGTTCTGAGCTGCCAGCCCACCCCCGATGACGTGCGTCGCCTCGCCGTGGATGTGCGGGCCGCCCTTCGTCGGGTCAGCGATCAGCGCGACGGCCGCGGGCACGTCGGCCCACCGAGGATGATCGATGGCGCCCTGGCGATAGCGCGGGAACCAGTGGGCTGAGACGGCCGCCGACTCGCGCGCCAGCGCGTCGAGAGCCGCCAGCCGCTCGTGCTCACGCAACACGACGTAGCGGATCGGCTGGAAGTTTCCCGCCGAGGGTGCCCACTGGCCGGCGCGCAGGATCTCGAAGACGTGCTCGGACGGAACCGGAGCATCCGTGAAGCGCGTCGTCTCCACGAGCTCGCCCATCGCCGTCATCAGGTCGGGCACCGCCACCGGCGCGCGGCGCTCCGGCGGCTGGCGCTCTTCCGTCAGCTCCTTCGGCGCCGGATCGCCGTAGCGTTCGCTCGACACCAGTTCGCCGAGCGCCAGGCGGACGAGCGAGGCCTCGAGGACGCGAGGATTGATGCGACCGAGATCCGGGAAGCCGATGCCCATGACACCGTCGACCTCCCATTCGAACGGCACGTCGAGCAACTGCTTCAGCTTCTCCTGGGAGAAGTGCGTGTACATCACCATGGCCAGCCCGTGATAACGGGCGGCGAGCGCCAGGTTCTGTGACGCGGCCGCGCCGGCCAGCCGATGGCTCCAGTTGTCGTGGATGTGGCGAGGCCTGGCCGCGGGATCGACGCACACGGCGATGCACAGGGGCGTGTGCGTCCAGTCCTGCACGTACCCGCGAAGTCCCGACGATCGGAACAGCGCCTCCCAGTGGTTGGAGATGTCCTTCGACTCGCGCGTGAGGGCGAAGAGCCGTTTCTTGAGGACGGGATCGTCGATCACGACGAAGCGGACACAGTCCGCGTCCTCGGCCGACGGCGCCCAGCTCGCGGCATCGAGCACGCGCGTCCGCAGGTCGGCCGGGACCGGGCGGCGCTCGAACGTCCTGAACGTGCGCCGCGTGAGGATGGCCTGGCGCACGTCGGGCGTGGCCGCCAGGCTGATGAAGGGCGACGAGGGCAGCCGAGCCTTCACGGACTCGCGAGCGCGCGCTCGGGGGCGACCAGCGCATTACGCAACGGCTAGCGGACTCCCTTGGCCTCGATGCGAGGCACGGAACGCATAGCGCGCAGGGTCAAGAGTGTCAAGCAGGGGCGCTGCCCGTCGCGCGGAACCATACGCGGGACCATATAATGACCGCATGACGTCGATCCGCGTGCAGCCGGTCGCCGGGGCCCTCGGCGCCGAGATCTCGGGCGTCGATCTCGCGAAGGACCTCTCCGACGACACGGTCGCCGCCATCCGCCGCGCGTGGCTCCAGCACCTGGTCATCTTCTTCCGCGACCAGGATCTCTCCCCGGCGGAGTTCCTCGCGTTTGCCCGCCGGTTCGGCGAGCCGATCGAGTATCCATTCGTGAAGGGCCTCGACGAATTCCCGGAGATCATCCCGGTGCTCAAGCTCGAGCACGAGCGCGTCAACTTCGGCGGCATCTGGCATTCCGACACCGCCTACCTCGACGTGCCCCCGATGGCGAGCATGCTGGTGGCGCGGGAGGTGCCCGAGGCGGGCGGCGACACGCTCTTCGCCAACATGTACCTCGCCTACGAGTGGCTCTCGGCAGGCATGAAGCGCGTCCTGGACGGGCTCGTCGCCGTCAACAGCTCGTCGAACGCTGACGTGTCGCGCACGCGTGAGGACCGCATGAAGGACTCCGGCCGCACCGGGGCCCGGGAGGAGTACGTCGCCGCGCACCCGGTCGTGCGCGTGCATCCCGAGACCGGCCGCCGGGCCCTCTACGTGAACGTCGCGCACACCGTGCGCTTCGAGGGGATGACGCAAGAGGAGAGCGCGCCGCTCCTCGAGTATCTCTATCGACATCAAGTTCGGCCGGAGTTCACCTGCCGGTTCCGCTGGCGACCGGGCTCACTGGCGTTCTGGGACAACCGCTGCGCGCAGCACAACGCGATCAACGACTACCAGGGCCATCGCCGGCTGCTCCACCGTATCACCCTGGCCGGGGACACACCGAAGGGGCCGTAGACCGCTCGCGCAGCGTCCGGCGATCGACCTTGCCGGCGGGCGTCCGTGGCAGCGCGTCCACGTACTCGACCAGCCGCGGATATTCGTGCTGGCTCAGCCGCGTCTTGACGAACTCCTGGATCTCGCGCGCGAAGTCCGGGCCCCGGCGCTGGGACACGATGAACGCTTTGGCCACGTGGCCGCGCTGCTCGTCGGCCACGCCGACCACGGCCGCCTCGCGTACGTCGGGATGCTTGAGCAGCGTGTCCTCGATCTCGACGGCGCTCATCGTCCAACCGGCCGAGATGATGACGTCGTCGGAGCGGCCGGCGTGATGGAAGTAGCCGTCGGCATCCACGAGGCCGCGATCCTTGACGAAGAACCATCCGTCCTTCCGCCGCACGGCGATCTCGCCGGACTGTCCCGGCGGTAGCGGCCGTCCCTCGCCGTCCACGATCGCCACGTCCCAGCCGGGCACGGCCTTCCCGAGCGCGCCCGGGCGGACTTCGTAATCGGCGAAGCCGGGATAGTCGGCGATGATCACGCCGACCTCGGTGCTGCCGTACATCCCGCACGGCCGGAGGCCCCACGTGCGCTCGATCCACGCGAACGTGTTCGAGTCCATCGGCTCGCCCGTGTACGAGAGCTTGCGCGGACGAAAGGGATGGCGAGCCGCGAGCCCGGAGTCGCGCAGCAATCGGTAGACCGTCGGCGCCGCCGCGATGTTGTCGATGCCGAACGTGTCGAGGGCGTCGAAGAGACGGCCGGCGTCGAACCGGCCCGAGTACGCACCGACGGCGATCCCGAGCGCCAGTGGCGCGATGGTCCCGTGCCAGAGGCCGTGTCCCCACGCCGGCGACGATGGGCAGAAGTACCGGTCGCCGGCCTCGAGGCCGACGCCGTAGAGCGCGGCGATCATCAGCGTCACGACCGAGCGGTGCGTGTGCTTCACCGCCTCCGGCAATGCGCGCGTGGTCCCCGACGTGTACTGGAAGACGGCGAGGTCATCGGCGGCGGTCGACGGCTCGTAGGCCACCGGCAGACGCTCGAGCCGCCCGGCGAGATCGCGATCGATGGCGAGCACGCGGACGTGAGGAAAGGACGCCTGCCACGTCGTGGCATCACGCTCGACCAGCAGCATCCTCGGCTGGCAGTCGTCGAGGCGCAGCGCCACGCCGTCGGGACCGAACAGCGTGAAGAGCGGGACGGCGATCGCGCCACGCTTCATGGCGCCGAACAGCGCGCCGTAGAACGGCAGGGACGGCTCCAGCATGATCGCGACGCGGTCGCCGCGCTCGATGCCTTCACGCTCGAGGAAGTGAGCGAAGCGCGACGACCAGGCGATCAACGCATCGAAGTCGTGCTCCTCGCGCCGGCCGTCGGCGAACTGCAGGCGGAGCGCCGGGCCACGGCCGGCGTGGCGGTCGACACACTCGTGGGCGATGTTGAGACGCCGGCGGTCGCCGTCGAACCTCCGCCACAGCGCATCCCAGCTGAAGGTCGCCAGCGCCTCGCGGTAACTCCGCGCGGCCATCAGCCGGCCCGCGTCAGCACGACGTCGGCGGTCCCGGCCGCCGTCGTCTCGCCGCGCTGGTTCTCGGCGACGAGCGCGAGCGTGACCACGCCGTCCTCGTCCTTTCCGGTGACGCGCGCCCGGCACCACGTGGTGTCGCCGATCAGGTTGTGACGCTGGACCTGGACGTTCAGCCGGCGGAGGAACGCATCGTCGCCCATCCAGTTGGTCACCAGGTGACCCAGCCAGGCGACGCGCTCCGGGCCATAGTCGTAGGCGCCCGGCACGCCCACCGCACGCGCGAGCCCTTCGTCCCAGTGCACGCGCTCGGGAGGCTCCGGCACGCCGAACGCGTTCGGAATGCCGAGCGCGGGATGCCGCTCGAAGAGATCGAAGGCCGCGCCGTGAGCGCGGATGTAGAGGCTGCCCCAGCCCTGAATGAAGGCGATGACGGAGGTCACGGTCAGCGGGCCCTTCACGACGGCGGGCAGCGCGTCGCCGATCTGAACGTCCCCGGCCCGCCGTAGCGTCGCGCCACGGATCTGCTCGGCGCCGTAGGCCCGCGCGATCTCCTCGATCTGAGCGGGCGTGTAGCTCGTCGACTCGGCCGGGCCGTACTTGGCGCGCTCGCGCGCGGTGTCGCGCTCCGTGCGGAAGCACCAGGAGTCGGCCACGCACACGACCTCGTCGCGCTGGTTCGAAAACGTCGTCCGGTAGATCTGCTGGATCGCTCGCTTCGCGAACCGCGACGGCTTCTCGACCAGATCGAGCAGCACGCTGTCGCCGACGATGCGATCCCCGATGCGGATCGGACGGTCCCAGCGGAAATCGGTACCGCCGTACATCGCGTGGACACCGGGCAGGCCACCGACGTATCCGGACACGATGCGGTCCATCGCGAACAGGATCGTCGGCGGAGCCACGCCGGCCCGCAGCCAGAACGGATTGCGATCGCCAATCCCGGCCGCCCAGTGTCGGACGGCGTCGCGCGTGGCGACCTCGATGTAGGGCTCGGGGCGCGGCACGGGCCGCCCGATGCGCGCCCGCAGCTCGGCGAGGGCCGGCGGCGTGATGACGGGGAACCGAGACATGGAGTGTCCTCGCTTATCGCGTCCGGCGAAGCCGCCGTCAAGAGGGAAGTTCGTCCTGGCTCGGTTGACAGCGCTCGTGGGTGCGTAGAAACTGCCGTGCGCCGTCCGCGGGCCCCAAATCAACAACAGGAGATGAGCTGATGGAATATCGATCACTCGGAGGGACCGGGCTGCGGGTGTCCGCGCTCGGCTTCGGCTGCGGGAACATCGGCGGACTGTTGATCCGAGGAAGCGTGGCCGAGCGCGAGCGGGCGGTGGCGCGCGCGATCGAGCTGGGCATCAACTACTTCGACACGGCGGCCAGCTACGGAGACGGCCAGTCGGAAGAACACCTCGGCCGCGCGCTCCGGGCGCTGAAGGTGTCGCCGTGCGTCGGCACCAAGGTTCGCGTCCCCGACGTCCCCGTCTCCGCGCTTGCCGGAGCTGTCGCTCGGGGCCTCGAGGAGAGTCTGCGGCGACTGGGCCGAGACCGCGTCGACCTGTTCCAGCTCCACAACCACGTCACCGCCGAGCGGACGAGCGAGAGCCTCACCGCCAAGGATGTGCGCGACGTGGTCTTCCCGGCGATGGCCCGGCTCGCCGAGCAAGGCAAGATCGGCTTCTACGGCATCACGGCGCTCGGTGAGACCGCGTCCGTGCTCGACGTGATCGGCGCGGGACGGGCTCGGACGGCCCAGGTCTGCTACAACCTCCTGAACCCGAGCGCCGGGCATCCGCTCCCGCCGGGTTTTCCCGCGCAGGATTTCGGCCGGCTGCTCGAGCGCTGTCAGGCGCAGCAGATGGGTGTGATCGTGATTCGCGTGCTCGCCGCGGGAGCGCTGAGTGGAGCCGAGACGCGGCACCCGGTCGCGGCTCCGGCGGTGGACCCGATCGCCTCGGGCGCCGATTACGCGACGGACGCGCGGCACGCGCGCATGCTGAGCGCGCTGGTCGACGAGGGCCACGCCGGCAGTCTCGTCGAGGCGTCGCTGCGCTTCGCCCTGGCCGCCGGCCCGGTCTCGACCGTCCTCCTCGGGTACTCGAGTCTCGAGCAGCTCGAGTACGCCGCGGCGTGCGTGAACAAGGGGCCACTGTCGGCCGCCGCGCTCGCGCGCCTGCCGGAGTTGTGGACTCGGCTGGCCCGCGGGTGATCACGGGGCTCGGCGAGGGCGCCATTGACAAGTTGCGGATCTCTGATATCACCGGGGACCAGCCAGGAGGAGCCGTCATGTCAGATCAGCGCCCTTCCGTGAGTCGACGAACCTTCCTTCGCACGCTCGGCATCGCGAGCGGCGGTGCGGTGATCGCGCCCGCTTTCGTGGGCACACCGGCGAGCGCCCAGGAGACGGCGTCACCGCTCCGTCCCGACCCGGCCGCGAAGCGCGGCGGTACATTGCGCTACGCGGTTCACAACGCCCCGGCGCACTTCGACGTCCACCAGTCCGGGACGGTGGCCAACATCGGGCCTCAGAGCCCGATGTACGACACCCTGCTTCGCCGCCATCCCAAGGACGGGCAAACGATCATCCCCGACCTCGCCTGGAAGTGGGAGATTTCGCCCGACAACAAGAAGTACACGTTCTACCTGCGCAAGGGCGTGAAGTTCCACGACGGCGCCGACTTCACCGCCGAGGACGTGAAGGCGACCTACGAGCGCATCGCGCGGCCCCCCAAGGGCGTGGTCATCCCGCGCACGCCGCTGTTCGCCACCGTCGGCGACATCGTGGTGGTAGATCCGCACAAGATCGAGTTCAGGATGACGGAGCCGCGGCCCAAGGCCTACATGCTCGGCGCGTTCGCGAGCGGCTGGAACATCATTGTCCGCAAGAAGACGCTCGAGGAGCACCAGGGCAACCTGCGCCAGGTCATGAACTACCCGGGCACCGGGCCGTTCAAGCACGTCTCGCGTAAGGACAAAGAGATCTGGGTCATGGACCGCAACCCGGACTACTGGAACAAGGGCTTGCCGTACGTCGATCGGCTCGAGGTCTATCACATGTTCCCTTTCTCGCCCGAGCTAGGCTCGTCGTTCCTGTCCGGCAAGGTCGACTACGCGCGCCTGTTGGATCCGGTCTCCTGGCGCAAGGCCAAGGAGATGCCGGGCGTCACGGCGGCGGCGTTCAACCAGTCCGTCATCCAGGCGTTCTGGACCAACATGGAGAAGAACAAGGCCCTGGCCAATCCCAAGGTGCGTCGCGCCATTCACCTCGCCATGGACCGCCACGCCCTGGTCGAGGTCGTGAAGGACACCGCGCCGATGCAGGTCGGCGGCTTCGTTTATCCCTTCCACGAGATGTCCACGCCGCGCGCCGAGCTGGAAAAGAAGCTCGGCTACCAGAAGGACGTCAAGCCGGCGGTCCAGGAAGCCCGACGGCTGATGAAGGAAGCCGGCTACGCCAACGGCATCAAGAACCTCGATTTCGTCGTGCGCGACATCGCGACCTTCAAGCTCTGGGCCGTGGCCATCCAGGCCATGCTCAAGGAGCATCTCAACATCGAGACCAATCTCCGCGTCGTGCAGACATCGGTGTGGTTCGACGAGGCTCAGGCCGGCAACTTCGACCTGGCCATCAGCGCCATCGTCTCGACGCTCATGGACCCCTCCGACATCTTCAGTGCCTGGTACGGCAAGGACGGCCCCCAGAACTACTCGCGGTGGACGAATCCGGGCTTTCACGACCTGGCCAGCCAGATCGAGCGCGAGGTCGACGACACGAGGCGCAAGGCGATGGTCCGCAAAGCAGAGGACATCCTCGAACAGGACCCACCGCTGATCCCGGTCTCGTACGAGCAGATCTACGACGCCTGGTACAACAAGGTGAGAGGACAGAACCCGAGCACGTACTTCGGGATCTACGATGTCGTCCGGTGGGACACCGTCTGGATGCAGCAGGCCTGAGCCGGCGCTGCGATCGTGCGGAAGTATCTCGGACGCCGAGCCGCGTACGCCACCGGCACGCTGCTCGGCGTCTCACTGATCATCTTCGTGGTCCTCCGGGTCCTCCCCGGAGATCCGCTGGTGGCCATCCTGGGCGTCGAGGGGCACGCGCGGATGTCGAAAGAGGACCGCGTGAGGATCATGGCCGATCTCGGACTCTCCGATCCCCTGCCCGTGCAGTACGGCCGCTGGCTCGTCGACATCGCCGCCGGCCGTCTCGGCAAATCGTTCTTCCGGGGTGACACCGTGGCCGAGCTGATCGCCCATCGCGGCCCGATCAGCGCCGAGATCGGACTACTCGCGCTCGTGATCTCCTGGCTGGTCGGGCTGCCCGTCGGAATCCTGAGCGCGTTCAAGCCCAACAGTGTTCCCGACGGCGTGGCGCGGACGCTGTCGGTGCTCTTCATCGCCATCCCGGGGTTCTGGCTCGGCATCCTGATCGTCCTCGCGCTGTTGTTCTGGTTCGGCTACAAGGCACCGATCGTGATCGTCCACGTGTGGCAGGACCCCTGGCAGAACTTCCAGCAGGTCCTCGGCCCCGCCGTGGTGCTGGGGTTGGCGCAGGGTGCGTACATCGCGCGCATGTCACGATCGTGTCTCCTCGAGGTCATCGGCGAGGACTTCGTCCGGACGGCGCGCGCCAAGGGGCTGCGCGAGAGCCTGATCGTGTTCCGCCACGCGCTGCCGAACGCGCTCTTGCCTGTGATCACCATCTCGGGCGTGTTGCTCGGCTTCGTGCTGGGCGGGTCGGTGGCGGTCGAGCAGGCGTTCGGGGTGCCCGGGCTCGGACGCGCGCTCGTCACCGCCGTGGTCGAGCGCGACATCATCGTCGTCCAGAACCTGGTGCTGCTCTACGCGTCGATCTTCGTCGTCGTCAACGTGCTGGTCGATCTGAGCTACGCGTGGCTCGACCCGAGAATTCGATTTTAGTGGGGGCCCCGACATGGCCCCCACACCCCCCATCGTTCGGAGCGCCCCGGGAAACCCGGCGCGCTCCTCTATGCTCGTGAGCTAACGCCCCGACATGGCCCCCAGCCTGGTCAGGCGAATGGGGCTACGCCCCCCTCAGACTCCCCCGGCCATCGTTCGGAGCGCCCCGGGAAACCCGGCGCGCTCCTCTATGCTCGTGAGCTAACGCCCCGACATGGCCCCCGCACTGATCGCTTCCTCGATCTTCACCGAGCTGGCGCGCTTCGCCCGCCGGAACACGCTGGCGGCGGCCGGAGGCCTGGTGGGTTCTCTCATCGTCTTCATGGCGCTGGCGGCCCCGCTGCTCGCGCCGCGCGACCCGCTCAAGGCCGACTTCAGGCGCATGACCAAGCCGCCCGACGCCCAGAACTTCTTCGGCACCGATCAAGTCGGCCGCGACACCCTGAGCCGCGTGATCTACGGCGCGCGGACGTCACTGTTCGTGGCGTTTTCCGCCGTTCTCCTCGGCACGACGGTCGGCTCGGTCTGGGGCCTGGCCTGCGGCTACCTGCGCGGACGGTTCGACCTCGTGAGTCAGCGCATCATGGAGATCCTCCAGTCGTTCCCCGATTTGATCCTGGCCATGGCCATCTCGATGGCCATCGGCACCGGCTTGCCCGCGGTCATCTTCGCCATCGCGATCACGCGCATTCCGTTCGGCGGGCGCGTGATCCGCTCCGTCGCGCTGTCGGTCCGCGAGATGGCCTACGTCGAGGCCGGGCGGGCGAGCGGAGCGTCGGCGGCGCGGGTCATGACGTACCACGTCCTGCCCCAGTGCATCGCGCCGTACCTCGTCCTCGCCAGCACGCACCTGGGCGTCGCGATCGTCATCGAGGCGGCGCTCGGCTTCCTCGGCGTCGGCGTCCCCCCGCCCACGCCCACGTGGGGCAACATGCTGGCCGACTCGATCACCGCGCTCGTGCCGCCGTGGTGGCTCGTGCTCTTCCCGGGCCTCGCCATCACCATCACCGTGCTCGCCTTCAACCTCCTCGGCGACGGCATCCGCGACACGCTCGATCCGCGGCTGTCGCCGGCCTTCCTGCGTCTCGTCACCGGCTCCGGACGGACTCAGCCCGTCGCAGCTGCGCCAGCAGAGACGCCGGCGCCGTCGTTGACCACGTCGGGCGTGCGTCCATAGCTCGGACGTGGCGGGAGCAGGAGATGGCGCCATGATGCTCGCGAGCGACCTGGACACGCCGGCCGTCACGATCCGCCTCGACATCATGGAGGACAACATCCGGCGCGTGCAGCAGCATCTCGACCGGCACGGCATCGCCAACCGCCCGCACATCAAGACGCACAAGGTCCCGGCGCTGGGCACGCTCCAGATGCGGGCGGGCGCGGTCGGCATCACCTGCCAGAAGCTCGGCGAGGTCGAGGTCTTCACCGACGCCGGGGTTGCCGACGACGTGCTGCTGACGTTCAACGTCCTCGGCCTTGCCAAGACCGATCGGCTCATGGCGCTCGCGGCACGGCTGCGCCGGCTGGCCGTCGTGCTCGACAACGAGGTGGTCGCGCGCGAGCTGTCCGAGGCGGGCGCGCGTCACGGCGCCGACGTGAGATTCCTGATCGAGTGCGACACCGGCTTCGGCCGCAACGGAGTCCAGACCCCCGAGGCGGCGCTCGATCTGGCGCGGGTCGCCCTGAAGCTGCCGCGGCTGGCGTTCGAAGGGCTCATGACGTTCCCGAATCGCGATCCGGGCACGCGCGAGTTCTTCACCCGCGCGCTCGAGCTCTTCAAGCGCGCCGGCATCCCGGTGCCGGTCGTCTCCGGCGGCGGCACGCCGAGCCTGTTCCGCGCCCAGGAGATTCCGATGCTCACCGAGCACCGCGCCGGGACGTACATCTTCAACGACGCGATGGTCGTCGCCTCCGGCACGGCCACCTGGGACAACTGCGCGATGCGCGTGCGCGCCACCGTGGTGAGCCGCCCGACGCCCACAAGGGCCGTCATTGACGCCGGCACGAAGGTGCTGACGTCGGATCAATACACGGTCAAGGGCTACGGCCACGTCCTCGAATATCCGGAGGCGGCCGTCACGAACCTCTCCGAGGAGCACGGCATCGTGGACCTCTCGCCGTGCCGCGAGCGGCCGGCTGTCGGTGACGTCGTGCACGTCGTTCCGAATCACTGCTGCGTGGTGAGCAACATGGTCGATGAGCTCTACGGTGTCCGCGACGGACGGGTCGAAGCGGTCTGGTCGGTGGCCGCCCGAGGGATGGTCCGCTAGCCTCGCGAGCCCCACTTCGTGCGGGCGACCTCAGCGGAGCTGCCGGCTCAGCCCGGCCAGGCGCTCGCCCAGCAGCATCACGAGCAGCGTGAACACGATCAGCACGCCCGAGGCGGCGGCCGCTCGCACGTCCAGGTTTGTCTCGATGATCTGCCAGAGGTGGATGGGCAGGACCTCGGTCCTCGCGTCGGAGAGGAAGAGCGACACCGGGACGTTGTCGAACGAGGCCATGAACGCCAGAAAGGCGCCGGCGGCGATCCCGCGACTGATCAGCGGCAGCGTCACCCGCCGGAACGTGTAGAGCCGGCTGGCCCCGAGACTGGCAGACGACTCGAGCAGCGCGGGATCGAGCTGGGCGAGCGCGGCGACGGCCGTGCGCACGACGATCGGTGCGCACACCACGACGTGGCCGATGGCCAGCGTCAGCCACGACAGCCGGAGCCCGGCCAGGCTGAAGGCCATCAGCGCGGCGAAGCCGAAGGCCAGCGCGGGCAGGAGCAGCGGCGACATGAAGAGCGCGTCGAGGGCGCGGGCCCACCGCGAGCGGCTCCGCGCGATCCCCAGCGCTCCCAGCGTTCCAAGGACGGCCGACGCCGCCGTCGCGACCACGGCGACGTAGAGGCTGTTGCCCGCCGCGCGCTGGAGCTGCCCGGCCCCGGCCAGCGCGCGATACCAGCGAAAGGACAGCCCATCGGGCGGAAACCTCAGCGAGGCCGACGCCGTCAGCGACGTGAGGAGGACGATCACCGTCGGCGCCACGAGGACGACGACGGCCGCGGTGGACAGCGCCCCGACGACGACGCGAAACGACAGCGCATCGAGATCGAGGCGCCGCCGCTCAGCCATGAACGAGCGCTCGACGGCCTCGTCCGGCCGCGTTGATCAGCACCACGACGAACAGCACGGCGAACATGAAGACGATCGAGATGGCGGCGGCGAACGGCCAGTCGTTCGCGCCCGTCGCCTGCTGGTACATGAAGAGTGGCACCCAGACCAGACGAGCGCCGCCGATGAGGGTCTGGGTCACGAAGGCCGTCACGCACGCCGCATAGACGAGGACGCATCCCGCGGCGACGCCGGGCAGGCTGAGTGGCGCGATCACCCGGGCGAACGTTCGCCACTGCCCGGCACCCAGCGCCGCCGACGCGTCGGCGAGGTTCGGGTCGATCCGCTGGAACGTGGTCAGCAAGGGCAGGATCATGAGCGGAAGCTGGACCTGGGCAAGCACCATCACGACGCCCGGCTCGGTGAAGAGGAGCCGAACCGGCTCGTCGATCAGCCCGATGGCGAGCAGCGTCTTGTTGAGGATGCCCTGGCGGCCGAGGATGACGATCCAGGCGAACGTACGGACAACGACGCTGGTCAGGAGCGGCAGGATCACCACGAATACGAGGAGCGACTGCACCCGCGGGCGGGCCCGGGCGATCACCCAGGCCAGCGGGTAGCCGAGCAGCAGGCACACGAGCGTCGCCTTGACGCCGAGCACGAGTGTGTCCACGAGAATCCCGAGGTGCAGGCGATCGCCGAGGAAACGTGTGTACTGGCGCAAGGCCAGCGTCTGCATGGTCGGCTCGGCGAACAGGCTCACCACGAACAGCACGCCGAGCGGCGCGACGAAGAACAGGGCGAAGAACGCGGCGACGGGCAGCGCCAGCCGCCACTCGCCGTCGCTCCGCGCCGGCACGACTAGAGCTTGATCTCCCGGTTGAAGCGCTCGATGGCACCTCGTTGATCTTCGTCCAGTCGTGGAAGACGAGCCTCGTGAGCTCGTCGGGCGTCCGCGCCACCTTGTCGACGATGGCGCCGCTGAGGACAACCTTGCGATTGGTCGGAATGACGAAGTGCGGAGGCTTTGCCATCGCGGCCTGGACCTCGGGCGTGATGTGGCCCTCGATGTACTCGAACGCGAGGTCGGGCCGCTGGGCGCCCTTGACGATGTGGAGATTCGTCCGCCAGGCCGGCGCGCCCGTCTCCGGCTTCACCCAGTCGACCTCGACGCCTTTGCCCTTGAGCGTCTCGATGAAGTTGAAGTTGTGGACGGCGACGTCCACCTGCTCCTGCTGGATGAGCGCGGAGTGCGCCCCCAGGTTGGCCGAGATGGCGCCGACGTTGGGCAACAGGGTCCGCAACGCGAGGAAGCCGGGCTCGAGGTTCGATTCGCTACCGCCCTTCAAGCGCGCCAGCTCCACGATGAACGCCATGCCCAGGCTCGAGTTCAGCGCGGTCAGGCCGACGCGTCCTTTGTAGGCCGGGTTCCAGAGGTCGTCCCACGAGCGCGGCGCCGTCTTGACCTTCTTCGGGTTGTAGGCGAGGCCGATGGCCTGCATCGAGATGGCGGGGCCCCACTCGTTCCGGAACGGTGGACCGAGCTCGTTGAAGTGCGCCGACTTCGCGGCCGGGTACTTCTCGAGCACGCCCTGCTTGACGGCGTCGAGGGTCGGCCCTTCGTCGAGGATGGCGACGTCGAACGGCGGCTGGCCGCGCGTGGCCGCCAGCTTGGCCACCTGATCGGTCGCCAGCATGATCGTCTGCGTCACGTCAGCGTTCGTCTTCTTCTGGAAATAGGGCGCGAGGATCTCGCGGTGGACCTCGTTCCACGTACCCGGGAACGTCGCGACGACGAGCTGGTCCTTCGCGTTCGCGGGAACCGGCGTGAGCGCGGCAATGGCGAGGGCGGCGCCGCCCCGCACGAACGTCCGGCGATCGATCGATGGCGTCATGACGGCCTCCTCAGCTGCCACGGTACGTCACGTAGCCGAAGGGCGAGACCAGCAGCGGCACGTGGTAGTGCGCGTCGACGTCGGCGATGGCGAACCGCACCGGCACCTGGTCCAGGAACGGTGGATCGGCCAGCGCCATTCCGGCTGCGGCGAAGTACGGCCCGACGTGAAACGTGATCTGGTAGCGGCCGCGCTTCATCTCGCCCTCGGCGAGCAACGGCTCTTCGGTGCGGCCCTCGGCGTTCGTGGCGACCGCCTTCAAGACTCGGGCTCCACCACCGGGCTCGATCACGGCCAGCTCGAGCTGGAGCCCGGCGGCCGGACGTCCACGCGCGGTGTCGAGCACGTGGGTCGTGAGGCCGCGCGTCGGGTGCGCCATCACGGCGCGACCAGAGCGTCGAGGCGCAGCCGCGTGATCTCGCACACCTGCTCGAGGGCCGTGGCGATCTCGACGTCCTTCGTGTTCAGGAGTCGGCGCTCGAACGCCGCCAGGATCGCCGCCTTGTCGTGGCGGCGTACCGCGATGATGAACGGGAATCCGAACGCCGCCGTGTAGGCCGCGTTCAGGCGCGTGAAGCGGTCGTACTCGTCGTCGGTGAGGCGATCGAGACCGGCCGAGGCCTGTTCCGCCACCGACGCCGCGCTCATCGCGCCGGCGCGGGCGGCCCGGCCCGCCAGATCGGGATGGGCGCCGAGCAGCGCGAGCTGCCGCGCCCGCGATGCTCCTCGCACGGCGTCGCACATCGCGGCGTGCAGCGCCGTGACGTCGGCGAAGGGCCGTGCCGTCCACGCCTGCTCGGCGACCCACGGCGAATTCTCGAAGACGCCGCCGAACGTCTGGACGAAGGCCGCGCGGTCCATGCCTTTGATCTGGGCAACGGTGATCTTGAGCGACGCGGCGCCCGCGGAGGACGGCGACACGGCCCGCACTCTGGCCCATTTTTCTCTGGCTGGCAAGCGGATCACCGCTTCGGGTAACGTCAGGGGATGCGAGAGCTCCTGCCCGGTCCGCGCATCCTGCTGGGCCCCGGTCCGTCGATGGCCGATCCGCGCGTGCTGCGTGCGATGTCCACGCCGCTCCTCGGGCAGTTCGATCCCGAGTTCACCGCGATCATGAACGACGTGACCGAGCTCACGCGCTTCGCGTTCGAGACCGGCAACGAGCGGGCGTTCCCCGTCTCGGGCGCCGGCCGCGCCGCGCTCGAAGCCGCCATCACGTCGATCGTCGAGCCCGGTGACCGTGTGGTCGTCGGCGAGTGCGGGCGCTTCGGACTGCTGCTCATCGAGATCGCCGAGCGCTGCGGCGCCGTGGTCTCCGCCGTGCGTGGTTCCTGGGGCAGCGTGCTCGAGCCCGATCCGATCGCCGCCGAGCTGCGCCGGGCGCCCACCAAGCTGGTGGCCGTCGTGCACGGTGAGACCTCCACCGGCGTGCTCCAGCCGCTCGACGCGATCGCCCGCGTGGCCCACGAGCACG
>Ga0137361_10000952_pt1 | contig 17295 bp, 15 predicted proteins | sample Mad1_80_16metaG_FD_104923 | JGI IMG/M metagenome (GOLD analysis project Ga0137361, IMG submission 104923) | Vadose zone soil microbial communities from Angelo Coast Range Reserve, California, USA - Mad1_80_16 metaG | ecosystem: Environmental > Terrestrial > Soil > Vadose zone | place: USA... | reverse complement strand
GAGTCTTGACCAGGCGCTTGGCGCCAATCCGGCCATGCCCGAAGCATGGAACAACCGGGGCAACGCGCTGTCGGCGCTCGGATGCCCCGAGGAAGCGCTCAGCAGTTACAACAGGGCGATGGAACTCGAACCACGCGCGGAGATACTGAGCAATCGCGCCAATGTGCTGTCGACACTCGGACTCTTCGAGGATGCCGCGAGCGATTACGAGAAGCTGTTGACCATCGATCCTCATTGCCCCTATGCGCTTGGAAGCCTCGTATTTTGTCGGCTCCGCTATTGCGATTGGCGCGGACTCGAACAATTCCGGGAAGCAATCGCCAATGATTTGCGCGCCGGCAAACGCGTCATCCAGCCAGGCGCAATGATCGTGTTCTCGGACTCAGCGGAAAATCAGTTGCGCTGCGCGCGTATCTGGGCGTCCCATGAAGTGCCGGCCTCTCCGACTCCTTTGTGGCGAAACGAGCGATACCGCCACGACCGGATTCGCGTCGCTTATGTTTCAGCTGATTTTCGTTCTCACGCCGTATCGCAGCTCATGGCCGGCGTATTTGAAGAGCACGATAAAACGCGCTTTGAAACCTTTGCGATCTCGTTCGGTGGCGATGACGGCAGCCCAATGCGCAAGCGACTCGACGCCGCATTTGAAAGTTTCATCGACGTGGGCGGTAAGACGGATTTGGAAACCGCTCATGTGTTGAAAGATAGAGAAGTCGATATCGCGGTCGACTTGATGGGATTTACCGGCGAATCGCGCACTGGGGTCTTCGCGCTGCGGCCCGCGCCACTGCAGGTGAACTATCTCGGCTTTGCGGGGACGATGGGAGCGGATTATTTCGATTATATCGTCGCCGACAGAACCGTCATACCTGAGAACCAGCGCACCTGCTACAGCGAGAAGGTTGCTTACCTGCCGGACAGCTTCCAGGCCAACGATGCCAAGAAGGCGATCGCCGAGACGCCCCCGAACCGCCGCGATGCCCAGCTTCCCGAAAACGGCTTTGTCTTCTGTTCGTTCAATAACTATCACAAGATCACGCCGGAAATGTTTGGCCTCTGGATGCGGCTGCTCGCAAGCGTTGAAGGAAGCGTGCTCTGGCTACTTCGCGACACCGAAGCGGGCGCGTTGCATCTGCGGCGTGAGGCGGAGGGACGCGGCATATCTGCCGACCGATTGATCTTCGCGCCGCGCAAGAGTGTGGAGGAGCACCTTGCGCGCCATCGGGCGGCCGATCTTTTCCTCGACACCCTGCCATGCAATTCGGGAACGACCGCGAGCGACTCGCTTTGGGCGGGACTTCCTGTTTTGACGTGCCTTGGCTCGACGTTCGCCGGCCGCATCGCGGCAAGCCTGCTGCTGAGCGCGGGGCTGCCGGAACTGGTTACAAGCTCGCTCGCCGAATACGAGTCGACGGCGATTCGACTGGCCCGCGATCGCGAAATGCTTTCGGCGCTCAAGACCAAACTGGCGAGCAATCGTGCGGGTTGTCGCTTATTCGACACCAAGCGCTTCACGCGCCATCTGGAGGCCGCCTTCGCGACGGTGTGGGAGCGCTGGCAGCGCGGCGAAAGTCCGGCGAGCTTTTCTGTCGAGCCCGAGATGTGACGGGTTCGCCATGGCGCTGAATGATCCCCGCTTACGAGACGCTTTCAACGTGCATCAAGCGGGATATTTGGCGAAGGCCGCGCGGCTGTATGGCGAAGTTCTTCGTACCGATCCAGGCAATTTCGACGCCAATTACCTGCTCGGATTCCTGCATCTTCAGCGCGGGGAATTCGAGGAGGGCGAGCGCTTCATTGCCCGGGCATTGGACATCAACCCCAATTCCCGAGGTCTCTTCAACCGTGGACGAGCATTGCAGCAGCTGGGGCGCGACAAAGAGGCGCCCGCTTGCTTCGACAAGGCGCTGGCTATCAATCCGAATATCCCGGAAATCCTGTTCGCGCGGGCCAATTCCTTCACCCGATTGCGCCGCGATAAGGAGGCGCTCGCCGATCTCGATCGCGTGGTCGCGCTCAAACCGGAACTCGCGGACGCCTGGAACAATCGCGCCAACGCGTTCGCCGCTCTCTCTCGTCTCGAAGATGCGGTTTCGAATTACGACAAGGCACTGCCGCTTAAGCCTTCGAACATGCGCACGTTGAACCACAGGGCGATCACATCGCGATGTGGCAGCGCGCCAACCGCGAAGAGCCGCCGGAGAGCTTCGCCGTGGAAGCGAATTCTCCATGAATGAGGGATTGCTGCACGCCGCAATGCGCTTTCACGAAGCCGGCAATCTGATGGAGGCGGGGCGGCTTTACAGCGACATATTGCGCGCCAATCCAGCCCATTTCGAAGCGTTGTACCGGCTGGCTCTGATACATTTTCAGACCGGACGATTCGCCGATGCTGAGCGGCTCTTCGCGGCGGCCATCAAGATCAATTCGCAGAGTCCTGAAGTCTTTTATGGCCGGGGCTGCGCATTGCAGAGCCTGCTCCGCTATGAGGAAGCCTTGGCGAGCTTTGCGCGCGCTTTGGCGATTCGTCCCGATTACGTCGAGGCACGCAACAATCGCGGCGTGACGCTGCTCGCGATGAAGCGCTTTGCCGAGGCTCTTACCTCTTTCGAAGCGGTCGGCGTCCCCGACAGCCATGGTAAGGCCCTGGTTTTTAACAATCGTGCCGCCGCCTTGCTGGGATTGAAGCGCTATGGGGAAGCGCTGTCGTACAGCGAGAAGTCGCTCGCTCTGATGCCCGACCAACCCGATTCGTTGAGCACCTACGCAGCAATTCTCATGGCATTGGGACGCCATGAGGAAGCGCTTACCGCCTATGACCGCACGTTGCAGCTCAAGCCCGACTTTGCGCAAGCGCTGAACCACCGCGGCAGTGTGCTACGAGAGCTCAAGCGCTTGGACCAAGCGCTTGCCAGCTATGACCGCGCGTTGCAGCTCAAGCCCGACCTTGCGGAAGCGTTCAACAATCGTGGAATGCTCAGACTCCTTTTGGGCCGTTATCGAGACGGTTGGATAGACCATGAATGGCGGTGGGAAGCAGAGAGCATCATAACCAAGCGCCCCAACATCAATGCGCAGGCTTGGCAAGGCGAGGACCTTATGGGGCGTCGTATCGCCATCTATGTCGAACAAGGCTTGGGCGACGTCATCCAGTTTGCGCGATATTTACCGCTCTTGGTCCAGCGCGGAGCCAAGGTCACTTTTTTCGTGCCCGGAAATCTCACGCGTCTGCTGCGGCCGCTGACCTCGCGGATAAAACTCCTCAGCTCGATCGACAATCGAGAGCCGTTCGATTTCCAGTGCGCGCTCATGAGCCTGCCGCTCTGGTTCGGTACAGAGTTGCCGTCGATACCCAACGAGGTTCCATACCTCCGCGCGGAAGAGGATCTCGTTGCCCGCTGGAAGAAAGAAATCGCCGGACACGGATTTACGATTGGTATTGCTTGGCAAGGCGCGCCGGGAACGATCGATCAAGGCAGATCCGTACCGTTGGCCGAGTTTGTTCCGCTCTCTTTGCTCCCGGGCGTCCGCCTGATCAGTCTGCAGAAAACCCACGGTTTGGATCAACTCGCCGCCTTTCCCGCCGGCAGCAATATTGAAACTTTAGGCGATGAATTCGACGGTGGACCGGATGCCTTCGTCGATACCGCTGCAGTCATGAGTAATCTTGACTTGATCATTACCTCCGACACGTCGATCGCCCATTTGGCGGGCGCATTGGGACGCCCAACCTGGGTGGCGCTCAAACATGTCCCCGATTGGCGCTGGCTGCTCGATCGCGAAGACAGCCCGTGGTATCCGTCGATGCGCTTGTTCCGGCAGCAAACCGCCGGCGACTGGAAATTCGTCTTCGCAAAAATCGCGCAGGAGCTGCGATCGGTGATACTTTAGGGGCGCCCGGCCGAGGTTTAGGCCTTCGCCTTGACACCTCACGACCGCCTGCTTACATCGGCCTTCGCCTACGGCGAGTGTCTGCCCCAAGCGGGGGCGTAGCTCAGTTGGTTAGAGTGTCGGCCTGTCACGCCGAAGGTCGCGGGTTCGAGCCCCGTCGCTCCCGCCATTTCCTCCCCAAAGACCGGCCAAAACGGCCTTTCTTTCAAGCTCGAATCTTGCTCTAACCCGCGCGTTGCGCGCTCGCAGGTGCATATGATACTGCACCTGCGAAATCGGACGGCTGTCCTCCCGGTTTCACCGCGCGGTGCCAGAGCTTCGTTCCCGAATTGGCCCGAATTCCCGCCTCGAGCCAAGGGCCATAAGAGCGTGCGATGAACGGTTTTCTCCTCGAATATCTGCCCATCCTCCTCTTCATCGGGATTGCCGGGGGCTTGGGGCTTGCCCTCATGGTCTTGCCCTTCGTCGTTGCCCCCGCCAAACCCGATCCTGAGAAGCTCTCGGCCTATGAATGCGGCTTTCCCGCTTTCGACGACGCGCGCATGAAATTCGACGTGCGGTTCTACCTTGTTTCCATCCTCTTCATCATCTTCGACCTTGAAGTGGCGTTCCTGTTTCCCTGGGCGATCACCTTGAAAGCGACCGGCGCCTTCGGCTTCTGGTCGATGGTCGTCTTCCTCGCCGTGCTCACCGTCGGCTTCATCTATGAATGGAAGAAGGGAGCGCTCGAATGGGAGTGATCCCGGCAGGCAAGGGCGCCCGTGCAGGCGTCGAAGGCGGCGCGCCGATCGCCGCCAACGATCCCTATTTCGCCGTCATGGGCGAGGAGTTGAAGGACAAGGGTTTCCTCGTCGCACGCGCCGATGAGCTGATCAATTGGGCGCGAACCGGTTCGCTGATGTGGATGACGTTCGGGCTCGCCTGTTGTGCCGTGGAAATGATGCAGGCCTCCATGCCGCGTTACGATCTCGAACGCTTCGGCTTTGCACCGCGTGCGTCCCCGCGTCAATCGGATGTCATGATCGTCGCTGGCACGCTCACCAACAAGATGGCGCCCGCTTTGCGCAAGGTCTACGACCAGATGCCCGAGCCGCGCTATGTGATTTCGATGGGCTCCTGCGCCAATGGCGGCGGCTATTACCATTATTCCTACGCGGTGGTCCGCGGTTGCGACCGTATCGTGCCCGTCGACATCTATGTGCCGGGCTGCCCGCCGACGGCCGAGGCCCTGGTCTACGGCATTATGCTTCTGCAGCGGAAGATCCGCCGCACCGGAAACATCCAGCGATGATCGGCCGGCTCTGACATGACGGACGCGCTGAAACTCTTGGCCGATCGCATCCAGGCCGGCGCCCCCAGCACGGTGGCGCGTATTGCTTTTGCCGAATTGACGCTGACGGTTGAAGCAGCGGACATCGTGCGCGTGCTGGCCTTCTTGCGCGATGATCCCGAATGCGAATTCAAGATTCTGATCGACATTTGCGGCGTCGATTGCCCCAATCGTCCTAAGCGCTTCGACGTCGTCTATCACCTGCTGTCGGTTGCGAAAAACCAGCGTGTCCGGGTCAAGGTCGAAGCCGAGGAAAACGTTCCCGTTCCCTCCGTCGTGTCGGTCTATGCCGCGGCCAATTGGTTCGAGCGCGAGGCCTTCGACATGTTCGGGATTCTGTTTTCCGGACATCCCGATATGAGGCGCCTGCTGACCGATTACGGCTTTTCCGGTTATCCGCTGCGCAAGGATTTTCCGTTGACCGGTTACGTCGAGGTTCGTTGGGATGACGAACAGAAGCGCGTCGTTTATGAGCCGGTAAAGCTTGTCCAGGAATTCCGCGATTTCGATTTTCTCTCGCCCTGGGAAGGCGCGCCCTACATCATGGCTCCAGGCGACGAGAAGGCCTCCAAACCGGACGCGGCGAAGAAATGAGCGAACAAGTCGTCGAACGCCCCGAAGAGCGAAATTTCAGCATCAACTTTGGGCCACAGCACCCGGCAGCGCATGGTGTGTTGCGGCTTGTACTGGAGCTGGACGGCGAGATCGTGAAACGCGTCGACCCGCACATCGGATTGCTTCATCGCGGCACCGAGAAACTGATCGAGCACAAGACCTATATGCAGGCCTTGGGTTATTTCGACCGGCTCGATTACGTCGCGCCGATGAATCAGGAGCACGCTTTCGTGCTCGCGATCGAGAAGCTCCTGGGCATGACGGTGCCGCCGCGCGCGCAATATATCCGCGCGCTCTATTGCGAGATCGGCCGGCTTCTGAATCATCTTCTGCAAGTCACCACTCAGGCCATGGACGTCGGCGCGCTGACTCCGCCGCTCTGGGGTTTTGAGGAACGCGAGAAACTGATGGTGTTCTATGAGCGCGCGTCGGGCGCGCGCATGCACGCCAACTATTTTCGCGCCGGCGGCGTGCATCAGGATCTGACGCAATCCTTGCTCGACGACATTTATGCCTTCTGCGATCAGTTTCCCAAAGTGCTCGACGACATCGAAGGCCTTCTCACCCACAACCGCATTTTCAAGCAGCGGAATGTCGACATCGGCGTGATCAGCCGCGAAGACGCGCTCGCTTGGGGCATGAGCGGCGTCATGTTGCGCTCGACCGGCCTTGCCTGGGATTTGCGCCGCGCGCAGCCTTATGAATGCTATTCGGATCTCGAATTCCAAATTCCCGTCGGCAAGGCGGGCGACAATTACGACCGCTATCTGTTGCGCATGGAGGAGATGCGCCAAGCCAACAAGATCATGAAGCAGTGCATCGGGAAGATGCCCAAGGGCCCGATCAACGTTGCCGACGGCAAGGTCGTGCCGCCCAAGCGCGCCGAGATGAAGCAGTCCATGGAGGCGTTGATCCATCACTTCAAGCTGTACACCGAAGGTTATCACGTGCCTGCCGGCGAGGTTTACGCCGCCGTCGAAGCGCCCAAGGGCGAGTTCGGCGTCTATCTCGTCTCTGACGGCACCAACAAGGCCTATCGCTGCAAAATCCGCGCTCCCAGCTACGCGCATCTTCAGGCGATGGACTTCATGTGCCGTGGCCACATGCTCGCGGACATTTCAGCCGTGCTCGGTTCGCTCGATATCGTCTTCGGGGAGATCGATCGATGAGCCTGCGCCGTCTTCATCACGAGCAGCCCGCGAGCTTTGCATTTGGCGCCGAGAACGAGGCGTGGGCCGCGGAACAGATGAAGAAGTATCCGCCCGGACGTCAGGCCTCCGCCGTGATCCCCATTCTCTGGCGTGGGCAAGAGCAGGAAGGCTGGGTCACCAAGCCGATGATCGAAACCGTCGCGAAGATGCTCGGGATGCCCATGATGCGCGTGCTCGAAGTCGCGACGTTCTACACCATGTTCAATCTCCATCCCGTTGGCGAACATCTGGTGCAGGTCTGCACGACGACGCCTTGCTGGCTGCGCGGTTCCGCCGATGTCGTCAACGCGTGCAAGAAACACATTCACCGCGACCCGCACACGGTCTCGGGCGACGGCAAGTTCTCCTGGATGGAAGTCGAATGTCTCGGCGCTTGCGTCAATGCGCCAATGATGCAAATCGGCTTGGACTTCTATGAGGATCTCGACGGTCCCAAGACGGAGCGGATTCTCGAAGCGCTGCGCAACGGCCAAACGCCGAAGCCAGGTTCGCAAATCGGCCGTCACACGTCCGAACCCGTCGGCGGGCCGACGACCTTGACGGAGGCGCGCTGATGCTGGCCGACAAAGACCGCATCTTCACCAATCTCTACGGCTTCGAGGACTGGGGCCTCGAAGCTGCGAAGAAGCGTGGCGCCTGGGACGGCACCAAGGCGATCATCGAAAAAGGCCCCGAGGCGATTGTCGACACCATCAAGAAGTCCGGCCTGCGCGGACGCGGCGGCGCGGGATTTCCGACCGGCCTCAAATGGTCCTTCATGCCAAAGGAGGTGAAGGAACGGCCGCATTATCTCGTGGTCAACGCTGATGAGTCCGAGCCCGGCACCTGCAAGGACCGCGACATCATGCGGCACGATCCGCAGACCCTTGTCGAGGGTTGCTTCATCGCCTCCTTCGCCATGCGGGCGCGCGTTTGCTACATCTACATTCGCGGCGAATTCATCCGCGAGCGCGAGAATTTGCAGGCCGCAATCGATCAGGCCTACGAAGCCAAGCTGATCGGCAAGAACAACATTCACGGCTGGGATTTCGATCTCTACCTGCATCACGGCGCCGGCGCCTATATCTGCGGCGAAGAAACCGCGCTTTTGGAAAGTCTCGAGGGCAAGAAGGGAATGCCGCGGTTAAAGCCGCCGTTCCCCGCCAATGTCGGGCTTTATGGCTGTCCGACCACCGTCAACAACGTTGAATCCATCGCGGTCGCTCCGACGATCTTAAGACGCGGCGCGGAATGGTTTGCATCCATCGGACGGCCCAACAACACCGGCACCAAGGTGTTCTGCATTTCCGGGCATGTGAACAAGCCCTGCAATGTCGAAGACGCGATGAGCATTCCGATGCGCGAGCTGATCGACCGCCACGCCGGCGGCGTGCGCGGCGGTTGGGACAATTTGCTAGCCGTCATACCAGGCGGCGCGTCCGTGCCCTTAATTCCAAAATCGGTTTGCGACAACGTGCTGATGGATTTCGACGCGCTCAAGGATGTTCAGTCCGGGCTTGGCACGGCTGCGGTGATCGTGATGGACAAATCCACCGACGTCGTGAAAGCGATCGCCAGGCTCTCCGCGTTCTATCAACATGAATCCTGCGGCCAATGCACGCCGTGCCGCGAAGGCGCGGGTTGGATGCGTCGCGTCATGGATCGGCTGGTTGTAGGCGACGCGGTGCCTGCCGAAATCGATTTGCTCATGGAAGTGACCAAGGAAGTCGAAGGCCACACCATTTGCGCGCTTGGCGATGCGGCGGCGTGGCCGATCCAAGGTCTGGTGCGCCATTTCCGGCCCGAAATCGAACGCCGCATCGCGCAATACCGGGCAGGGGCCTCTGTTGCCATGTCGCAAGCGGCGGAGTGAGCAGGATGCGGCCGAGACCCGAAATCGTGGCGGCAATCATGGCAGGGATCGTCATCGCGGCAGTCTTGGCGGTCATCGGTGTGACGCATTACCGCGCGCTGCTGCGTATCCCCTCGCCGGCTGCTCAAGCGAGCGCGGATCAGGCGGGTTTGAAAATTCCCACCATCGATGAAATGTGCGCGACACTGGGCGCCACCGCGGGCGATGCGCTCAAGCAATGCCAGGCCGATGAATCCGCGGCCGGCGAGTTCGTCGTTGCCTGGATGGGCCTGAACGGCTTCATGGGCAATGGCGGGATCGACATCGAACAGATTCAATTGCTCGCAAGTCTCGATAGCAGCGATCCCTTCTCCCCCGATCCCAGCTTTGGGCTCGATCCGAGTCTGGGCAGCGACCCTTCTCTCGGCGGCGATCCGACCCTCGGCGGTGGCACCGGCGATAGCATTCTCGGCGGCATTTCGGATCCGTTGACCGGAGAATCAACGCCAGTGTTTCAGTCGCCGGCCCAACTCGCTTTGTTCTGTCTCGGGGAAGCGTCGGATTGGACGAAATTGCAGGCATGCATTTCACAGAACGATCCCTCCAGCCGGTTTAGCGGAGGCCCGTAGGCGGCGATGGCCAAGCTCATCATCGACGGCAAGGAAATCGAAGCCGAACCCACGCTCACTCTGCTGCAGGCGTGCGAGATGGCCGGCGCCGAAATTCCGCGTTTCTGTTACCACGAGCGCCTCTCGATCGCCGGCAATTGCCGCATGTGCCTGGTCGAATGGGTGGGTTCGCCGAAGCCGCAAGCGTCCTGCGCCTTGCAGGTCAAGGATATCCAGCCCAATCGCGACGGCACGCCCGCAAAGATCAACACCAATTCCCCCGTCGCGCGAAAGGCGCGCGAAGGCGTGATGGAGTTCCTCCTCATCAACCATCCGCTCGACTGTCCGATCTGCGATCAAGGCGGCGAATGCGATTTGCAGGATCAGGCGATGGGTTATGGCCGCGCCGCCTTCAATCGCTATCGCGAGATGAAACGCGCGGTGGAAGACAAATATATGGGGCCGCTGGTCAAGACCATCATGACCCGCTGCATCCATTGCACGCGCTGCATTCGCTTTTCGACCGAGGTCGCGGGCGTTCCCGATCTAGGCGCTACCGGGCGCGGCGAGGATATGGAGGTCGTCACCTATCTCGAGAAAGCGATTGCGTCAGAGCTCTCCGGCAACGTGATCGATCTTTGTCCGGTCGGTGCGCTGACCTCGAAGCCCTATGCCTTTGTGGCCCGGCCGTGGGAATTGAAGAAAACCGAATCCATCGACGTCATGGATGCGATGGGCTGCAACGTCCGCATCGACTCGCGCGGTCGCGAAGTGATGCGCGTGCTGCCGCGCATCAACGAAGGCGTCAATGAGGAATGGATTTCCGACAAAACGCGTTTCGCCTGCGATGGGCTGAAACGTCAGCGCCTCGATCAGCCCTACATCCGAAAGGCTGGCAAGCTGCAGCCGGCAAGCTGGACTGATGCTTTGCAGCTTATCGCCGAGCGGCTGAACCGAACCGCGCCGGAGAAGATGGCCGCCATCGTCGGCGACTTGGCGGCCGCCGAAGAAGTGAAAGCGCTTAAGGATTTGATGCGCGCCTTTGGCGTCGTCAATCTCGACTGCCGCCAGGACGCCGCCAAAATCGCGGGCGTTCCGCGCCAGGGTTATCTCTTCAACACGGGGTTTGTCGGCATCGAAGCCGCCGACGCGATCTTGCTGATCGGCACCAATCCGCGTTGGGAAGCGCCCGTGTTGAATGCGCGCATCCGCAAAGTCTGGACAGGCGGAAATGTGCGTATCGCCAATGTGGGCGTGGATTACGACCTGACCTATCCGGTACAACAATTGGGCCCATCCCCGAGCGTGCTGCTAGAGATCGCCGACGGCACTCACGCGTTCGCCCAAGTGCTGAAAGACGCCAAGCGTCCGATGTTGATCCTGGGGCAGGGTGCGTTGGCGCGCGCCGATGGCGCGGCGATCCTGCATCTTGCTCAGCGCATCGCCTCCGCGACGGGAATGATCGGACCCGCCGGAACGCCAGCCGAGGGCGGCTGGAACGGATTCAACGTGCTCCACACCGCGGCATCGCGCGTTGGAGCGCTCGATCTCGGATTCGTTCCGGGGGCGAAAGGCCGCAACCTTGCCGGAATCCTTGACGGCGCTTCCAAGGGCGAGATCGAGTTCGTCTATTTGCTAGGTGCCGACGAAATCAATATGGAGCGTTTGGGCGTCGCTTTTGTCGTCTACCAGGGTACGCATGGCGATGCTGGCGCGCATCGCGCGGACGTCATCCTGCCGGGCGCCGCCTACACCGAAAAATCGGGCCTCTACGTCAACAGCGAAGGCCGTGTGCAGCTGGCAGGCCGCGCGACGTTCCCGCCCGGCGACGCCAAGGAAGATTGGGCCATCTTACGGGCGCTTTCCGCTGTCGCGCGCAAGCAATTGCCTTACGATGATCTCGACGCACTTCGCCGCGCCATCATCGCCGATGCGCCGCATTTTGGGGAGCGCGACCAGGCGCCTGCGCAACCCGGCGCCGATCCGGTAATTTGGAACGCCATCGGTGCGCCGGGAACGATCGACGCGAAACTTCCGCTCGTGTCCCCCGTCGTCGATTTTTATCTGACCAATCCGATCGCGCGCGCAAGCGAAACCATGGCCGAATGCTCGCGGCTCTTCGCCCAATCCTCGCAACTGGCGGCGGAGTGAACATGTATTTTGAATCCGCCGCGTACTTCCTTCACCTCCCCCTTGTGGGGAGGTCGATCCCGCCGAAGCGCGAAGCGCGTAGGCGGATCGGGTGGGGGGCAGCTCGCTGGAGAGCGGTATCGGAGATCTCCCGATGAAGCCGCTGATAGATTTCTGGATCCGACTCTTCGATTATTTCGGCATCACCTTGCCCTACGGCGTGGCATGGTTTGTGAGTCAGTCACTATTGATCCTGCTGCTCTCCGTCAGCCTCCTCGTCATGCTCGCCTTCCTTCTTCTGTTCGACCGCAAGGTCTGGGCCGCCGTGCAGATGCGTCGCGGTCCCAATGTCGTCGGCGCCTTCGGCCTGCTGCAAAGCTTCGCCGATTTCATCAAATTCGTGCTCAAGGAAGCGATTATCCCGGCCGGCGCCAACAAGGGCGTGTTCCTGCTGGCACCCCTCATCGCGTTCACCTTGGCCATGGCGGCATGGGCTGTCGTGCCCGTGGGGCCGGGTTGGGTGATCGCCGACATCAATGTCGGCATCCTCTATCTCTTCGCGATCTCTTCGCTCGGCGTCTACGGCATCATCATGGGCGGCTGGGCGTCCAATTCGAAATACGCCTTCCTGGGCTCGCTGCGCTCGGCGGCGCAGATGGTGTCCTACGAAGTCTCCATCGGCTTTGTGCTTATCACTATTCTCCTCTTCGCGGGCTCGCTGAACCTTTCCGACATCGTGCGCGCGCAAGGCCCCGACATCCGCGGCTGGTTCGTCTTGAGCCCGCTCTTCCCGATGTTCGTGCTGTTCTTCATCTCCGCGCTCGCCGAGACCAACCGCCCGCCGTTCGATCTTCCCGAAGCGGAGTCCGAGCTCGTTGCCGGCTTCATGGTGGAATATTCCTCGACGCCCTATCTGCTCTTCATGGTCGGCGAGTACATGAACATCGTCCTGATGTGCGCGATGATGTCCATCCTGTTCTTCGGCGGCTGGATGTCTCCGATCGATCTCTGGCCGCTGAACGCGATTCCCGGCGTGCTGTGGCTGATCCTCAAAGTTTGGATCTTCTTTTTTCTTTTCGCGATGGTGAAGGCGATCGTGCCGCGCTATCGCTACGACCAGCTGATGCGGCTGGGGTGGAAAGTGTTTCTGCCGATATCGCTCGGATGGGTGGTGCTGACGGCGGGCTATCTGCTCGCTCTCGGCAAGCTGCCCGCGTGAGGTGACGTCATGACCTGGCTAAACCGTTCGGCGCGCACAATCTTCCTCTGGGATTTCGTCTCGAGCTTTTTCTTGGCGATGCGCTATCTCGTTGCCCGCAAGAAGACGCTGAACTATCCCTTCGAGAAAGGTCCGCTGTCCCCGCGCTTCCGCGGCGAGCATGCGCTGCGCCGCTATCCTTCGGGCGAGGAACGCTGCATCGCCTGCAAGCTTTGCGAGGCCGTCTGCCCCGCCCAGGCGATCACCATCGAAGCCGAGCCGCGCGAAGACGGTTCCAGGCGGACCACGCGCTACGACATCGACATGGTGAAGTGCATCTATTGCGGGTTGTGCCAGGAAGCCTGCCCGGTGGATGCCATCGTCGAGGGCCCGAATTTCGAATTCTCGACCGAAACGCGCGAAGAGCTCTATTACGACAAGGCGCGATTGCTCGCGAACGGCGATCGCTGGGAAAGCGAAATCGCAAAGAATTTGGAGCTGGACGCGCCTTACCGATAACCCGCCTCACGTCGCCCGTTCGGGCGGTTCACGACCTTAGGAATTTCAAGCGAAGAATGCTGCAGGGGATTGCCTTCTACGTCTTTTCGATCGTCATGCTCGTCTCGGCGACGATGGTGATCATCGTGCGCAATCCTGTGCACTCGGTACTGTTCCTCATTCTCGCATTTTTCAACGCGGCGGCGTTGTTCGTGCTCTTGGGCGCCGAATTTCTGGCGATGATCTTGGTCGTGGTTTATGTCGGCGCCGTGGCCGTTCTGTTCCTTTTCGTGGTGATGATGCTCGATATCGATTTCGCCGCGCTGCGGAGCGGGTTCATGAACTACCTTCCGCTCGGCGCGATTCTCGCGATCGTTCTGTTCGTCGAATTCGGCTTCGCCTTGGGCGCGTGGAGCTTCTCCGGCGGTTCGCCCGGCGCGCGCGTATTCCCCGTACCCTCGGGCGTGAGCAACACCGAAGCCTTGGGCCGCATTCTCTATACCGACTACATCTTCTATTTCCAGACCGCGGGAATGATCCTGCTGGTCGCGATGATCGGCGCGATCGTGCTGACGCTAAGGCACCGTCCCGACGTCAAGCGTCAATCCATCGCCCGCCAAGTCGCGCGCGATCCCGCGCAAGCCATCGAAATGCACGACGTCAAGCCGGGGCAGGGGAGTTGAGCGCTGCAATGAACGTCGGCCTCACCCACTATCTCATCGTTGCGGCGCTCTTGTTCACCATTGGCGTCTTCGGCATCTTCATCAATCGCAAGAACGTCATCGTCATCTTGATGTCGATCGAGCTGATCCTGCTCGCCGTGAACATCAATTTGGTCGCGTTTTCGGCCTTCTTGGGCGATCTCACCGGGCAGGTGTTCGCCCTCTTCGTGCTCACGGTCGCGGCCGCGGAAGCCGCCATCGGCCTCGCCATTCTCGTCGTCTACTTCCGCAATCGCGGCACGATCGCGGTCGAAGACATCAATCTGATGAAGGGCTGATCGCCGCCGATGTACACCGCCATCGTCTTTCTTCCGTTGATCGGTTCGATCATCGCCGGGCTCTTAGGCCGCATCATCGGCGCGCGTGCCTCCGAGATCGTGCCGACCGCGCTTCTTTTCGCCGCGGCCGCGCTCTCCTGTTATGCCTTCTACGACGTCGCGCTCGTGGGCCACCGTTACATCGTGCCCGTCGCGCCGTGGATCGTGTCCGGCGATTTTAAGGCTGATTGGACCTTACGGATCGACGCGCTGACTGCCGTGATGCTGGTCGTCGTCACGGGCGTGTCTTCGTTGGTGCATCTCTATTCCATCGGCTACATGCATGACGACCCGTACACGCCGCGCTTCTTCTCCTACCTCTCCTTCTTCACCTTCGCGATGCTGGCTTTGGTGACGGCCAACAATCTCCTGCAGCTGTTCTTCGGTTGGGAAGGCGTCGGACTCGCGTCCTATCTCCTGATCGGCTTCTGGTACCTGCGCCCCTCGGCGAATGCCGCCGCGATCAAGGCCTTTATCGTCAACCGCGTCGGCGATTTCGGCTTCGCGCTCGGTGTCTTCGGTCTTTACGCGGTGTTCGGCACGCTCGACTTCGATCAGATTTTCATGGCCGCGCCGATGGTCGCCGGCAAAAGTTTCGTCTTCGCCGGATATCAGGCCGACATTCTCACCACGCTCTGCATCCTCCTCTTCATCGGCGCTTGCGGCAAATCGGCGCAAATCGGCCTTCACACCTGGCTGCCCGATGCGATGGAAGGCCCAACCCCCGTCTCCGCGCTAATCCATGCCGCGACCATGGTTACGGCGGGCGTGTTCCTCGTCTGCCGCTGCTCGCCGTTGTTCGAGCTTGCGCCAATAGCGCGCGACGTCGTCGTGATCGTCGGCGCCACGACCGCTCTCTTCGCCGCTTCGGTCGGCCTCTTCCAGCACGATATCAAGCGCGTCGTCGCCTATTCGACCTGTTCGCAGCTCGGCTACATGTTCTTCGGCGCCGGCGTTTCGGCCTATGGCGCTTCCATGTTTCATCTTTTCACGCACGCTTCGTTCAAGGCGCTGCTCTTCCTGGGCGCGGGCTCGGTCATTCATGCGCTCCACCACGAGCAGGATATGCGCAACATGGGTGGCCTGTGGCAGAAGCTTCCCTACACTTGGATGGTAATGCTTGTCGGCACGATTGCGCTCACCGGTCTCGGCATTCCGTTCACGGGGATCGGCGCCGCGGGCTTCTATTCCAAGGATGCCATCCTGGAAGCGGCCTACAACGCCCACACCGGCGTCGGCATGTACGCGTTCACGCTCGGAATCGTGGCCGCCGCGATGACCTCGTTCTATTCGTGGCGTTTGATGTTCTTGACCTTCCACGGCCACTTTAAAGGCGATCACCACGCTCTGGAACATGCCCACGAAGCGCCGCCGTCGATGATGGTACCGCTGATGCTGCTCGCGCTGGGTGCGCTGTTGTCAGGTGCGGTTTTCTTCCATTGGTTTGTCGGCGCGGACCAGATGAGTTTCTGGAACGGAACGCTCGCCATCCCTGCTCGTGGCGAAGAGGTCTTGCCCATTTGGGTCGAGCTCGCGCCCTTCACGGCCGCGATTTTGGGTCTCGCCATTGCCTATTATTATTTCATTCTGCATCCCGAGCTGCCGCCCAAGCTGGCCGCGAAACAAAACCCGCTCTACACCTTCCTCTACAACAAATGGTACTTCGACGAGCTCTATGATTTCCTTTTTGTGCGGCCGGCGAAAACGCTCGGACGCATTCTATGGAAGGTCGGCGACGGCCTGATTATCGATGGCATCGGGCCTGACGGCGTCGCCGCGCGCGTGCTCGACGGCACACGTGCCGCGGTGAAGCTCCAGTCCGGTTACGTCTATCACTATGCCTTCGTGATGCTCGTGGGCGTTGCCGCGATTGTCACCTGGTTTCTCTTTTCGGCGAGTCCGGCGTGATGGCAGGCTGGCCCATTCTTTCCATCATCACCTTCCTGCCGGCGGTCGGCGCGCTGCTGATTTTGGTGGTGCGCGGCGACGATAAAAGCGCCCGCACCATTGCGCTCGTCACGACTTTGGTCGATTTCGTTCTCTCGTTGCTGTTGTGGGCAAATTTCGACACCAGCACGGCCGATTTCCAATTCGTCGAAATCCGCGACTGGCTCGGCCCGGGCATCGGCTACAAAATGGGCGTCGACGGCATTTCGATGCTCTTCGTGGTTCTGACGGCGTTCTTGATGCCGGTCTCCATTCTCGCAAGCGAAGCGATCCACGAGCGCGTGCGCGAATACATGGTCGCCTTCCTTATGCTGGAGACGCTGATGATCGGGGTCTTCTGCGCGCTCGATCTCGTCGTCTTCTACGTCTTCTTCGAGGGCGGGTTGATCCCGATGTTCCTGATCATCGGCGTCTGGGGCGGCGCGCGGCGCGTCTACGCCACCTTCAAATTCTTTCTCTATACGCTGCTCGGCTCGGTGCTGATGCTGGTCGCGATTCTGGCGATGTATCTGCAGGCCGGCACCAGCGACATCGTCGCCCTTTACGAGGGCATGCACCGTTTCCCGGCTGGCGTGCAGACTTGGCTCTGGCTCGCCTTTTTCGCGTCTTTTGCCGTCAAGCTGCCGATGTGGCCGGTGCACACATGGCTTCCCGACGCCCATGTCGAAGCGCCGACCGCGGGCTCGGTCATCCTCGCCGCCATTTTGTTGAAGATGGGCGGTTACGGATTCCTGCGCTTCTCGCTGCCGATGTTTCCGCTGGCAAGCGAGCAGTTTACTCCACTGGTGTTCACGCTCTCGCTGATTGCCATCGTCTACACCTCGCTCGTGGCGCTGGCGCAGGAGGACGTGAAGAAGCTGATCGCCTACTCCTCCGTCGCCCACATGGGCCTCGTCACGCTCGGTACGTTCACCTTCAGCCAGCAGGGCATCGAGGGTGGTATTTTCCAGATGCTGTCGCATGGCGTCGTCTCGGGCGCGCTCTTCCTTTGCGTCGG
>Ga0137361_10000939_pt1 | contig 17405 bp, 15 predicted proteins | sample Mad1_80_16metaG_FD_104923 | JGI IMG/M metagenome (GOLD analysis project Ga0137361, IMG submission 104923) | Vadose zone soil microbial communities from Angelo Coast Range Reserve, California, USA - Mad1_80_16 metaG | ecosystem: Environmental > Terrestrial > Soil > Vadose zone | place: USA... | reverse complement strand
GGCGAGCGCCGCCGCCTGCTCGCGGAACGCCTCGAAGTACTCCTCGTCGGTCGTGTCGCCGAGCGGCTCGTACTCGGCCGGGAGCCGGCTGGTCGGCCCGATCGACCCCGCCACGAAGCCGTGGGCGGGCGCGACCGAGCGGGCGAGGCGGGCGCCCCGCTCGTTGAGCTCGCGGGTGCGGTCGCCGATCCGGTACTCGTTGAGCTTCAGGCGGGTGCCGCCGAACGTGTTGGTCTCGACGATCTGGCTCCCCGCGTCGAAGTAGCCCTTGTGGATCCGCCGGACGGTGTCGGCGTGGGTGTCGTTCCAGAGCTCCGGGCAGGCGCCGTTGGCCAGCCCCGCCGCGAACAGCTCGGTGCCGTAGCCGCCGTCGAACACCAGGACCTCGCCCGCCCGGACGCGCTCGACGATCTCCCAGCCGCGCGCCCTCACCCCGCGACCGCCTCGCGCACCCCGAGGAGCTCCTTGGCTTTGACGACGGCCAGGGTCGAGTCTCTCGCGTAGCCGTCGGCGCCGATCTCGTCGGCGTAGGCCTGGCTCACGGGCGCGCCCCCGATCATCACCTTCACCCGCCCCCGCATCCCCGCCCGGGCGAGCGCGTCGATCGTGCGCTTCATCGCGGGCATCGTGGTGGTCATGAGGGCCGAGATGCCGACGATCTGGGCGTGGTGCTCCTCGACGGCCTTGACGAAGGCGTCGGGGGCGACGTCGCGGCCGAGGTTCACCACCTTGAAGCCCGCGCCCTCGAGCATCATCGCGACGAGGTTCTTGCCGATGTCGTGCAGATCGCCCTGGGCGGTGCCGATGACCACCGTGCCGTAGTAGTCGTCGGCCTTGGCGCGGGCCGTGATCAGGGGCTTCAGGAGGTCGAGGCCCGCATACATCGCCCGCGCGGAGAGCAGCACCTGGGGAACGTAGTACTCGTTCCGCCGGAACTTCTCCCCCACCACGTCCATCCCCGGGATCAGCCCGCGGAAGATCAGCTCCTTGGGCTCCATCGACCGGTCGAGCCCCTCCCGCGTCTTCCGCGCCACGGTCTCCTTATCGCCCAGGATGAGGGCGCGGGACATGAGGGGGTAATCGAAGTCCTCGTCGGGCATGGGGTCCTTTGCGGGCCGCCGGGCGGCTCCGCGTCTCGAGCCAGGTGGGTTAGCGCACCACCGCGTAGCCGGCCTTCAGCCAGGCTGTCATGCCTCCGCTCACATTGTACCAGGGCCCGCGGGCGCCGGACCGCTTCAGCGCGCTGATCACGGTGCTCGAGCGGAGCCCCCCGGCGCACAGCACGGCCTTCGGCCGGTCCGCGGGCACCTCGCCGCGCCGCGTCACGGCCTCGCGCATCGGCAGGTGCAGGGCGCCCGCGATGTGCCCCTCGTCCCACTCGAACGGCTCGCGCACGTCCACGACGACCAAGTCCGGCTGCTCCTCGCGCCACGTGGCGAGGTCGTGAACGCTGATCTGGGCCACCTGCTCGGTCGGCAGCCCCTCGCCGCGCCAGTCGGTCATGCCGCGCTGGAGGTAGCCCGTCACGCCGTCGAGGCCGACCCGCGAGAGCCCGGTCACCGCCCGGCCCGGGTCGGTCGGGCTCGCCGCGACGAGGACGATCACCGCGTCCTGCGGGATGAACCAGCCGCAGCGCTCGACGAACTGCGGGCTCTCGATCGAAACGTTCACGGCGCCCGGCACGTGGCCCTCGCCGTATTCGGCGGACGTGCGGAGGTCCAGCACGACCGCGCCCTCGTCGATCAGCTCCCGGACGCCGCGCGGGGGAAGCGCCTGGGGCGCGGGGCGCGTGAGCACGGCCACCGACCGGTTGCGCTCCATGATCGCCTTGAAGTTCGGCGGCGTCGGGGGGAGATCGGCGAGGAGGTTTCTGACGAACTCCTCCTCGTCCCGCGCCCGGAGCGCCGGGTTGAAGCGGCGCTCGAACCCGATCGTCGATCCGGTCTTCGAAGACATCGCCCGGCCGCACATCGACCCGGCGCCGTGCGCCGGATAGACCTCCACGCTGTCGTCGAGGACGAGCAGGCGCCCGGTGAGGCTCCGGTAGAGCTCGGCGGCGGCCCGCTCGCCGCCGAAGTCCGGACGCCCGACGTCACCGACGAAGAGGGTGTCACCGGTCAGGACGAACCACGGCTCGGGCCCCCGGCTGTCGTCGGTGACGAGCAGCGCGATGCTGTCGGGCGTATGGCCGGGGGTGTGCAGGACGCGGAGGCTCACCGTACCCACCCGGAGCTCGTTGCCGTCCTCGACCGGCAGATGGCGATACTTCGCCTCCGCGGCGGCGTGGATGTAGACGGTGGCGCCGGTCTGGGCGGCCAGCGCCTGGTTGCCCGAGACGTGGTCGGCATGCACGTGCGTGTCGACCACGTGCGTGATCGTGAGCCCCTTGCGCCGCGCCAGGGCGACGTAGTCGCCCACGCGGTCGCGCCCGGGATCGACGATCATCGCCACCCGGGCCCGTCCGCAACCGATCAGGTAGGAGAGACAGCCCGCCTCGTCGTTGACCAGCTGCTGGAAGATCATCGGCCCATCTGTAGCATACCGGGCGGAGGCAGACAACGAAGCGGGCCGCGTTCACCGACGCCGGGCCGCGCCCCGACCCCCCCGGGGGCCGTCAACGCGGCCCGGGGTCGGACGCAGGCCCCGGCCGCGCCGACAGGTAGTCGCGGAGGGCCTGGGCGGCCTCCCGGCGCAGGTCGACGAAGGCGAAGCCCGCCGCCGCCTCCCGGCACCACACGACCCGGGCGTCGGCCCGGACCGGCTCGCCGAGGCCCTCGCCCGCGATCGACAGCCGCGCGAACATGCCGGGCGTCAGCGCGAGCGGCAGCTCGCGCACCGACAGGCCGCCCACGGTCAGATCGTGGACGGCCGCCTCGACGGTCACCTGGCCGGCCGTGATCGCCACGTGCACGTCGGCGGGCACGCGCTCGTCCTTGCGCGTGCTGGACAGAAGGACGGCGTGGATCCTGACCGGCACCGCCTTGCCCTTCACCGTCACCTCGCCGAGGGCGCGCGCGGGAAACTGGCCGTCCACGAGGGCCCAGGTGGACTCGCTGATGATGATCGGGGTGTCGAAGTCCTTCGTGATGCTCTCGAGGCGGGCCGCCAGGTTGACCGTGTCGCCGACGGCCGTGTACTCGAGCCGCTGACGGGAGCCGAGCGTGCCCACGATCGCCTCGCCCGTGTTGATGCCGACGCCGCTCCGGATCGAGATGCCGAGCCGCGCCTCCCAGCGGGCGGACAGGCCCCGCGTCGCCGCCTGGAAGGCGAGGGCGGTCCGGACGGCCTGGGCGGCGTGGTCGGGCTGCTCGAAGGGGGCGTTGTAGAGCGCCATGACGCAGTCCCCGACGTACTTGTCGACGGTGCCCCCGTGCCGGAACACGATCTCGGTGAGCTCGGTGAGGTACTCGCCGAGCACCTCCGCCACCTGCTCGGGCTCGAGCCGCTCGGCCATGGACGTGAAGCCCCGGAGGTCGGAGAAGAGGACGGTGACGAGGCGCCGCGAGCTGCCGAGGTGCGCGTCGTCCTTGTGCCGCACGATCTCCCGCAGCACGGCCGGGGAAAAGAAGCGCGAGAGCCGGCGCTTCTCGCGCTGCTCCTGGACGAACTCGACGACGACGGTCGTGCCGTACGCGAGCACGAGGGCGAGCGTCGGCGCGACCGCCGCCGCCCACGCATGCCACAGGAGGAAGAGCCCGACCGCGAGCGCCCAGCCGGCAAGCGCGACGCCGGCCAGCACGAAGAACGCGCGCAGCGGGCGGAGCCGCCTGGTCAGCCAGACGGCCGCGACCGCCGCCGCGAGCGAGGCCGCCCGGGCCGCCGCGCGCGGCGCCGGTCGGACCGGGATGCCTTGGAAGAGCGTGTCGAGGGCGTTGGCGTGGATCTCGACGCCGGGCATGCCGTTGGCGGGGGCGAAGGGAGTCGAGAAGGCGTCGTGGAGGATCGGGGTGGTCGAGCCGACGAGGACGATCTTTCCGCTGAACGCCTCGGGGGAGACCTCGCCGTCGAGCACGCGATAGTACGGGATCCAGGGAAACGTCCCGGGGCCGCCGCGGTAGTTGATCAGGAAGGCGTCGCCCGCCGGCAGCGGCCGCGCGGGCAGGCCCCCCTGGACGCCGAGGTCGTAGAGGCGCCGCACGAAGCTCTCGAAGCGCTCGCCCTCGAGCTGGTACTCGAGGCGCGCCTGCCGCACGTTGCCGTCCGGGTCGATGTCGTAGTTGACTGGGCCGAAGCCGGCGGCGCCCGCCCGCAGCCGGGAGGTCGGCACCTTCAGCTCGACCTTGGTGAAGAGCTCGTTCTGCGCGACCGTGCGCGCCGCGGCCAGGACCACGTTCCCGGCCCGGGCCACGGCCCCGGCGAGCCGCCCGTCGTCGGCCGGGCCCCGGGCCGAGGGCTCGGCGAAGACGATGTCGAACCCTATCGCCGCCGGATGGCCGCGGCTCACGATGTCGAGGAACCGTCCGTGGAGGGCGCGCGGCCAGGGCCAGGCCAGGTTCAGCTCGTCGAACGAGTCCTCGTCGATCGTCACGATGACGATCGGCGTCGCCGCGCGGCGGGGCCCCCGAAGCGAGAAGAGCCCGTTGAGGGCGCGGAGCTCGGCCACCTCCAGGAGCCCGCCGAGGGAGGCGCCCACGACGAGGGCGCCCAGCAGCCCGCCCAGGAGAAGCGTCTTTACCACCGACTGCGCTTCGCCCGCGTCATGAGCGGCTCGCCAGGGCGACCTCGGGCCTCACCCGGGGGCCTCCCTCGAGGCCCCCCGGGGCGCGGGCGGCCGCGGACGCTCGGGGGCACCGCGCGCCTCTGCCAATGGTCATCTCCGGGAAGCACGCGGGTATGCTAAAATTCGGCACCAATGAAGATCAAGGTGCTCGGCGCCTTCGGCAGCGAGGGGCTCGGGCAGCGGCCTTCCGCGTTCCTTGTCAACGACCGCATCCTCGTCGACGCGGGCACCGTGCCCGGCGCCCTGACCGTCGACGAACAGCTCGAGGTCGAGCACGCCCTCCTGTCCCACCCGCACCTGGACCACGTGGTCGGCCTGGCCTTCCTTACCGACACGCTCGCCAGCGCGGGCGCCCGGCGGCCGGTCACGGCGACGAGCGTGGAGCCGGTCATCCAGGGGCTCAGGACGCACGCGTTCAACAACGTGCTCTGGCCCGACTTCTCGACGATCCCGTCGCCCAGCGCGCCGGTGCTCAGGTTCCGCACGCTCGCCGAGGAGGCGGAGCAGCGGGTGGGCGATCTCTGGGTCACGCCGGTGCCGGTCGACCACACGGTGCCGACGGTGGGGTTCATCATCCACGACGGCGAGGTCGGCTTCATCTACTCGGGCGACACCGGCCCCACCGACCGGCTCTGGCGCGCGGCCCGCGGCCTCCGCGGCCTCCGCGCCCTGGTCATCGAGTGCGCGTTCCCGAACCGACTCGAAGGGCTCGCCGCGACGTCCCGCCACCTGACCCCCTCGCTGATCCAGCGCGAACTCGATAAGATTCCGCCGGACCTTCCGATCTGGATCTTTCACATCAAGCCGCAGTTCTACCAGGAGACCGTCGAGCAGCTCGCCCGGATCGACTCGCCCCGGATCCAGGTCCTCGAGCAGGGCAAGACCTACACGCTCTGAGGGGGCCCCGCTCCCCGTCCAGACCGTCCCCCGGAGCTCGCGTCGGCGCCGCTCCGCCTTAGTCGGGCGGAAGAAGGATCGCCGTCTCGGAGCTGATCTCGACGCGCACGGGGTCGCCGAGCCGGAAGATATGGCTCTCGCCGATCGCGGGCAGCTCGACCCCGAGCTTCGCCCCGCCGCCGATGTCGACCTCGTACATGTGACGGGTCCCCTCGAAGACCCGGAGGGCGACCGTCCCCGGAAAGCCCGGCCCGCGCGCCATCGCCGCCTCGACCAGCCCGAGCGACTCTGGGCGCATGCAGAGGAGCCCCCGCGCGCCCTCACGCCACTTGCCCTCGGCCGCGATCGGCGCGCGAGACCCGCCAGGGGATTCGACCACCACGCCGGTGTCGCGCACCTCGACCACGCGGACCGGCAGCAGGTTCGCGGGGCCGAGGGCGGATGCCACGGAGGAGTCCCGCGGCCGCCAGTAGAGCTCGGGAGGCTCGCCGACCTGCACCACGCGGCCGTCCACGAGGACGGCGATCCGGTCGGAGAGCGCCAGCGCGTCGGCGGCATCGCGCGTGGCGTGCAGCGTGGTCACGGCCAGGTCGCGGTGGAGCCGCGCGAGCTCGAGCCGAAGCGCCTTGCGCGCGGTCGGTTCCAGGTGGGAGAGGGGCTCGTCGAGCAGGAGCACACGGGGCTCGACGGCGAGCGCGCGCGCGAGCGCGAGCCGCCGGCGCTGATCGAGGGTGAGCGCGTCCGGCCGGCGCGCCTCGAGGCCGCCGAGCCCGAGTCGCGAGAGGACGCGGGGAACGCGGCGCTCGACCTCCTCGGCCGGCGCACCGCCGGCGCGCAGGCCGAACGCGACGTGCTCGAACACGTTGAGGTGGGGCCACAGGGCGCCGTCCTGGAAGACGAAGCCGATCCCGCGCCGGCCGGGCGGCGTGTGGGTGATGTTTTCCCCCTCGAAGAGGACACGGCCCCCGCGAGGCTCGGCGAAGCCCGCCACCAGGCGGAGCAGCATCGACTTGCCCGACCGCTGGGAGCCGACGATGGTGAAGAACTCGCCGTGCCGGACTTGCAGGGTCACGTTCTCCACCGGGCCGTGCGCCGCGTCGAGCGCGGTCACGCCCTCGAGCCGGATGTCGACGAGCGGGCGACTCACGACGGAAGCCGGCTGAGTCGGGCGGGCCGGCGCGGCCGGGGGGAGGGCCCGCTCGCGGGGACGGCGGGCCAGGTGGTGAATCCGACGCACGGGAGCAGCGGACCGGGCGTTCGGCGGAGACCGGTGGCGATCAAGCGACGGCAGTGTACTGAACTCGCGCCCGCCGCGTCAACGCGCGCGCGCGGGCGTCCGCCGGCCCCGGCGCCGCCGGGGCTCAGCTCACCAGGAGGAGACGGCCTCCTGGCGGTCCGAGTGGACCGCCATCACCTTGATCAGCCGGGTCATCTCGAAGATCGAGCGGACGTCGTCCTGGAGCCCGCAGAGCTTGAGATTGCCGCCGACGGCGCGCGCCTGCTTCATCGCCGCGACGAGCGCGCCTAGGCCTGAGCTGTCGACGTACGACACGCCGGTGAGGTCCATGACCAGCTTGGACTGGCCCTTCGCGATGAGCTCGGCCAGCATCCGCTTCACGTGGTCGGCGGTGCCCATGTCGAGATCGCCCTGTGGGACCACCAGGGTCACCCCGCCCGTCTGCGTCACCTGGATATCCATCCTCTCTCCCTCCTCCTGCTATGCGGTTCGGTTCGGTCTTGCGCCCGGCTGGTACTTCACGAGCGTCCACCGGGTGCCCCGTTCGCGCGCCAGGTCGAAGCTGAACTCGTCGGCGAGCCGCTTCACGATGTAGAGCCCGACCCCCGACTCGTTCATCTCGCTCAGGTCCGGCTGGCGGTACCCTCTCGGATCGAACGGCCGGCCGAAGTCCTCGACCTGGATGACCACACCATCGTCCCTCGACGCCACGGAGATGTGAATGGGCTGGCCGGCCCGGCCCCCGTAGGCGTGCTTGATCGAGTTCGTCGCCAGCTCGCCGACCGCCACCTGCAGCGCCGACTGCGTGTGGGCGTCCACCCCGCGCCGCGCCAGCTGCTCGCCGAGCCAGACGCGGACACGCGCGAGCTGCCGGCTCTCGCTCGTGATCACGAGCGTGTCGGTCGTCACCCGTCGAGTCCCCGTCGGAGGCCGCTCATCGAGGCCGTCCAGGGCGACCGGGACCGGCGCGGCGGCCCGGCGCCGGCCCCCTCACGCCTTCAGGACGAGCAGCGTCGCGTCGTCTCGGAGCGAGCCTCCCTGGCGCGCGCGCGTCTCGTTCAGGAGGGTGTGCGCGATCGTCTTCGCGGGCTGGCCGACGATCGCCTGCACCCGCTCCGCCAGCGATTGAATGCCGCGGGCGATCCCGTCGCCCGCGGGCGTCTCGACCACGCCGTCCGTGCAGATGACGACGAGGTCGCCGGGAGCCAGCGCGATCTCCTGCGTCTCGAACCGCGAGTCCTCGAACATGCCGACGACCGTGCCGCCGACGTCGAGCGTGATGGGGGCCCGGCCGCGCCGGAGCAGCAGCGGCGGCACGTGGCCCGCGTTCGACAGCGCGAGCCGGCGCCCCGCGCCGAGCGTCAGCACGGCGAACACCATCGTCACGAACATGCTCGGCGGCAGGTCACGGCAGAGCGCGCGGTTGACCTTGGCGAGGACGGCGCCGGGCTCGTCCTCTTCGCGCGCGGCGGCGCGAAACAGCGTTCGCGTCATCACCATGAGCAGCGCGGCCGGGATCCCCTTTCCCGAGACGTCACCCACGACGATGCCGACGCCGCCCGGCATGGGGACGAAGTCGTAGAAGTCGCCGCCGATGACCTTCGACGCCGCCAGCGCCACCCCGATCTCCACGCCGGCGAGGTTCGGCAGACCCCGCGGCAAGAGCCGCTCTTGGATGTCCCGCGCCGTCTCGAGGTCCCGGCCGAGCTGCGCCACGTCCTCCACCGACGCCCAGTCACCGAGGACGCTCATCAGGGGCGCGAACGCTCGAGCCTGGTCGTTGCCTTCCGGTTGGGGCACCTGGTGGACCTCGCGTTGGGCGTCGCGGCCGCGAGCGGTCAGCATGGGGGTCACTACCTCCGCTGCCGCATTCTGCAAGTATAGGGCCACCGCCGCGCTAGGAGAAGATTCCGAAGACAGCACCCGCGGCCGTCCCTACGGCCTAGCCGGCCTAGCCAAAACGACACGACGGCGACACTCTGGCCTCAGGGCTTCGAGGGAGCGGGCGGCTCTGGCTCAAGAGGCGCGAGCATCTCCGCGATGACCTTGCGGGCAGCGGTGACGTAGGCCGACTCGACCATGATCTCGCCCGGCGTCGGAACCGGCGCCGGTCTCCGGTCCTCCTGCCACACCACCGTGCCGGTCGAAGGGTCGATCAGGCGCGCGGAGAGGCCGACAATGACGAACGTCGGGTGCATGGGCGCGTCAGGCTCCCAGCGTCGGATCTCGAGATACAGGACGAGATCCTTGAGGCCACCCTGCGAGGCGAGCTCGACCGCCGAGTCGGGGCTTTCCGGTACGCGCCCCCCGAGCGCGGTCTCGACCCGGTGCCGGTCCGCGACCTCGAAGCCATTCTCCTGGAGCTGGAAGCGCGCCTCGGAGAGAAGCACGTCCGCCACCGTGACCTGCTCGGCGTGCCGGACGTAGCGATCGAGGACCGAGGCACCCGTCACGAGGAGCGGATCCCCGGTGCGGTTGTTGGGGGGAAGCACCGCGACTGCGCGGCCCAGGTGGGCGGGCGGCGCGGGCGCCGACGATGCGCAGCCGGTCAGGCAGCCGAGCACGACCAGGTACGCACGGGCACGTCTCATGGGCGGTGTGCTCCTTGGCGAGGAGTCGCGCGCAGGCGCTGTTCCATCGACTCGAGTTCTCGGCGCAGCCGCGCCTGCTCCGACCGGAGCGTACCGAGGGCGCGCCGCACGTCGGCGAGCCCGGCGACCGGTGCCTCACGCTCGACGCTCGACACCACGTCCGGGACGAGCCGACTCACCTCTCGCTCCAGACGCTCGGCCTCCACCGTATCTCCCCGGCGGGCGGCGATCGCGTACCGGAAGAGCGCCCGCCCGGCTCGGCGCGCCTCCGTCACCGCCTCTGTCGCCGGCAGGCCAGGTTCGACCCTGCCGGCGAGTCGCTCCGCCAGCGTGTCGGTGAAGTCGGCGAGCGCCTCACCCGTGAACCAGTCTTTGTCCCCCGCGGCGTTCATCCGCGTGAGCCGCGGGGCGAGAAACTCGATCACGGGGCGATCATCGCGGTTCAGCGGCGCCCGGGCAAAGAGACCGGACGCCATGGAGAGGTCGCCAAGATACAGCATGGCGATCGCCCGCGGGGCGCCGAGCAGCGAGTCGCGACCCCAGTCGGGGAGCTCGCCGAGCCGCCGTCCGACGCGGTCGAGGTCGAGCGGGATTGAGTCCGCCGCTCCCACCAGGCCGAGGACCGGCCGGTCGGGGTAGAAGTCGTTTCGCCAGAGGGTGACGTGCGAGAACGCGGCGAGGAAGGTCCGAGCGATCACCTCGAACTCCTCCCGCGTCAGCTGGTAGAGCGGTAACCACTGGCAAAAGAGGCCACCCGGAGCCAGGCGCCGAGCAATGCTCGCGTACATCTCGAGTGAGTAAAGGCTTCCCGTGCTCGCATGCCAGGGGATGAAGAGATCGGAAACGATGACGTCAAATCGCGACCGGGTCGCGGCGAGAAAGCGCCGTCCGTCGTCGATCGCGAGCCGCACGTCCGCGCGGTCGAGGAGCCGCGCATTCCACGGAGCGAAGTGGGTCCGAGCCATCGACGCGACCTGTGGCACCACCTCGATGACCGTCGTGTCCGCGGTGTTCAGGGCGGCCGCCGCGCTCGCGCTGATTCCGGTCGCCATGCCGATGAAGGCAACGCGCTGCGGTGCCGGATGCAGCAGCAGCGGCACGAGGCCCTGCCGCCGTTCGTTGACGTCGGCGGCGCTTCCCCCGAGCACGTAGTAGTCGTCGAGGCGGAGCTGGAGGTCCTCCCCCGTGTCGACCACCGTGACAATCCCGGACGCGCCCTCCGCGGTCGCCCGGAGCGTTTCGCCTGAGTTCAGATGCGTGAGCGGCGCGCGCAGCGGATCAAGGAGGACGATCGTCAGCAGCGCGGCGTAGGCGACGGGCCGTGGCCACGCGTCCCGTCCCCCGACGACTTCGGCCAGAACCACGTAGGCGACGGCCGCGACCAGGAATCCCGACCGAAGGCCGATCGATGGCAGAATGACGAACGCCGCGGCCAACGCCCCCACCACGCCCCCGGCAAGGTTCACCGCCGTCAGCTCGCCGACCGGGCGCGCTGCGCTCTCCCGCTCGCCAAACGCCGCCCAGAGGGCCGGAAGGACCGCGCCCGCCGCAACGGTCCCCGGCCCTGCCGTCACGGCGGCGAGGGCGACGATTCGCCCGATATACTCGGGAAGACCGCTCTCCATACCGAAGTACCGGAGGCCGTCCGTCCAGTAGACAAAACTCCAGACGCCCATGATCGACGCGACCCCCGCGACGACCAGGCTCACGGCGGCGACGCGCGTCGGCCGAGCGGAGCGAAGGAGCGCCGCCGAGAGCCCCGCGCCGGTCGCGATCGCGAGCAGAAACACGAGGCTCACCGCGGCGAAGGAGTAGACCGAGTTGTGGAGGACCTGAGCGAAGAAGGCCGTCCAGAAGATCTCGAGCCCGATTCCCACGAGCCCAGTGCCCGCCGCGCCGAGCCACAGGCGGCGGGAGGGGCGGGCCGTCGGCGTCGCCGCCGGTGGCACGGAAGGCTGCAGAGCGTCGCCGACCCAGAGGGCGACGAGGCCGGCCAGCGCGTTGGCCGACGCCGCCGCGAGGTAGCTCGTCCGCACGCCGATGGCCGCCGGAAGGCCGAAGCCCATGACGGCGATGCCGCAGGCCCCGCCGACCGTGTTCAGCGCGTAGAGCGAGCCGCCGCGGCGGCCGACGGTCTCCGCCGTGGCGAGCGCGTGACTGAGGGTCGGTAGGGTCGCGCCGAGACCGAGGGTGACCGGAAAGATCGTGAGCCCGACGACGACGACGCGGGCGCCCGAGCCGCTCGCGGCGAGGGCGTGCTGGGCCGCGTCCGTCGAGAGCAGACGGAAGACCCCATACGACCCGATCGCCCCTGCCGCCACGCCGAGCTCGAGCCACCCGTAGCGCCGGACCGGCTCTCGCGGCGCGTGTCGAGCGAGAAATCCGCCGAGGCCGAGCCCCGCGAAGTACCCCGCGACGACCGTCGCCGCGGTCTCGGCGGTCGTGCCGAGAACGAGCCCGGCTGACCGCATCCAGAGGAGCTCCAGGGCGAGCGCCCCGGCGCCCGAGAGCGCGAAGCAGAGCCACAGAAGGACGGTCATGTCGGGCGGAGACCAAGGGCCCGCCAGAGCCGCACCGCCGCGCCGACGGCGACGAGCAGCGCAACCGCGATGGCGACCTCAGCGGGACCGAGCGGCCAATCATAGCGGTAGGCGCAATAGAATCCCGCGAAGGACGTCACCCCGCCGAGGGCGGCCGAGGCGACCGAGAAGGACATCATGTGCCGGGTGAGGAGACGAGCCGTGAGCGGCGGAGCCACGAGGAAGCCGAACGTCACGAGTGGCCCCGCGGTCATCACCCCAAACGAGATCGTCACGCCACACACGAGGTAGAGCACCGTGTCCCACAGGCCAGCTGCCTTGCCGAAGACGACCGCCAGGTCACGGTCGAAGGAGACGAGCAGGAACTCCTTCTGGAACGCCAGCAGCACGATGACGACCGCCCCGAGGACGCCGGCCAGAACGGTGAGGCTCTTCTCCGTCGTCGCGAGGAGATCGCCCTTGAGGAGGTTCACCATCTGCGCCTCTCCCCAGGGGTCCGCGGCGAGGAAGAGAATCGTGAGGGCGCCCGCGGCCGCGTACGTGGCCCCAATCCGGGCCTCGACGATCCCCCGGCCGCGCCGCTCGAAGGCCGCGAGCACGAGGATCCCGCACAGGGTGAAGACGGAGGCGCCGAGCCGGGCGAGGACGCGCTCGCCGACCTCGAGGTGCACGTGCGGTCCTACCACGGTCCGGTGCACCAGGAACGCGAAGGCAATGCCCGCCGCAGAGAGCTGCGGCAGCGCCACGCCGAGGAAGATCATGCGGCGGAGCACGAAGTAGACGCCGACGAGCGGGCAGACGATCCCGACGAGCACGCTCCCGACCAGCGCGTCGCGAAGCAGGAATCCCGGGCGCAGGATCTCGAGGAGGATGCTCATCCGCGGGGGCCTTTGACACCCAGCACCCCGGCCATCCGTTCCGGCGAGAGTATCTCTTCGAGCCGCCCTCGGACTGCGCGACCGTCCTGCACCCAGACCACCGCGCTGGCGAGCCCGCGGAGCATGCCGACCTGATGGGTCACGAGCAGGACCGTCAGACCATCGGTACGGTTGAGCCGACCGACGACCTCCATGATCGCCGCCGTCGCTTCGGCGTCCACGCCGGCGGTCGGCTCATCCAGGAGGAGAAGCCGCGGCTCTGCGGCCAAGGCCCGGGCGATCAGCACTCTCTGCATCTGACCGCCCGAGAGCGACGCGAAGCGCTGTTCGGCGAGGCCGCCGAGGCCCACCAGCTCCAGGCAGCGCGCGGCCAGGAGCCGCTGAGCCCGCGCGACGCGCCGGAGCGGACGGAGCCGGGCGTAGGTTCCCATCAGCACGACTTCCCGAACGGTCAAGGGGAAGGTCGGGTCCAGGGTGTCGCGCTGCGGCACGTAGCCGAGCGGGCTCGCGGCGCGATCGAAGCCGTAGTGGATCGTCCCCGCGAGTAGCGGGATGAGCCCCGCGATCCCGCGGAGCAGCGTCGTCTTCCCCGCGCCGTTCGGTCCGAGCAGCGCCACGAACTCGCCGCGACCGAGCTCGAGGTCCACGTGCTCGAGGATCGCTCGGTTCTCGTAGCCCAAGCTGACGTCCCGGAGTATCAGAAGAGGCTCTGCCATTTGCCCTTTGCGGGTCGCGCCGCGGCGCCCCGTCTCCGAGCGATCCTAGCTATTTCCCGAGGGCTCGACCAGCCAGGCGCCGCCGACCTCAGCCTGCCGTGACCGCCTTGACCATCGTCCGAACGCAGTAGTCGACGAAGCTTATGTAGTCCTTCACTCCCGGCACCCCGCCGGCCATCGAAGGCAGCTCGACGAGCTTGGCTCCCGTCTCCTGGGCGACCGTCTCGGCGAGGTTCGCAGGGTAACTCAGCTCGCGGATGACGATGTCTACGTGGGCCCGACGCATGCGCTCGATGAGGTCCGCGACGTGCGAAGGAGTCGGGTCAATGCCGGGACGGATCTCGATCGTCCCGAAGGGTACCATGCCGAATCGCTCAGCGAAGTAGATCATGTCGGGATGGTAGCTGACGAGGGTCTTCCCCTTTTAGGGGTGCCGCCTCTCGCTGCCAGCGGGCAATCCACGCATCGAGCGTCTCGGTGTAGGCGGCGGCGTTCCTGTGGAAGATCGCCCCGTCCTCCGGGTAATTGCGCGACAACCCGTCGGCGATCGCCCGCACCATCGCCTTGCCCAGCACAGGGTCGAAGTTGAAGTGAGGATTCCCCATCGGGTGGATGTCCCCGAGGGCGCGGTCGATGCGGGTAGGCACCTCGAGCGGGGTCACGTAGACGGAACAGTCGATGTAGCCCGGAGCGTCTCGGCGGATCCGGGGATTCACCGCCGCCTCGAGGAGACCGGGCAGGAAGGCGTGCTCGGCCTCCAAACCCATCAACACCACGACGTTGGCCCGGTTGAGCAGCACCACGAAGCTCGGCTTCATCGGCACCGCATGAATATTTTCGACGCCGGTGGCGAGGCTCGTGACCTCGACGAGGTCGCCCCCCACCTGCCGCGCCATGTCGGCGAGGTCCGGGATGGTCGCGACGATCCGGATCTTTCTCGCCCCGGCGGCGTTCGCGGGGAGCAGAGCCACGACGGCCAGGACAATGACGAAGAGACGCTTCACAAAGCGTCCTCCACGGCTGAGCCAACAACCGGCACGATGCTTGTGTCGCATGGGGCCCTCCGCACGCGCTCCTTGTCGCCGGATGAGACGACGGGCGCGGCAATCTGCGATGATCCCGGTCAGACGGATCTAGGCGGCGGAGGGTGTCGCGGGGGGAGCTCGTCCCTCGTCGGGACGCGAGAAGCGGGCTGGGAGAATTTGGTCATGGCCGGAGGAGACCGGCGCCACGGGGACGGCTGGCGGGGCAGAGAGATGCGAGGGACTCGCGATGGCCCCGGCGACGTGCTGCGATGCCGAGAGCACCTGGCACGAGGCCGCGCCCTCCGGATCGCCCAGATGATGAACCGAATGGACGGCGACTTCGACGGACGCGAATCCCAGCGTAAAGGCGAGAACCAGGACGCCGGTCTTCCTCACTCGCCTCGCGCCCACGAGGACGGCCCCGAGCACAGCCAGAAGGTAGAGTCCGTCGTGGCGTACGGACGGGAGCCCGATGGTGCAGACAGCGCGAGTCGACCGCGAACCGTGAGGGCTCGCCGGAGGTTCAGCGACACAATCCGCCCGAGACGACCGCCGGACGGGACGTGGCGCGCGCGGACGCGCGGGGGCGGGTTCAAGCGAGAGCGGCGGCGCGTGCGGAGAACCTCCCCCGTGGCCTTCCTGGCACTGTCGGACGCATCTACAGTCACTGCGTCCGAACCTCCAGCCCTGCCCTGCACCCGGGTGCGCAGAAGAAGGGGTCGGGTCGCGCTTCCGGCGCGACGCCGAGCAGGAGTTCGGCTCGCTCCGATCCTGGCGAGAAGGTTCGCGCGACTCCACGCTCGCCCTGGAAGGGCCTGACTCTTTTCCGAGGGGCCCGGTGTCCCTCATCATCCCCTGACGGCTTCTCCGAGCGACCGCGCCCACCCTCCGAACGGATGACGTGGCAAGGTCGTCATCGAGGCGCCGACCTCAGCCTCCCGTCACCGCCCTGACCATGGTGCGCACGTTGTAGTCGATGAAACTGATGTAATCTTTCGCCTCAGGAACGCCCCCGGTCATCGCGGGGAGCTCGACGAGCTTCGCTCCCGTCTCCCGGGCGATCGTCTCGGCCAAACCCGCCGGGTAATGCCGCTCCCGCACGACGACCTCTACATGCTCTTTGAGCATGCGCTGCTTGAGCTCAGCGATATGCCCGGGCGTCGGATCCACGCCGGGACGGATCTCGATCGTCCCGACGGGCTCCATGCCGAACCGCTCGGCGAAGTAGACCATGTCGGGGTGGTAGCTGACGAGCTTCTTCCCTTTGAGCGGTACAGCCTCGCGTCGCCAGCGGGCAATGGCTTCGTCGAGTGTCGCATTGTAGGCGGCGGCGTTCTTGTGGAAGGTCGCCGCATCGTCGGGGAAGTTCCGCGACAGCCCGTCGGCGATCGCCCGCACCATCGCTTTTCCGAGGACCGGATCGAGGTTGATGTGAGGATTCCCCATCGGATGCTGATCACCGAGGGACCGGTCTATCCGCGTCGGCGCCTCGAGCGGGGTCACATAGACCGAACAGTCGATGTACCCAGGGGCATCCCGGAGGATCTTCGGATTCCGCGCCGCCTCGAGGAGGGCGGGCAGGAACGCGTGCTCCGCCTCCAAACCGAGCAACACCACGACGTCCGCTCGGTTGAGCAGCACCGCGAAGCTCGGTTTCATCTGCACCGCATGAATGTCCTCGACGCCGGTGGCGAGACTCCTGACCTCGACGAGGTCACCGCCCACGTGGCGGGCCATGTCGGCGAGGTCCGGGATCGTCGCCACGACCCGGATCTTCCTCGCCCCCGTCGCGTTCGCGGGGAGCAGCGCGACAAGAGCCAAGAGAACGTAGAAGAGACGCTTCATGAAGCCCTCCTTACCGGTCACGGAAGCTGTGGACGTGACTGCCCATAATGATAGTCCACTGCAGGAAGAACTGGTCCTCAGGCCGCTGGCGGGGTGCATCGAGGTGCGTGTACTGCAGGCGGAGGCGCTGGAACTCGGACGCCCAGACCGTGAAGTACGGCGAATAGGCGTTGGTCACCCGCCCCGGATGGGCGAGGTCCTCCACCCACTCGAAGAGAAAGCCGGGGTAGTACCGGCGAGTCAGCCGCGCTTCGAGGTAGCTGTACATACCGAAGGCGTCCCGGTACCTGAACAACGCCGGTCCGGTGTCGCTCGCCGGGACGGTCTGCTGGCGCTCGGAATTCAGCAGGAACTCGTTGCCCCAGACGAGGCCGCGGTACGCGGCCGCGGCGAGCGGCGTGTAGCGATAGGTCAGGTCGATCCCGGCCAGGTTCCGGCTCCCGCCGTCGTCGGCGACCCTCACCCGCGGCGTGTAGGCGTTGCTCACTCCGAGGTCGATGCTCTGGGCGTCGGTCAGACTGAAGAACGTCGTCGCCCGGGCCAGGTAGGTGAACTCTTCAAGACCCCGGGGAATCGTGTTGTCGGCCCGAGTGTTGCTGGCGCCGACCTTGTTGTAGACGCCGGCCGTGAGCGTCAGGTACTGGTCGAGCGGCACGAGCCAGCTCACCTCGATCCCGTCGGACTGCGACTCCCCCCCGATGTAGGTGTCGAGCACGCCCGGCCGGTTCACGAACGGGAGATCGTGATCGTGGAACTTGGACAGGCGCCCGAAGTCCGCGAAGAACCGACCGCCCTTGACGGTCAGGTTGTACGGGAGCGACGTCGTGACAATAGCCGCCTCCTCGACGTCGACCCCGCCCGCGTTCGTGCCGTTGAGGATGGCGTAGGCCCGCACGAAGGGGTCGACGCTCGCCGAGATGCCGATCTCCCCCGAGCGGAACTCGAAATTGCCTTGG
>Ga0137361_10000929_pt1 | contig 17484 bp, 11 predicted proteins | sample Mad1_80_16metaG_FD_104923 | JGI IMG/M metagenome (GOLD analysis project Ga0137361, IMG submission 104923) | Vadose zone soil microbial communities from Angelo Coast Range Reserve, California, USA - Mad1_80_16 metaG | ecosystem: Environmental > Terrestrial > Soil > Vadose zone | place: USA... | reverse complement strand
CTGTGTATTCGCGTGAAAAAAGCTGGCTGGCGCCTTGTCTATGAACCATCGATGGAAGTAATACATTACTCGGCGCGCAGTCAAGGATACTTCATGCGGCAGCCTGTTGCTCAATACTCCAGCGGTCGCAATGGTGTGTACTTTGCGATAAAACAATATGGCTTCACGCCTCAAGTGCTTGTTGACCAGATGATTGTAGAGCCGGGGAAGAATTTTGCGAAAGCGGGTTCTCTCGCGGCCATGTTCATGGTTGGTGCTGCGGCCCAGGTGGTTGGCCGGGCAGTTGGCCTTGGAGTAGGTGTAACATGGCTCATGAGTCAGAAAATGCGTGAAGCGGCGGATCCCAAGATTCGCATGCGCAGCAGGTCTCTCAATGAAGATAGGCGGGCGCCGGTAGCCGATGAAGATAAATCATTAGTTTAGCAACGAAAATAGCGAATAGACATGAGACGAAAAGTTTCGCTCTCTTTTGAAAGGTAGTTACGCAGATGCGGGTATTTTTATTTGGTGTTGATGGCCTGACCTTTCGTATCTTGCATCCTATGATGGAGCGTGGGCTGTTGCCCAATTTCCAGCGCTTGCATAATGAGGGCGTTGAGGGCATATTGAAATCGACGACCCCGCCAGTAACGCCTCCCGCGTGGACATCGATTTCTACCGGCCTATCGCCCTCCAAACACGGAATCTATGATTTCTGGGAATACGAGCAGACAGAGAATGGGCCTGTCGCCCATGTCATGACGCATCGTAAAGGTGGCAAGGCCATCTGGAATGTGTTGAGCGATTGGGGCAAGCAGGTCATCGTTGCCAACGTACCCATGACCTATCCGCCGGAGCCAGTCAATGGGATCATGTTGAGTGGTTTGATGGCTCCTGAAATGCAGGCAAACGTAACCTTTCCTACCGCCTTGAAAGAAGAGCTGTTGGCAGCCGTTCCAAACTATCATATTGACATCAATCCGGCAGTATCATGTGGGCAAAGGGGCGATGTATTCGTCGATGTACTGCAGATGACACGCGAACGCAATGCCATGCTGCGCTTGCTTCTAAAGAAGCCCTGGGATTTCTTCTTCTTTGTCTATACCGGCGCGGATCGTATTCAGCACCTGCGTTGGGACGAGATTATGGGTTTCCATCCTATGGCTGTAGAGTATTATCAGATGGTTGACGAAGGCCTTGGAATGGTGCTGGACGAATTAGGACCCGAAGACATGCTGATGATTGTTTCAGATCACGGCTTCCAGGGGGCCTCCCGCAAGTTTTACCTCCAGGAATATCTCTACAGGAATGGCTGGTTACAAATGCAGGGGAGCAATCGGAGCCGTGCCCGCCTGTTCGGCGTGGTTAGATGGTTGGCACGGACTTTGAATATACAGAGGCCCGCTCGCCGGTTGTTCCGTTGGCTGCGTCGCAAGCAAATCGAGGCTCTTGCAAATGAGAACCATCCTGCCGTCCTACCCAAGATAGATTGGTCAAAGTCACGTGCCTGGGTTCAATCCACGTCAGGTGAACTCGCGGGTTATGCTGATATCTTCTTTCACGACTCGGTAACCGAGGAGGAGATTGAAGAGTTAACAAACGCCTTGAAAGCTATCCGCGACCCCAAAAATGGACAGCCCCTCGTGATGGAAGCACATCGTGAAGATGCCTTTGGTAAAGGTCCTTTTGCACCTCAGCAACGTCATCTCGTCATATTGTCTGGCGAGAATACCTCGATGTATACGCAATTGGGACGCACGGATCTCTGGGAGACGCGAGGTAGAGGGGGTGATGTCTCTTCTGGCGTTCACTATCCTGATGGAATCCTGTATCTTTATGGAGCAGGTGTGAAAAAGGGTGTGAATATTGCTCCAACCCATATCTACAATGTCGTTCCCACCATCTTAACAGCGATGGGCGTGCCACTTCCCGATGATTTAGATGGCAAGTCTATGGAAGAACCTTTTGAGCAGCCGCTCTCAATTGGTGCCGGTGCCGAGGGCAGCGGGTTGGTTATGAAGAAGTTGAAGAAACTGGCGGCTCGAACTCCGTAGGATGCAGTATGCGCCGGCCAACGGCGAACAGAGCCGGATATGAGCATTCTAACCGTTGAGCGAGAGCTATCTCTATAGCCTTCTTCTTGAATTGCCAAAAGAACATTTATCGATCAGCAGAGCCTGTTTACAGAGACAGGCTCTGCTAGTTTATTGGGGGCTGACTATGTCCTATTGCTCTATGCCCCTGTTACAGGCCATTGCCTGTTTCGTTTAGGCATAAGGGAAGTAAGATCAGTAAAATCACCTTGATGCTTTTTTGATTACTTGGGGCCAGCAGGTCAGGGATATATCAAGTGAGGCGGTTGTGAAAGCTTAACTTGAAGCTGCCGATTATTACCATATTGTAACAGTAACTCCGGTGGGTCAATAACAGCGAGGGTGATACAGTATGGTATGGAAAAGCCATGAACTCTTTCTTGCTAGGAAGAAGATTCAGTATCCGTGATGATAGAGACGAAGGCAGTCTGATTGACGCAATGCAAATGCTCAGGGGCATAAGGCAGAATTGTATCGCATGAGTAACCAGCTGGAACAAATGCCGCGAAACCTTCCACAGAAGCAACTGCACCGGCAGCGGCTTCTGCCATTGGTTGAGTTTCTTGATGCTGAGGCCACGTTAAAGGTACCGGCGCTAAATGGACACACGTATGTAGATGTGCTGGAGACCCCGCTGATAGGGCTGGAGCAGTGGGAGACGGAGCAACTTTTACCACCACAACGGTCTTTGAAAGTGGGATCGGCGGGCGTTGGTATTGATGACCCCGAGATGGAGATGCTTAGCACTATCCCAATGATGGTGCTTAAAGGTATAGCAAAGAAGCAGGGGCAATCATCACCTGAAATGCAATCGGAGATTTCGGGCGCGGCCAGTAATGCAGCCGTTGTCGGTCTGGGTAATGTGGTTGGTTTCGTCTTCAAGTATGGGAACAACCTTCTGATCCAGCGTTCTCTGGGAGCGGTTCTCTTCGGCTTATATTCGGTGAGCTTCTCTATTGTCACGCTGGTTGCCTCCATCCTGGATCTTGGCCTGGATAACGCTATGATTCGCTACATAGCCATCTATAAAGGCAAACAGCAGCCGAATTTGATGCGCAACCTTATCTTGTTTTGTTCTGCTATGGTGGGCGTAACAGGCATGCTGGGAGCATTCGTAGTATTATTTTTTGCGCCCTGGTTAAGTGCACTCTTTCATAAACCCACTACCGCCCCCATCTTGCTGATAATGGCACCACTGGTGCCCGTCACTTGTATGCAATCGATCTGGATTGGCGGGTTACAAGGCCTGAAGGAGTTTAAAAAGCGCGTGTTTGTCCAGCGCTTTTTAGTGCCTTTAGTCGTGTTCGTACTCATGCTGGTAGTGGCCATTACGTTTCCTAATATCACATGGGTTGCTGTGGTCACTTTTGTCAGTACTCTGCTGAGTGCGGTAATCAACCTGTACTTTCTTTTTCGTGCGGTTGCTCGTGCCGAAAGAATTAAAGTGCCTGATGAGCAACGCGAGAGCTATGAAGTACGCACCTGGCTTGGTTTTGCTATCCCCAATTTTCTAACGCAGGTAATCAATACGGTGCTGGACTCGATAGACACACTATTGCTGGCTTTCTTTGTACCGGCCCTGGCGATTGGGCAATATGCAGCGGCCATCAAAATAAGTGGCTTTATTCTGCTGCCCATGGTTTCCCTGAACGTCATGTTCTCACCGACGATAGCGGAACTGCATGCCAGGGGTGAAAACAAAAAACTGGCGGCAATGTTCAAAGTGGTGACGCATTGGACGATTACGCTCTCTCTACCAGTCTTTATCATTGCCATAATCTTCTGCGTCCCATTGCTTGGTCTCTCAGGGCCAACCTATGTGCCAGCATGGCCGTTACTGATCGTGTTATCCATAGGCTACATGTTCAGCGCCTCTGCCGGAGCCGTTGGCAATGTGTTACTCATGACCGGGCATCAAAGATATTCGCTCTTTAACTCGCTTGTGGTAGTTGCCCTTAATCTCGCGTTAGGCATCGTTCTCACTTCGCATTATGGGGCGATAGGTACGGCAATCAGCACTGGATTGGCTATAGCAGTGGTGAACCTCATACGCGTGATTGAGGTGCGCTTCTTGCTCAAAATGCATCCATATCGTTGGAACATGCTCAAGCCGTTAGGTGCGGGAGCGATCAGCGCTACACTTGTAGGCCTGTTGCTCTATATACTCGGCCTCACCCATTTCGCCCTGCATATCGGGCACTATACCCTGTCGGTGCAACTTGCCTTGATACCTATTTTCCTGGCCTGTTACTTCGGTTTTATTGGACTGTTTAAAATTAGTCCAGAAGATAAAATCGTGGTGGATCGATTGAGAAAGAGATTCGGGCGCGGTAAGAAAAAAGCCGGGCGCGGCAGAAAAAAGGGCGGGGCAGCATATAGAAAGGTTCAATCTGCATGAGGAACAACATATGGTTTCTTCCTAAGAAACCTGGTATGAAACGTATGCTTTTCCATGCTATTAATCATTCAGGTCTTGGTCATCTCAATCGGTCGATAGCGGTGGCGCAATGGCTGAAAGTTGGTATGCCTGATTTGCAGGTCTTATTCCTCATCGAGGGTGGGGAGAATTTTATTAATCCAACGGGTCTCCCATGGATTATGGTACCCGGTCATAATCAGACCAGCGAAAATGAGAATTGTGAACAGATCACACGGAACATACTCAGCGTTTTTCGTCCTGATGTGTTGATGCACGAGACTGTGCTGCATGAACCCATCCATTGTTCTGCCAGAGATGCCGGCGTGAAGGAAGCTCTGATGACCAATGTTGGTGGCCTGTTACGGGACCAGATTACCCGTTCCTTGTCCAGGATGAACGAGCTTGACCTGCTGATTGTGCTGCAACAAAGGGAAGAGGTAGCGCGTGAGGACCAGGCTCTTATCGATCAATATACTGGCAGGACCTTGTTTGCCGGCCCCCTGGTACGGCAGAAAGATCGGTTCGCCAGTGACACTTTACGCAAAAAGCTGAATCTCACAGAGGCAAATAACGTTATTTTACTCACGTTCGGGGGAGGCGGATACAATCTCACCGGGGAACTGCTGGCGAATACCCTGGCAGCCAGGGCAGCTATCCTCGAGGGGTATCCCCGTGCAAAGCTCATTGTCATCACGGGACCGTACTTTAGTGGTGAATTGCCTGAAGAGGATGACTTCTTATGTTATGCCAGTCGCTTTGAGCCGTTTCTGACCGATTATCTTAACATCGCGTCGGCAGTGGTTTGTATGGCCGGCTACAGTACCGTCAATGAGATTGCGGCCTCCGGTGTGCCCGCGGTTTGTGTACCTGCCGCTGAAGCCGATGACCAGGTGGGAGCAGGGAACATGGAGGAATATGCTCTGCGTTTCCCGAATATCCGCATAGGCTCCACTGACACAGGGGATCTGGCTCTCCAGGTGATAAGCGCCCTGGCAAGAGCACGCGACCTCTCCGTCACTCAGGAGTTCTCTAGAAGAGCAAAGGCGGCTGCTGAGAGTATTGTTGGCGAGATCAAGCGTCTTTTTGATGATGCTGTTTGAAAGGATAGAGGGTATGACGGAAGCTACTAACTCTGAGGAAAACCCAAAAATACAACATGTAATCGCTATAATGAGCGGGAAAGGTGGCGTCGGGAAATCTCTCGTTACCGTTCTACTGGCTGCTGCATTGAGGCATCAGGGTCTGCAGGTTGGCATTCTGGATGGCGATCTCAGCGGTCCGAGCATCGTCAGAATGTGTGGTCCCGAAATACAACTTTCTATGACCGATGATGGCAGCATAGAACCCCTGGTAAGCGAAGAAGGTCTGAAAATCATGTCCATGAGCCTGTTCCTGGAGAATGAGGCGGATCCAACCCTGTGGCAGGGATCGATGCTTGCCAGCGCCTTTAAACAGTTCTATAGTGAAGTTGCCTGGGGCCAGCTTGATTACCTGCTGGTCGATGTGCAGTCCGGCACGTCTGATGTACCGATGACCATTTTGCGGTCACTCCCTTTAGATGGTGTCGTTATTGTCTCATCCCCCCAGGTTCTGGCAGCGACTGTGGTAAAGAAAACTATCAATATGGTACATCAATTCAATGTACCCATTCTTGGCATTGTCGAAAATATAGCATATTTTATGGCTCCTGGAGGAGAGTACTGTGAAATCTTTGGTTCCAGCAGTGGGACTGAACTGATCTCTTTAGCCGACGCTCCTCTGTTAGGGCAGTTACCGCTTGATCCCAAACTGGCCGTACTCTCCGATAGCGGTCATATCGAAGAGTACCATTCGCAAGCCTATGAAACTCTCATGGCAAACTGGCTGAAGGCGTTGAAGATCGAGCGCTAGTTCGATCGAGGCGTCAGGACTCTTGGAGCGTTAGCTCCCAAACCGGGTGTGGATTAGGAAGTCAGGGGAGCTTCCATTCTCTCCCATTTCCCATCATTCCAGAAAGATGGAATTTGAAACGAGGGGACTTAGGGGTAATAGCCTCTAAGTGGATTTTGGGGCTGGAAGCCTTTCCGTCTTCCATTTCTCCTTTTATCCAAAATCAAATTGATGGAGTAAGCAATGCGTACAGTAAAGCGAATTTGTATCATCGTATCTATCGTTGCTCTTCTAGGTTTAGGAAGCTGGTATTTGCTTCCTTCTGCTATTTCACATAATGCGCATGCGACCGCTGCGACGGGCGTGGCACCAATTGCGACGCCAGCTCCGACGACACCGATCAAGTACATTGTGGTCCTCATGATGGAAAATCGCACCTTCGATAACCTGTTTGGGCAATTCCCAAAGGCTAATGGCATTACTCTACCGCAGGCGACCGACCCGGTCTACAGGGATTTTGATCACCAGGGACCTCCCGTGATAGCGGCCATGGATGGCGGGAAAATGGATGAGTTCCCGGCTCGGGGCCAGGTACAATACACACAGGCAGATATACCCAATTATTGGAGCTATGCTCAACATTATGGACTGGGCGATGACTTCTTCACTTCCGTGGCTGCCAGCAGTACGCCAAACCATATAGCGATGGTGGCATCACAGAGTGGCGGGGTCGATACATCGGTTACCGTCAGGGGCGGTACCTTCATCAAGGGGGGATGTGGGACGACCCAAAACAGCGTCGCTTACTCCCGGCACCCCGATACAAATGTTGGAAATTTTGGATGGGCCTGTTACAACATCAACAGCATACCGCAAGAGCTAGACAACGCGGGGATCAGCTGGCACTATTACAACAATACGCCGTTCTGGAATGGTCCCGGGTTTATTCAGGCGACGCGTAACTCGAAAAACATCATTGGCAATCCAAATCTCTTTGTCAGGGATGTGAAAGCTGGCAAGATGGCTAATGTGACATGGATCACTCCGCCCAGCAGTGCGCAAAGTGATCATCCTCCCCACTCCTTACTCGAGGGCCAGAATTTTGTGACCACGGTGGTCAACTCCGTCATGAATAGCCCCTACTGGGCCAATACCGCCATCTTCGTCACCTGGGACGATTGGGGTGGCTTTTACGATCATGTACCTCCGCCGCAGATAGATGGGCTGGGTTTAGGTCCGCGCACTCCGCTGCTTGTAATCTCACCCTACGCTAAGCCCAACTATATCTCGCATCAGCTGAGTGAATTTTCCTCATTCGATAAGTTTATCGAAGAAGACTATAATCTGCCCAGCCTGAACGCGCGTGATGCGCTGCCGCAGATCAGTGACTTGATGGATTACTTCGATTTCCAGGGCCCACCGCAGCCGCCATTGATCCTCAATGCCCTTCCTTACTCCAATATGCTGCACGTCATTGCTACAGCAGGAGGAGGTGGGTCCCACTTTCCATATATTGCGGGATGTCTTAATCCAGTACAAGGGGATGTGAACACAACATTCAATTTCGATATAGGCTATACGCCCAATACTCCTCCGACGAAATCAGTGGTGACGATTGACGGGGTCGATTATCAGATGTCGAATCTCGGGAAGTTGCCGGGCAACGGGGGAACACTCTACAACTACAGCACGAAGCTTGGGAGTGGTACCCACTCCTACAGCTTTACCTTCTCCGATGGTAAAACGACTGCCACTGTTCCTGATAATAACGTTTCTTTCTCAGGGCCGCGTATGAATGGATTCGTTCTCACGACCACTTTATCCCCGAGTATAGCCCTGGTTGGTCAGAAGATCACGTATACAACGAAGTATGTTTCACCAACTAATACGCCGCCAACACTGGCTGAAGTCGATATCGATGGCATTCCCTATCCAATGGTTTCAGATGGGTCAAACAACTATAAAGCTGGTGTGAAATATTCTTACAGTACGAATAGTCTCTCCACCGGAGAACACTACTATCGTGTGCGTTTCGATGATAGTCCGGATGGGTCGGACCTTGTGATCCAGGAAGGTAATTCTGCACCTGATATAACACCAATATCGTTGTCGAAGTCGTCGGTCAATCCTACTTCTGGTAACGGCTCAACGACCTTCACGTACCAGACAACATACCTGGATACATCAAACCAACCTCCGGCGCAGGCGCTGCTTTTCGTGGACAAAACCAACTCGTATCCCATGACGTATGTCTCCGGTTCATATAAAACGGGGGCTATTTACCAGGCGACTGTAACCGGCCTGTCGAACGGGAAACACACATTTTTCTTTTCCTTCTCGGATTCCGTGAGTACCTGGGCTGATCCCTTATCCCCGAAGGCCTACTCAGGACCTGACGTGGGACCAAATGCTCATGCTATCGCTCCCGGAACAGAGATTAATGTTGATCCTACAGGAGATGATGGCGAGGATATGAGTTAGTGAAGAGGTTTTTTCGGGGGATTACCTGCCTGGAGGCAGGTAATCCCCCGAAAAAACCTCTTTTCTTTCTTGAGCCAGGATAAAGTTTGCCACGGCATAGTACTATAAGATACCCCCATCCGGGTAGCCACTATTCGATTGACGTAAGCCTGACGGGATATGTTATACTCTACAGGGTGCTTACTATCTTATTTTGTGGGCGACTATATTCTGAAATCGAATGCAGTGACATTGTAGCGCATAATATGTTACAATGTATAGCCGTGTTGTTCTGCTTATTTTCTACAGCGGTACAGGCTTTGAGAGAGCAGTATGGTTGAAGTTTCAGGCAAATATTTTGCTAGCAGAGGTTTAGGGAGCATAGATGGAGGCGAGAACACAATCGCCTACACTGGAAGAATCTAGCATAGTCGAGCGTGTCGCGCGCATCGTCTCCAGTGTACGCGGAACAAAATCTAATTACGCCCATTTGGCCTCAGAATTAGAGCCTGCCATCCCTTTTGATATTTTTGGGATTGCGCTGCTGCGTCATGACGGCCAGGCAGTGCGCGTTACCGTCTGTAAACGCAAGGGAAATGGCTGGTTTGCTCATCATCATCAACACCCACTCTCCGATTCGATGGTCGAGCGTATCTTAAGCAGACGAACGAAGTCTTCTTTGCAAACCTTCGAGCTATCCGGGGAAGATGCAGATGAAATAATCATCCAGAACTATCCAACCGGTCTGGATGGTTCACCAGCCGAGAGTGGCGATGCCTTGAGCGGGAATCCTTACTTGCGTGCAACTCTCATCGCCCCACTCGTCGTGGCAGATCGCATACTTGGCACGCTCGAACTTGGCAGCACACGCCTCAATGCCTATGCCGATGAAACCTTGCTGCGCCTCATCAGTGCGGTAGCCCGGGTACTGGCTGCGGCCATAGAAAGTGCCCAGGTTGGTGGCAGTGTAGAGATACAAGATCGCCAGCGCCAGGAACTGAAAGATGTCTCCAGCGCTCTCACCTCCGATATGGATCTCTCCATGATTCTCGATCGTATCGTCGTTGGGATTGCTAAGGCGTTGAATATGGCTTCGGCGATTGTCACCTTTGATCAACGAACCGGCAGTCTGCACCTGGAGGCACAGTCAGGTCTCGACGATGCCGTCCTGGAAAAGGTCATTAGGTGCGAGGTAGCTTCAAGTGAACAATCCATTCTTGGCCTTACCTTGCGCCGCCGTCAGCCCTGCGTCTCACAGAACATCGACGATGATGAACGCTTCCCCCTCAGTTCTGGTTTCGCATCCGAACTCGCCGTTCATTCCATCTTCAGTCATCCGCTTCTCACGGGTTCAACTGTTTATGGCGCACTCTTACTCTGCTCACCCGAACCAGGAGGCTTTACTCCACTTAAAGCTGACATTCTGTCACTCTTTGCGGGACAGGCCACCATCGCTATTCATAATGGTATGCTCCTCGAGGCTGCACACGAGCGCAGGCGTTTTGAGGAAGAAATCGAACAGCTTGAGCTTCTGCATCACAAGAATCTGACGGCAACAGAAGTTGAAGATGAGCAGGCATTGCTGAAATACTTACGAGAGGAATCGGAACGCATATTCGGCCTTAGTTTTAGCAGCCTTTTGCACGTCATTAGTGAAAAAATGCTCACGGGCAGTGAACGCCACATACTTCGAAATGCAGGAGTATCTCCCACCGCCAGGGATGCCCTGGAAGCCTCTACCTGGCCGGAGCAAAATGAAGATGCCGGAAGCGGCCATTCACAACTGCAAGAAGAACGAACAGCCCTCCTTGCGCAAACAGTTGAAGCTTCCCTTGCCCGTGCAGGTCTTTTGGGTGATGTCGGTGCAGCCCTTGGTGTTCTCGATCCAAACCGACCCCAGGCAAAAGAAGCCGCCCTCTCTCAATTCAACGAGCCGATCATACGCCATATAGTTGATCCCTTGTTTGTCATTGATCTGCACGGACGCTGTATCTATGTTACTCCTGCCGCCGAAGTATTTTGTGGGATGCGGTTAGATAGACGTACCAATCCATTTGTAGATAGCGCGTTGGGAGTATTACATCTTGCATCTTCCATATCCTTGCAAGAGGCGTTTGCAGTGTTGCTGCCGCGCATACGTAATGTCAACGAAGTGCTTTCCTACCTGCAGGCATTTACGCTTGAGAACCTTGAAGAGGACGATGACCTGATGCCCACAGGAGGTGGAGAAGATCGACAGAACGTTCATCTCTTGCCCGATTCGTGGTCGGCAAACACCTTACGTTGTATCATCGCTGCGGAACCCATCCAGAAAAAACCTCCCTTGCATTTGTATGCATATGACGATCACATAATGCCTGCGGATTATCAACTCTTGCTTGATGAACCAGGTAATCTGGAGCGTATCTCGCAAAGAATACTTCATAGCGCCCCATCGGATCGCCACTACCAACTGAAGCGCCATCCCCTGTATGATTCGGATGGACAACTGATAGCGAATGCCCTGCAAGTGCAAGACATCACCGAACAGGTACGTGACGAAAAAAACAGGTCGGCACTGCTCTCAGTAGTTTCGCACGACCTGCGTACCCCGCTTACAACCATTAAAGCGGCTGTAACAGGGCTCATGCAGTCAGGAGTCGAGTGGGATGAAAAGATGCTCCACGAGATACTCGAAGAAATCGACGCCGAAACCGATCACCTTGATACGCTTGTCAACTCCTTGATAGAGATGTCACGTATCCAGATGGGGGCACTGGTGCTGGAAAAGGAATGGTGCGACGTTGTCGAGTTGGTACACAGCACGCTCTCTCGCATGGAACGCATTCTGGATAGGCGACCTGTGCGCACCGAATTCCAGCCGCAACTACCACTTATCCAGGCTGATTATGTACAACTCGGGCGTGTTTTTCATAACCTGATCGAAAATGCCGCGCGCTATAGTCCTGCGGGCACGGAGATACTTATTACGCTGAATATGGTCTCTCAACAAGGTCTGATCGATGTTTTGCCGGAAAGTTCACGTCACTTTTTGCAAGCGCAAGTAATTGATCATGGAAGCGGTGTGCCGAAAGGGGAGCGCGAACGCATCTTCAGACCATTTTATAGTTTGGATTCGAAGAGCAGTGGGCTGGGGTTGGCTATCTGTCAAGGCATTGTGGAAGCTCACCAGGGTCGCATCTGGGTAGAGCCTGCGTCACATGGAGGATCGCGTTTTGTCTTTGTGTTGCCAAACATCTCTTAAGGGAGTACTTCCTGTATGAAAACCAAGAGAAAATGCATACTCGTCGTCGATGATGAGCCCCCCATTCAGCGCATTTTGCGCCGAAATCTCAACATGAGTGGTTATGATGTCTTGATTGCAGAGGATGGGAGAGAGGCAGTAGAAATGGTACGTATGCATCAACCAGACCTTATTCTGCTCGACCTCTGGTTACCAGGTGAGATAGACGGGCTGGGTGTATGCCGGCGGGTTCGTCAATGGACGCAGACGCCTATTATCGTTTTATCTGCTCGCAAAGAGGAGAAACAAAAGGTAGAGGCGTTAGACCTGGGGGCCGATGATTATTTGACCAAGCCTTTCAGCAACGAAGAACTGCTGGCCCGTGTGCGTGCTTGTCTAAGACGCGCCGCGGGAAGAACGGAAACAGAAAGTCTGCAACAACCCGAGATTTTGCAGACCGAAGACGGTTATTTAAGTATGAATACTGTGCGCCGACAGGTGCGGGTAGGCGATCAAGAGGTCAAGTTGACGCCGACAGAGTTTGAGTTATTGCGACAACTCATGTTACACGCGGGTAAGGTACTGACACATCGTTCGCTGCTGCGTGCTGTATGGGGCCCAGAGTACGGAGAGGAAGCCGATTACTTGCGCGTCTACGTGCGCCAGCTGCGGCTGAAGGTCGAGGTAAAGCCTTCGCAACCTCGTTATATCCTCACCGAACCCGGCGTTGGATACGTTTTCCAGGCCCAGATACGCAGTATACTGAATGCAGGGACGCAATGGAGCGAAGCAGTCGACACCCCATCGAGGGGACAGGTAATAGGGGACGATACAGGCAGCGGAGGGTATTTCGCTTCTGCCTCCTCTGATGAGGTATCGTCACTAGTTTCCATCTCACTGGTTGAAACGGAGACCAGTTGAGATTTGGGATATTTGCTTTAAAAGTTTAACTGAGCTAATGGAAATCTTAATACAATTTTAACAGCTTTGCCCGATTTTTTATGTTCATCTTGCAAGTTTTGTCGTAAACTCCTATGCAGGAGAGAGGAACGACAAATTATGTACGAGGCTGGCCTTCTGTTAAAAAGGGATGGCCATTGGGGTCGCCATGCTGAAGCTGATCCGTTCAAGGGAGAGGGAATAGAGGATAATGGAGCTGCAAGATCAAATAATGGATGGGGATTTACAAACGCTTGGTCTCCAATCCATCCTGAAAATGCTCGCGCTGAGCGGTAAAACTGGCACATTATTTGTACATTCGGGGCCAGAAACCATCTCTATTAGCCTGCGTAAGGGTCAGATTGTGGCGTTGCGTGAAGGCGAAGCGAATCAGCCGGATCTGCTGGGGATGCTCTGCCTGATTAATAAACTCGATCCACCTCGTGCTCAGGCTGTGCGTGAAAGCGCGCAAGGCAACATGCAGGTAGCGCTGGCGCTATTGGTCGAACGTAATTGGATGAGCCCTGATGAGATGCAGCGCCGCCTCGAATTCACAGTCACTCAAGCGATCAGTCACGCACTGCGCTGGGTTGACGGACGTTTTTCCTTCCATCGCCAGCTCATCACCATGGAAAGCAGAATGCAAGCCCTGGATGTCGATTCTGTATTGTTGGAGGCCTTACGTCAGGCCGACGAATGGGAAGAAATGGGGCAGACAACCCTCACACGTACCACCGTCGCACGCTGGTTACCGGAGGTCAGCAACGATGTGCGCAGCCTGGGCTTGAGCCAGGAACACATAGAAGTACTCTGCCTCTCTAATGGAGAACTACCCTTACAGGCGATGTCGCTGGTACTGATGATGCCAGAGGCGCGCATTGCACACGTCATGACGCGTCTGCTTGAATTGCGCCTGATTGAAGTTGTAGATACCGCGCTCGAAGCCGAATTGCAGCAAGACCTATCCAATATCATCATTATGTGCCAGCATACTCTTGCTCAGCAGCGACAAAATCTCACTGCTGACCAGCATCTCCTCGGACTGATGAAAACACTTTCCCAGTGTATTAACGGCTTGCTTATCCATCATGGTAAGTATGCAAAAGCTCTTCGGGGGCGAGGTCAATTACCCATTCCGGACATCGTACGTTACCTGGAGCGGCGTTTCATGCAGCCTTTGCAACTGCTATCGAAACAGCAATATCCCATCCTGGAGACTGCGAACTTCGCTAATGGTCAACTTGACTGCAGTGAAATATTGCACCTGGACAAACTGGTGAAAGGGGAGAAGTTGGAGGAGTTTTATTGGGAAGCGGTACTGGGCCTTGCCACGTTCTTACGGACCGTATTCGCAACGTTGTTGAATGACGAAGTAGGCAACTCTCATACAGGTCGCCAACTCAACGTCGTCTGGAAAGCTTTCCTCACCGAAATCGACCAGGAGATTCAGCAGTACCAACTCTATCGCGCGAATCAAAATACGCAGCACGCGCGTAATCGACACAATGAAGCGGCGTTCCAGGTGGGGCCTGGTGTACCAATGCCTGGTGTAACCGGCATGCCGCAAGGCCAGAACAATCTGCCCTGGTCATCTGAGACGCAAAGGAGGTCAATGTGAAGATGGTCGAACCGACGGTATTAGTTGTAGACGATAGTCCTACTGTGCGAAAAATCGTTCAGATGACCTTGCAGCGAGAACACATTCGAGTGATTACTGCTGGAGATGGACTCAGCGCTCTCACCTCGGTGGCAGATGAAATGCCTGCCGTTATCCTCCTAGATATCCAGTTGCCTCGTATGGATGGGTACCATATTTGCCAGATAATACGCAAAAACTTGCAGTTTCGCACAATACCGATTATTATGCTCAGTGGGAAAGATGGTTTGTTCGACAAGATGCGGGGTCGGCTTGCTGGATCAACGGAATATCTTACAAAACCTTTCGATACGGCTGAGCTGATTCAGACGGTGAAAAAACATCTTGTGGACTGGCAGGCGCGCATGCCGCCACAGCACGAAGGCATGCGAACTCGCCTTCGACGTCGTGGATAGTATTCCCATTTCTCACCCCAGGGTGCCGCAAGGAGTATTCCTACCCTGATGCGGAACTAACCGTATGTAGTAATGGCGAGATATTTGGGTGAAGTGGGTGTGTAATGGACACAAACGTATAGCCATTCTTTCCCATTGTCAGGTGTAATGGGTTGCGCCTCTACAAAGGAAAGGTATACTGGAATGCCAGGGCAGAAGGTACTCGTAGTAGATGATAGCTGGACAGAGTTGACGATGATCGCGGCTCCCCTACGCAATAGCGGGTTTGAGGTGGTAACGGCCGTTGATGGGGATGAAGCTCTTGAAAAAGTCTTCAGGGAGCATCCGCAATGTATCGTACTGGACGTAGTCTTGCCCAAACAAAACGGATTTCAACTATGTCGAAGGCTCAAAAGTCTAGATGCAAGCAAGCACATACCGATTATTTTATTGACTAATAAGAATACTCCCCTGGACAAGTCCTGGGGATTGCGACAAGGTGCTGACATGTACATGACGAAGCCTTTTAATGAAGACGAATTGGTTGATAACGTCCGGCGTCTCACATAGTATTTAGGAGTCTACCATGTTGCAACCTAATGCAAAGCAACAGTCGCAATCAATGGGGTCGCCAGGCAGAGATAGAGGATCAGGGTATCTGGCGCGTGGAAGTGGAGGGCCTGCAAGTTTTCCGCAGGCTCCCCTCGTTGTGGATGCCCGGCTCTCGGCTAGAGAGCTATCGAATGGGCAGGGCGAGTCTGCAGCAGTTAGTGAACAATACCTGGTCTTCACATTGCTTGAGCAGGAGTTTGCTCTCAGTGCAGAACATATCCAGGGAGTGGAGCGCCTGGCAGATGTTACCCCTGTTCCTAATGTCGCTGCATGGATTAGCGGCGTGATAAATTTGCGGGGCTCCATTGCCTCTGTCGTTGACCTGCGTGTTTTTCTAGGGCTTGAGCGGCTCCCATACAATCCACGTACTCGTTTGTTATCGGTGGATTGCAATGATATGGTCATTTGCCTGGTTGTGGATAGTGTCAGTGATATGGTTCCGATTGCTCAATCTGCCATCCATGCCGTTTCACGACAGGCCAGCGTTGCGAATTGGATTGCTCCCTACGCTTCTGGGAGCGTACTCCTCGGCAAACGATTCATCGTGTTGTTGGATGCGGCCCGTTTACTGTTCTCTGATAAAATGCAGCATTATTCTTGAAAGAAGCGGGTACCGGTTTTATTTTTAGCGGTGGTTGTAAGCTGCTACAAGAGCCACCAGAATAATGGATACCTGCAATGGTGTCTATATTTTCAACGCTGCTTCACTGAGAGGAGGCCTGGCGGATGAATGAGCGCAATACAGGCGGAATGACAATCAGTTCGCTGTTGTTTACAGGGCTTATTGTTTCGGTTGCCATTCCAGTTGCTCTAATTATTGTTCTTGGTATAATGGCCCATAACGTCGATTCCACAGTTTTTGTGTATGTGGTCGGGTTATGCGCGCTGGGTGTATTACTGGGAGTACTGACCGTCAACTATTTTATTCGACGCAAGATTCAGGACCGGTTACTCGGACTGGTGGATGTGTGTCGTAACTTCGCCGGTGGCGATCGTGCCGTTCGTGCTGCCGTTAGCGGTGATGATGAATTTGCTATGCTGGCGATGTCTCTCAATACTCTCCTTGACAGCCAGGGCTTTGTATCGGGTGCGGCTGTGTCCGGTAGTAGTGGAAGTGAGGCAGCGGCTTTGCAGGCGCAGATTGAGAAGTTGCTCCAGGAAGTCAGTGCCGTCGGCGACGGCGATCTGCGTGTCCAGGCCGAAGTGACGCCAGATACACTGGGCGTACTAGCAGATTCCTTCAACTATATGATTGAAGAACTTGCAAAGGTGGTTGGACGCGTGCAGGCTACTGCGGTACAGGTGACGAATGCCACACGTCGTATCCTGGACAGGTCCGCCGAACTGGCGCAGGCATCTGAAACGCAGGTGACCCAGATTTCGCAGACGACCCAGGCAGTAGAAGCGCTGGCCATCTTCATCCAGAATGTTGCTCGCAACGCGCAGATGAGTGCCGATGCAGCACAGGATGCGTTGCGCAATGCCAATACCGGTCAACAGGCTGTGCGCCAGTCTATTGATGGTATGATGGTCATTCGCGAAAATGTCCAGGAGACCTCTAAGAAAATCAAGCGCCTGGGCGAACGCTCTAACGAGATCGGCGAGATTGTGCGAATCATTGAGGATATCGCAGATCAGACGAACCTGCTGGCACTCAATGCCGCCATTCAGTCCGCTATGGCAGGTGAGCATGGACGAGGATTTGCCGTGGTTGCTGATGAAATCCGTCTACTTGCCGAGCGCTCAACGGAATCGACGAAGCGTATAGCCACGCTGGTCAAGAGTATTCAAGGCGACACATTTGAAGCCGTTGTCGCCATGGAAGATAGCACGCAGGAAGTGGTCAAGGGATCACAACT
>Ga0137361_10000928_pt1 | contig 17485 bp, 11 predicted proteins | sample Mad1_80_16metaG_FD_104923 | JGI IMG/M metagenome (GOLD analysis project Ga0137361, IMG submission 104923) | Vadose zone soil microbial communities from Angelo Coast Range Reserve, California, USA - Mad1_80_16 metaG | ecosystem: Environmental > Terrestrial > Soil > Vadose zone | place: USA... | reverse complement strand
TATTTAATTAATAACTTAAATTATTTACTAGTCCTGCGGAGTGCGCTCATATGCTTTAAATAATTATTAATATAAAATAACACAAAAACCCCACATTTATTACAGGAAACAATAATGAAAATTGAATAATTTTTTGTTACTTTATACAAACAAAATGAGAATGGAAATATACTCAAATTTTTTTAATTTTAGCCTCTTGTTGCAATTAAAAGAACTTAGCTTTGACATTTCAGTTTTACAAAAACTGGAAATTCTTGAGTCTTTTATTTATTCTAATGAGGTTTTTATTTTGGTTTCTATTTTTAATACATTAATTATTAATATTTTAGTTTTATTTGAGCTGAACTATTTTTGCTTGCTAGATACTATCATTGGAAGTATTTTATTCATTACAATAATAATATGAATAGGGTCCATAATACTTGAAAGTAAACTTATTAATGAGGGAATTAAAACTGTTATTAACCTAGGGGTAGCTGCTTTAACTGGTATTGCTTTAGCTAATGCATCAAATAATAGAGATGATGATGAGCGTGAAAGAAAAGAAGAGGAAAAGCGTAAAAAAGAGGAAGAGCGTAAAAAACAAGAAGAGGAAGAGCGTAAAATAAAAGAAGAAGAAGAACAAAAACAAAAAGAGGAAGAAACAAAAAATGCAAAAAAAGGTTGATGATAAATCTATTCAAATTAACTATCAAAGTTCCTATATCTTAGGTTGAATTTTATCTAATATAAATGTTGAAATAACAGATAGTAGTAGTCAATTTTTACAATTTAGTTATGGAATTTTTTGTGGGAGTCTTATTACTTTGTTTTGTTTCTTAAATATAGTAGGTTATATTATAACTAATTACTTATTTTCAAAAGTAAATTTTGAAAAGAGATTTCCAAATTCTCCAAAAATAGGTAAATATATTAATAGATTTAGAAACATTAGTTTATTTTATATCTGTATAGATATGTTGATTTGTTTATATTTATTGTGTACTATGATTTTTTATTCATTAGTAATCGTAGCACAACTTCAATCCTCTTAAGATATATTTATAAATTTAATTATTTTTATTTTTCTCTTGTATTTTACGTGATTATATTCTAATCTTTTTTTTGATTTAATGAATTCTATGTAATTTTATTAGCTAACTCCACTTTCGGTCTTTTATTTGGGTCTTTTATTTGATTCTATGTATTTGGTTCTATGTATTTGGGTCTATGTATTTTTTTATTAGCTATCCGTCCTTTTCGGTAGAGGGGAGGGGTCCAGCAATATGCCACTATTTATTAGTTTTACTTTTGCATTTTTTTATTTTTGAGATGGTTCATCGTCAAGAGAATGGTAAATTAGTTATCTGGTTTAAGGGGCTTTGATTTAATGGATGTCTGTTAATAAGTTGTTAGTTGTTATAAATATAAAGATGAAATTTTATTCAAAGAACCCCTTTTTTACTTGAATATAGATGCTGTGTTTATTGCTTTTTGTGGTTTTTACTTTAGCACTTTTTATTTTTATTTTTATTTTTATAAAGCTGTAGTGCATGGAGCTCTACGAGGGTGTTGTAAAAATATTTTAATTTAAGTTCAAATTTTACATCTAACATCTAAGCACTCAGACTTCCTTAATTTTAGCCTCACACCTACAGGTAATAGGGGTATAAGTCTACCAGCGCTCCTTAGACTTAATTCAGATTAAACAACCCTTTTTTTTATAAGTATACGTTAAACTTCAAGTTAAAGTTACAGTACTAGTTCAAGAAACTCTACCCGTTCAACTAATCCAAACCCTCTAAATCTTTTTGGATTATATTTTAAATTTAATTTTGATGAATAATTCTATTGAGTTAGTATAATCTGAAATGAGCTAAAGCTAATTAATTTGAAATAATAAAAATCTCTAATTATTTTTTTGAATCATTGACTAGTCTAAATATAAAGGGGGGGGCCCTGCCATTGGTTCGTTATAACATTTGGCATTTGGACTTTGGGGGGGGGCCTGTCTGGGTACCTGGTTTAAAAAGCAAGCGAATGGGGTATTTTAATGTAGAATTAGAAGACACAACCCTTTTAAGAAAGAAGATTGAAAAATACCTAGTAGGTTTGGGTTATTTTTGGTTCTAAATCTAAAATTAAATAACTAGGATCGAATAATAATACTTACTCTTTATAGTTGTTGCTTACGCGATTAGTATAACTTATATAATTTTATTCTTTTTAATTTATTTTTTTAGTGGTCCTGGCGGAGTATGTGCAGAAATTGAAAAATAACACCCTGACGAGGATTATTTAGACTCGTTCTATGATTTAGAAGATTTAAAACGTAATTTACTTTCAAGATTAAATCCTTATTTAAGTTTTCTACTCCAGAAAAGATGTCTAACAAGAATCCAAAAGATATATATACTGGCTTTGATACTGAGTACAGTTTAAAACACTAAAATTTATTAAATTAGTAGTTCAATAAAGAACATTGAACATTGATCAAAATACCACTATACAATCCTTACGATATACAATCCTTACGATGTATAAGACATACCCGCTTGTTAGTTATCACACTCGAGTAGGAGAACTGCTGCTTTAGCTGTGGCGCACCCTAATATCATCTAACATCATATATCTCCGAATTTTACAACTCCCAAATAGATGGGTACCCTCATAGGAAAGGGAATATAATAACAAAGGGACAAAGGGACAAAGGGACAATAGGACAAAGGTAAATAAATCTAAACCCTAAAAGAATAGAGGGTACTTATAGGATATAAATTTAAAAATTTAATAACTAACTTAAAATTTTTACTTGCATGGAGCGCTAAGTTATTAACTTACCTATAAAAAATACAATAAAAACAAACAAAAAAAAACAAACAAAAACAAATAAAATAAATAAAAACAAAAACAAAAATGTAACCCCACATTTATTACAGGAAACAATAATGAAAATTGAATAAATTTTTATACAAACAATAATAATAAACTATGAATATTTCTTTAACTTTAACACAGGTAACACAACAAATTATAATGACTTTGTCAAATTTTTATACTCTTTTGATTTTTAATGATGCACCACAGCCATGACAATTTGGATTTCAAGATAGTGCAGCACCTGCTTTCACAGGATTAGTTAGTTTACACAATACAGTTGGATTCTATTTAATTATCATCAGTTTAGCCGTGTTTTGGGTATTTTTTTCTTTAATTTATTGCTACGGGTCCAAAAATCACCCAATAGCTCATAAGTATTTAACACATGGTACAGTATTAGAATTAATATGAACAATAACTCCTGCTTTAATATTAATGTTTGTTGCTTTCCCTTCTTTCAGATTACTATATTTAATGGATTATCCTATACAAGGTGTTAATATTTTTTACTGTACTCTTATGTAATGCCTGTAACTAAGCTAACTCCAATAAAAAAACAAAACAAAAAAACAAAAAAATAAAAGATCGTAATAATACATAATATTACATAATATTATTTAGTACTACTTTAATTCCTTATAGTAATATATGTGCAACTACGCTAATTGGCCTAAATAATTCTGTACGAAAATAAACACAGTTTCCAGTCATATTATTTCTCAACTAGTAGAACATCTACTAGGGATGGTTCAATTCATTTTAGTAAAACATCCATCACCCCATATTTTTATTTACACCACAAAAAGATTTCAATATCTATGGTTTATTTTCTAACAGTTCTCGCATTATTGTGGAAGATATCCTTTGCTTAATGTCTCTATTCGAAATGGTAATCTTAACTTTTTTTTAATGTAGTGACTTTAAGTTATCCAAAACTGTTAATACTTTTCCATTTATTCTATACAACAAAAAAAGGTAACAAAATTAAGACAATAAATAACGAGTTGTTAATATATTTAGATGATATTCCGTCAGGGCTAGCTTATAGGGCTATGAACAACGGAGCTTAGACTAAAAGCGGTATTATTTACATACAAAAGGATTTACATTTTTAGAAACATATCGATTAGTCGCGATATACATTACCGATTTACATTGGATTGTTCAGTTCAAGATCATGATGGTAATAACCGGTTATTTATATTAAAGCAAAATCAATGAAACTTTTTATTAGCTTAGTACTCCTGCGGACTGCTGGCTACTATTAATAGTAGATCAACTCATTTTCATCAAAGTATGATGTATAAATTAAAACCATGTAAAACTTTGTCCCCTTTAGTCGAGAGGCTAATTGAAATAATTTCACTATATGTTGGAACCTTCTGATAATTACATGTACGAATTAGAAAAAAAAAATTGTTTTTTGTTGTTTTTGTTTGTTTTTGTTGTTTTTGTTTTTGTTGTTTAAATTTATATCCCATCTGCGCACTGTTGTGTAGCAGCTAATGAATATCATAATTGAGTACTTTGCCCTTTTGGTTTGCTTCGCCTTTTGCTCCTGTTTTGTATTCTTATTTCTCTGTCTGCGCTCCGCACCCGCTCGCTTACGTGACGGGGAGGAAGCTTTTTGCAGTGGGCAAAAGTAGTAAAAAAAAAGTAATAAAAATAATAACAAATTCTTAGTAGCAATAGAAACCCATGGTAGGTAAGAGGAAATATTAATTTAAATAAGAAAAATATTACTATTCGTGAAAATCATTGTAATTAAAAGAACACAGAAAAATCAGCAGGAAACCAAATTGAAAAATTAAATACTATTTTAAAAAAGTAGGTTCCTCAGAGACTACACGTGAAACGTTCTTATATTAATACTAATTATTAGAAATATAAGTATGATGATATAGTCCAACTTCCCTCCATTGTTCGTTAGAACGTTGTACTCTCTATAATTATAATTAAAATAAATTTATTTTTAAAAATTAGAGTAGTCCTTAAGGAGGAAAAAGGAAGTAATCTCTCCTACTTTAACCATTAAAGTAATAGGTTTCTTTACTATTCTTGTCCTTTCCTTTTTTTTTTTTTAAGGTTAGGCAGTTTAGTGCAGGTGGCCTAAAATTATATATATTAAATAAAATGAAAAACACCTTTTTAAGCCAGATGCGTCCTTTGCTTTTACCCAAAGGCCTTAAGCCCCCACACTCGCTTACTTTTAAACCAGGTACCCTGACAGGGCTCCTGCGGACTGCTTTAGCTGATTTGACAATTGCTGCTTTAGCTGATTGGGCCATTGGGGTATCGTAAGCGAGGGCACTGGCTGGTATAACCAAGCAATCTTTCGTACCTTAGGGCTAACATAAGGTAAAAAAAAATAATACGTATTATCCAACTATATTAAATAAAAACAACTTAAAAAATTTATATATAAATAAATTTAAGGTTAAATTATATTATTCAAATAAACTAAATATAATGGACTTTTTAAATTTACAGAACAGACTAGGCTTGATTATAATTCAACGAAAATACTATCAAAAAAGTAATATAAGAGCTTTTATAAGAATAGGTCCACATAGTGAATAGTGAAGAGGTATTATCAATTATTATAGGGTCTCTATTAGCTGGTAACAGTTCTGCAAATAATAGAACAGGAGCCCTACCTAAGGGGGGTTATAATTTGTTATAGACAAAGTATTCGGCACAAAGAATATTTCTCTACAACATGTAAATTATTAATGGACCCTTATTATATAATTGGGTTTTCGAATGGTGAAGCATGTTTAAAATTTCCATCTATAGAAAAAAAAGATTGTAAAACAGGTTGGTGGGTAATTCAAACATTTACTCTTGAACTACCTAAAAGGATGCAAGTATTTTATATAAAATTAAAGCTCATTTTTGAGTAGGTAGTCTTAATATTAGAAAATCCAAGGGGCTACTATTTTTACTGTTGCAATTGAGAATTGAGAATTGAGAATTGAGAATTGAGAATTGAGAATTGAGAATTGAGAATTTAAAAGTGCCCTTTGTGCAATTGCTAAATGAACAGCAAATGGGTGCGCATAACCAACCTTTTCTGTTTGCTATTTTTGTATTCTTATTTTAACATTTCAACAGGGGACCCTTGCTTTTGGTGCACAAGCAATGCAATAGGTTCAAAGGAGTAACTCAAACGGACTATCACTATGAGACTATCCTAGTCAACTGTGCAATAGGCAATAGGCAATAGGCAATAGGCAATAGGCAACTGTGCAATAGCGTAATCGCGTAAGCAACAACTGGGTAAGCAACAATAGGCAATAGGCAACTGTGCAATAGCGTAATCGAGCAATAGGCAAATGTTAATAACTCAAAAATGAGGGGACTTTATTTTATTAAAATCAGCCGTTGAGCTTATTAATACAAAAAAGCATCTTACAATAGAATGTTTAATAGAAATTGTCTCTATAAGAGTTGCAATGAATTTAGGTTTAACTGAGACACTGATAGCGAATTTTCCTTATATTAGTCAGAAATACAGAGCCATAAAATACAAACATAAATATACCCTCTCGCTTTCTTACCTGGCTGCTGGCTGTTACCAGCAGCCAGCAGCTATTAATAATTACTATTACCGTTACTATTAATAGCTGCTTTTTACAGCAGTCCGCAGGAGCACCAGCAGTAGCAGCACAATTACTGGTTTACAGGATTCACTGAATCAAAAGGTTGCTTTTTATCAGTTCCTAAATCTAAATCATATAAGGTTGGTTATAAGACTCAAGTTTTTTTTAGTGTTGTTCAACACAAACGAGATGACAAATTATTTTAATCTTTTTAAGTTCTTTTTATAGTGGGAAATTACAAATTGGGTATAATAAGACTAGTGTCTGTTTAGTAGTTACAAAAAAAGGCATACTTGGAGACAAAAATTATTCCTTAAAAAAACAAACAAAAACAAACAAACAACAAAAAAACAAACAAACAAAATATAGTTTATTTGGTAGTAAAAATACAGAATTTATTGATTTTGTAGTGGGTTATTCTTAGTAAAATCCAAATCTCATTTAACTGAACAAGGTTTAAATCAAATACTAGAGATAAAATCTAGAACAGGCAAAGCCAGCTCTTGCCGCCACCTTTTCTTTTTAGCTTAAGATGTTCTAACGAAAGTATTCTTATTGTAATAAAAAATAATAACACAAGTTGTAATGCTAATGATTGAGAGGCTATGATTTTTATTTTTATTTTAACAATTGCCTCTTTACTCTTAAAGGCTCATACGGAGTATATATGCGCGTTCTTGTGATTTCTTATTTGCAGACTTTTACTCTGAGGTTTAGTTTCACCCGACCCAAGAGGTCAATAAGAATACAAACTTCGGCTTTTTATTATTCTGTTAACCTTTTCTTGTTCATAATCAAATGCCAAATGCTAAATGCTAAATGCCAAATGCCAAATGCAACAGTAAAAATAAGAACATGGGTAACAGAAGAAGTGATATAAAATTTAATGAAAATACTAATAATTCTACCCGGTAACCCGCCTGGGCCCCTCTACCCCTTAGGGGGCATAACCCTTATTTTCTTACTTGCTTGCTTTCTTTTGCTGTCACTATTAATAGTAACCGCACAAGCACTCCTTACTAAAAGTAGTCATATAATTAAAAAAGGGAATTTCATCAGAAAGTTAAAGCCAAAAATAGAATTGGTCCACACAATATCGATAGTTGTACTACGGATATCAGCATATGTAGCATCTGTAGCATATGTAACAAGTCTATAATATTAGGATCTTTATTAGAAAATGGAAATATGAAAAATTAGTGGAAGAGAGTATGCTCGTGGTTAGGTAAACTAATAAGGAATATGCTCTATGGTTGTATAAATTTTTCTATACTATAATACTATAATAGAGGTTACACAACTAATATTAAACCCCGACAATCTACTAGGACCATTAGAAGTAAAGAAGGAACAGAATATTATGGTTATGAATTTAACACCTTTACCTTTAGAATTTTAACTGGACCCCTTAGGGTTATAACAATGGCAGAAAAGTAATCCCCTTAAATATATCTGAATATTTAACACCATTAATATTAACCGTTTGGATAATAGATGACGGAGGTTTCTCTAATTATGATATTAGACTCTCTATTAATAGTTTTAAACTTAAATAAGTAGAATTATTACAGAATTATTACAAGATGTAAAAAAATCTAAGTATAAATTAGAAACAACTATTAAAAATATATATAAAAGACCAATATTCTATATACTCTATATACATAAAACAACACAAAAAATCTGTTAATAATTTAAGAATTATAGTGGGCCTTATATACATTCTTTAAGAGTGTATGTTACATAAATTAGGTTAAATAATACATATTTAAGTTTTTTCAACACACACACATATATATAATAGTCGTGAAAAATAATATATTATTATCTTTCTAAGATTTCGACGGGAATCTTAAATCTATCTATAAGCAAATAGGAGGATTTGGCGATGCGAGTGAAAACAGTTAAAATACTATATTTAAATATACCGGGTATAGTACAAGACTGTCAGTAAGTGGTTTATTTTTTTCTTCACTTATTGCAACAGACTGGGTCACTTGTGGGTGATATAATATTTATTATATTGCTTAATGTACAGTCGACTTAAATAACACCAATTTTATCACAGGGCTTTATATTTTTATGCCATACTTCTAGACAATTCCCTACTCCCCTAGGGAGGGGGAGGACTATAACTTCTAATAGGATAGGTCTAAATTTTTAGATGTAATTAGTGTTTTAGTATGTTATCTCCCCTCCCGTAAGGGGGCTGGCGGGGTTAAAAATAAAAAAACAAAAAATAAAAAAGATAATCCAGGTACACCAGGTATACCAGGTACAAAATTTAGATTTAAACAAAGTGGTAGACATACAGCCTATCTGTTTTTTTATATGAATTTTTTTTGAAAATAGAGGATATTGTACAAATTTCGGGCCTAGATAAAATAAGACAATCCTTATAAATGCAGCAAATAAAAACCCCAACTTATTCTGGGGGTCTGAATTCGATATTTTTACATTTAGTAGTTTAAGTTGGCTTTATGATTTATTTTACCTTAATGGTATTAAAAACTTAATGGTATTAAAAAGATTTAATCTGAAATAATGAATTATTTAACACCTATGTCAAATGCCTTTCTATTAAAGGATGCCAGTAGTTTGGTGTCATGTTCTAAGAGTGTTAGAATATCTACTAATAAATATATATTACAAAAAATTGAATTATTAAGAGATACCTTTAAAGCTAAATTTAACTTAGATTGTACAATTCATTTACTAACCTACTAACCAAAAAATGAGTTAATATCCCTAAGGATAAATATTCTCTTCTCTTTATATTAAAGTATCCTCTTTACCTAGACTAAGAGAATTGGTTTTACCTTATATGCATTCTAGTTTGTAATATAAACTAGGTTTTGTATTTTATTATTTGCAATATTTTTTTTTTCAAATAAAACGTTATTTGTATCTTTTTTATATTATATTATTTTATAAGCTATAACATTTCCTTTACTTAAAATTAGTGTGTTATGCATCAATGGTATTGGTGTGCGCCGTTTAATCCCTATAATCGTAGTTGGCCAAGACCAACCTGTCTTGTAATCATAGGCAGTAAAGGACTAGACTTACCCGATGCTGAAAAGCTAGGGGAGTGGAGCATGTCTAGAAAGGTTTCCTGCAAGAATGGAAATCGACCTACGTCACTCATGGTTTTACCCACTTTTCTTAACGAGTTATACAATACTCCAAGCCTCAATTTAATATCAAAAGATCAATTTGATAGCAAGATTACATTGGGGGTTTCACTGAGACATTCAGGACAGGAAAAAGAACCTAAAATTGATAAGGGCGGTTATTTGGAGAACTCGGGATCCCCTAAGAAAGGTAACTTCTATTGTGACACAAGAGGTCATAACAACTGGAAAGTTGGGGGACGGAGTGCTCGTAGTATGATATTCTTCAATATATCAAAAGGAGCACAGTCGTATAACTTCTTCTCTACTCCAACCGGTAAGATCCTAATAAGAACTTACACGTCGGAGCCTTTTAAAGATATGGATATAACTATCCCAACAGATAAGAAAATGAAAGATTCTAAAGGTAAGAATCATGAATTCCTGATAAGAGATATAAAACCTTCTTATAAAGAACTATTTAACAAAGACATATATGTGGAAGCATACAACCGAATCAAATCTAAACATGGTAACATGACTCCAGGACCTGATGGACTAACATTAGACGGAATCTCATTAAATTGGATTGACAACACAATCCGAAGTATGAAAGATAGAAGTTTCCAATTTAAACCATCATCCAGAGTATTCATCCCTAAATCAAACGGTAATATGAGACCTCTAGGAATTAAAAGTCAGGGCCCCAGAGACAAAGTAATACAACAAGCCGTCAGAATGATCTTAGAAGCTAAATTTGAACCAATTTTCTCTGAATTTAGTCATGGGTTTAGACCCTCTAGATCCCCTCACACTGCTATTTCCGAAGTGATAAAATGATCCGGTACTACTTGGATAATTGAAGGGGACATCAAGGGGTATTTTGATAATATAGATCCTCAAATATTAGCTGAGCAACTACAAAGACAAATCAAAGATCAAAACTTAATAGACTTATACTGGAAACTGGTGAAAGCTGGATATATTAATGATGGAAAATTTGTAGAATCTAATCTTGGAGTAACCCCCTGGCGGGGAGGGATTCTTTCACCACTACTTTCAAACATTTACCTACACGATTTTGACGTCTTCATGACTGGATTGACAAATAAATATACAACGCCTGGAAGAGTTAGCCAACCAAACCCTAGATATCATTTTATTAGAAACGCGCTTAAAAAAGGCTATAACGCCGAACTTTATGAAGAACTACGAATTACTCCTAGTGTAATAAGAATAGGAACTAAAGTAAGATATAACAGATTCGCGAATGATTGGATAATAGGTATTACGGGAAATAAGGACTTTGCTGAAATGATAAAACAAGAAGCTACCAAATTTCTAAATGAAAACTTGAAACTGGAAGCAAGTCAGGAAAAGACCAAGATAACTAATATCTCAAGCGAAGCTGCTACATACCTAGGTTTTGAAATCCGTAAACATGATAGTAAATACACTGAATCCCTAAGATCCACTGTAAACACTAAAGATAACAGTTTTGAGAGAAGAGAGAGAAGAGAGAGAAGAGAGAGAAGAGCAACAAATACTAGAATCATACTGTATGCCCCGATCCAAAAACTTTTAAAAAAGTTAGAGACAGAAAAATTCTTAGTAAAAGGTAAACCACGCAGCATCAATAAATTTATTTTCCTACATCCTCATGAAATTGTTACAAGATACAGTGCTATCATGAGAGAAATATACAATTACTATACTTTCGTAGATAATAAAAAACTCCTACAGCAGATACTATGGATACTACGCTTCTCTTGTGTATATACTCTAGCACGAAAACTAAGATTATCCGTAAAAGGGATCTTCAGAAAATACGGAAACCAAACAAAAATACTACACAATAAAAAAACCATCATGTTATTTAAACCGGAAACTTTAAAGAGAAACAGAAAAATAAAATAGATAACTGCTTAAATTTCGATCCTTTCTCGGGTATGTGATATACTTTAAGAAGTCAAAAAATACTAGGAGATAACTGTTTAATATGTGACGCAAGTGAACTCCTAGAGCTGGAGGAGCACCATGTTCGCCATATTAAAAAGACCAAGGTTAAAGGTTTCACTGCTTTAATGTCAAAATTAAATAGAAAACAGGTTGCCGTCTGCAAGAGCTGTCATCATAAAATTCATCAAGGTCTATATGATGGACTCAAACTGTAGTCCTGGCGGAGGGCTATAAAATTTCATTTATGCGAGGGAGAGCCGTATGCAGGGAAACTTGCACGTATGGTTCGGTGGGAGGCTATTCGTTGCCACTCAATTAAGCGTCACTTCACGCTTCAAATGATCACGGTCCTGGCGGAGGGTAATCGACCCAACCTTATGAGTATTCTGATTTTTTAACGGATAGCGGAGAATCTATAGATTTTGATTCTTATATGTTGCCTGTTGATCGATCTGGGAAATCGGTCTCATGGGCTCAACTATCAAACTCCGGGGACACCCTAAAGATCATAGTACCAAGCCATAATGGAAACGTTATGAGTGGCCAGAATAATTACCTGGGTACGGTAACAAGCTATGATAGGAACGAAAGTGAAATGGGTTATCGCGGATCTAAATCAAGCGCTATTGCACAGGTAAAAGAGCAACGAGTGGACGGTAGTTACTTTGGTTACACACCAAAGTTAAGGTGCACTCTAATGGGCTGCGAAAGCAGGTATCAAACTGAAATCCTTTCTAACAAAAATAATGTCTCTGAAAATGTAGTTGTTACAAAAAGACCAAAGTTAAATAAACTAGATCCTTGGTTTATGACTGGATTTGTTGATGCTGAAGGTTATTTTAGTATTGAATTATATAAAGATTCTAAAGCTAAATTTAAGTATACTCCTAGATTAGTTTTTGGAATTAATTTACATGTTAAAGATTTACCTATTCTTCTAAGTTTTAAGGATACATTAGGAGTGGGAACTGTAAGTACAAAAGGAAAAGTAATAGCTACGCAATTATACAGTTAAAACATTTAAAGATCTTGCAGTTATTGTTAGCCATTTTAAACTATATCCTCTTGTTTCCAGCAAATATCTTGTGTATCAATATTGGTTACAAGCTTATAATATTATGGCAACAAAAGAACATTTTAATTATCAAGGTATGACAAAATTGGCTGCATTAAAAAATTTAACTAATCTCGGATTATCTGATAGTTTGAAAGAAGCTTTTCCTGATTTTAATATTTCTTTAATTGATACTATGTCTTATAATTTTAGGGGTATTCCTCATGGAATGTGGGTAGCAGGATTTGCAAGTGGTCCTGACGGAGGATCTTTTTATATTAAGTTGACACAGTATAAAGATACATTTCATACAGGATGTGTTTTTTTAAAATAACTCTTCATCTTAAAGATACTGCCTTATTAGAAGATTTATACGATTATCTTTCAAAATACTTTCCAAATATTTCTTTCAACAAATATAATTCAAGAACAAATAAAGGTATTTTTTTGTTTTTTTTTTCAAAACAAACTGTAAGTTTAAATATTTCAAATATTCAGGATATAGGTAATATTGTAATTCCTTTTTTTTTGATATATATCCAGTCTTAGGAGTAAAGAAAATGGATTATAACGATTTTAGAAATATTTATAATATTATTTTATCAAAAGGTCATCATTTAAAGGGTCCTGAGGGTTTGGCCCAAATCCAACATATTAGGAATAATAAATAATATGAATGATAAACGAACAGTATTTTTAACTTTGGGTTTTAACAGATAAATTTTGTTTGATAAATTCAGTTAGCCATGGATTCAGATTTAGAAGTAGGTCAATTTAGATTATTAGATGTAGATAATAAATTAGTTATACCTGTTGATTCTAATATTAGATTAATTGTAACAGGTTCTGATGTTTTACACTCTTTCGCTGTTCCATCCTTAGGACTGAAATTAGATTGTGTTCCTGGTAGATTAAATCAAGTTTCTTTTATTGCTGAAAGATCAGGGACTTTTTACGGTCTAATAGAACAATGGCCGTAACTGTAGTGAACCTACGGTAATTAATCATCAAATTGCGGGAAACCCCTAAAGAGATCTTAACCAAGTAAGTATGGTAACATAACTTATGGCACAGGTAATGACTCGTGGTATGGTAAAATCAAGATTTATTATTCAATGGGAAATCCGCAGCCAAGCTTCTCATACTTGATCCCCTCTCATAAAGAAGGAGGAGTGCAGTTCATCGACTAAATGGTGGTTGGTATTATAAATAATGCTTAAGATATAGTCAGGCCCCACTTGAAAAGGTGTAGAAAATATGAGTACTCCTACGGATTCATATTTATTCATATTTTTGTTAAATAAATATATTAAGGCTGCCGCCCTTATTAAAATATATTTAGGGAAATCTACAATAGTTTGCTAAACTATTTTCTAATGTAACATTTTTTTTTATTTTTTGTTTTTAATAATCAAACTATAAACAGACCCTGTCAAGGCCAAGACGATTGTAGTATTTGCATTACACAATTAATAGTCCTCCCTCCGTAAGGAAGGGGGAGTAATTAATAATTACTTCATATTTGATCGGGTATCAGATATAGGTTTAACTTCTATAATTCCTGTTTATTTAACTAGATATTTTAGTCCAATTAGTCCAATTAGAACTGCTCACTCCTCCTTTCTTTATGAGAGGGACTCTTGTACGCACGCAGCCAAATAATCCAGAGTATCTAGCTTTAGAACATATTAATAGTGGTAAACCTACTACTTACAATTACAACCATAATCAATAAAATATTATCAAATCAAAATATAATAGTTACTGACTTAAAATTAAAGGAATTATTAAAAGTTAAAGGTGTTGAAATAGATCTACCTATAACGAAACCGAAAAATAATAAACTTTTAGAAAATTTAACAGGTAAGTCTAAATATAAAGGTTTTTTTTGGTGTATATATGTTTGTTTATACATAAAAATACAGCTACAATTGCAAAAATACGTAGAAATACGTAGGTTCCTCTAATTTATTAAGACGTAGAATGGATTACTATTTTAAAGGAGAATAGGCAAAGCCAGCTATTTCTTTATTTAAACTTAAAGAAGCTGGTAAATTTTTACCTTTTCTTAAAAAAGAAGGACTAAAAGCTTTTAAATTAATAATATTTAAATTAGATACTAATAAATTTAGTATTCAAGACACTTTAATTTTAGAACAATATTTTTTATTAAATAAAGAATTTAACTTGAATACATTAAGAGTTGTTAATGCAGGATCTTCAAAAGGGGATGCTGTATTTGTTTATGACCTAACATATAAAACTCTTTACTATTCCTACGGTTGCTTCGCTACCTACGGATCCTACGGACTAAATCTAAAATTGAATTAAAAAGAGTATTAAAAATACATACCCGTCCGTGAAGAGTAGTTGGTTGGGTATACAACCCAAGCAAGTAACTGGTACCAGGTTTGTAGATTATAAAATTCCATATCTTAATAAATTCTTATTATTAAGTTATTCTATCCCTACTGCTTCAATAAGCAATATCCCTATAGAAGAATTAGTAGAGATTATGCAAATAGAAAGACAATCACTATATATATATTAGCTACTCGTAGTCCTACGGATAGAAATATTCCAGTAAAATTAGAAATTAAAGAAGGAAATACTTTTGTAGAGCCGCGAAGCACCGCTCCTTCGAATCCTACGGACTACTTTAAATTTTTATTCTTTAACATCTTGTATTGAATATTTAATTGGCTTTAACTATAAAAAGAGATACTCTGACTAAATATATAAAAAATGGAAAAGTGTTTCATAATTTTCTATGTAAATACTCAGATAAAGCTTTACCTAATAATTTTGAATCCGTAGGAGTAGGTTTAATTATTGATGAATATAAAAAAGCTGGTGTTTCACTCAAAATAGTCTCGCAAAGCAGCAATGATTCATTAAAAGTCAATAAAAGGAATAAACCTATATTAGTCAGAGGACTAAATTTTGAAAAAGAATTTGAAAGTATTATGGTTACAGTTAAATATTTTGATACTTTAAATATAAAATTAGATAGAAAAACTTTAAATAATCGTTTAAAAGACGGTAAAATTTATAAAGATTATTATTTCGCTTATAAATAAATAGTTAAAGATATTTTTTCTACACCCCCGTTAGGCCCCCCTTTTTTCCCTTTTGCCTGTGTTTTGCATAGTCATCTTTTGCTCAAGCGAGACCAGCTTAACCTGTGCTAGAAAAGAAAAGGAAGGACTGCTGGTCCGTAGGTAGGCCAACTTACGCAGCTTACGCAGCTTACGCAGGAGCAAGGGTAAAAATTAATATTAATTACATTAGATAATCGTAGAATAGCAATGTTCTGAAATTTGCGGTGTTTGGCATGGCTTTATGCCTATAGTTGTTGAGGCTGTTTCTGCTAATGATTTTCTAGTTTGAATAGATTCCGCTTCTTCTTAAGGGAGTAAAATTACTAGATTTAAATTAAAAATATAATATTAAACAAACTTTTGCCTGTTGCCCTGTTCACAGCCCTGTTGTTATGATTTGTATTAAAATAAGAATACTCGCTTGCTTTTTAAACCAGGTACCCAAACAGGCCCCCAATGGTTTTGAGTTATGATTTTTAGTATATATTAATAAAAACTTAGGCATCGCTTGCTTGTTTACACAAGACCCATTTGGCAGGGCTGCTGTGAACAGGGCAACAGCAAAACTGGAACCGAAAAACCTAGACCAGCTCCGCAACTGTTGTTTGTTGTTTTTTGTTTGTTTTTGTTTATATGAACTTTTTCCTCCATTTTTGGCCTGTAACCAGGGAACCTTTTCTCTAGGCTTTCACAGTTAAAAGGGTAGTTCTAACGAAAGGGGAATACAAGGCGTGGACTAAGGTCAACAGCACAAGATCATTGCTGGTTTAGCTGATTTTGCTTTAGTCCGTAGGAGGGGTAGTTCTAACGAAAGTGGGGTTATTATATTATTAAAACCTTCTATTTTCTAATTTTACTTAGTAACTTTCTTAAAAAGAAAATATTGATGTAATTTATTGTAATAACATTAATAAAATAAAAGAAAGAATAAAAACAAACAAAAAACAACAAAAAAATAAAAATAAAATTATCTGTTAAACAAAATAACAATAAAAAAATAACAATAAAAAAAAATAAAAATAACAATAAAAAAAATAACAATAAAAAAAAATAAAAATAACAATAAAAACAAAAACAAACAAAAAACACAACAAACAAAAAACAAATGAAACAAAAAGAGGGTTGAATTTATAATATATATCTTTAGCTTTAGAAAACGCTTAGATTATAATAAAATAAGAATTCTAATACTGTAATTAAAATTTAAAAAAATAAAATTAAGTTTAATTAAGTTAAGGTTCGAAGTTAATTAATGATATAAATTTAAACAAAAATAATTTTGTTGGATAAACTTGACAGAAAATTTTAACTTATAATCAAAGAATCTTTAATTATGTTTATGTTTAGTCCTGGAGAAATCATCTGATTATTTGGCAATCTGTGTATATTTTTATACTGGAGCTAATTAATTTATATTTATTCATTCATTTTTAGTAATTACCCCTCTTGTTTGCAGGGTGGTCAATTATTGGGAAATAAATTACTGTTGCATTTGTTTTAACAATTATCTTTCTTTACTCGCTAACGCGATAGAGAAGTAAATGTAAAAATTAATGAAATGAAAAGCAAATGATACATGGTGGGCATGGCAGGGCCTGTAGCCTAAATCTGTCTCTAGAATTCAGCTAAAGCAGCCTACTCCAGGACTAATTACTCTTTCAGGACTAATTGGATGAAGGCTAAAAATAATTAAGATTAATATTTGACACTTTAGTTTGTCGTTTACGACTATTAATAAAAAAAAAAAAAAAAATTAAAATTTTTTAAAATAATAATTTAAAAAATAAAAAATTTTAT
>Ga0137361_10000918_pt1 | contig 17568 bp, 16 predicted proteins | sample Mad1_80_16metaG_FD_104923 | JGI IMG/M metagenome (GOLD analysis project Ga0137361, IMG submission 104923) | Vadose zone soil microbial communities from Angelo Coast Range Reserve, California, USA - Mad1_80_16 metaG | ecosystem: Environmental > Terrestrial > Soil > Vadose zone | place: USA... | reverse complement strand
GCGCTCGTCCTGGACGTCTCGGGCAACTTCGCCAGCCTCTCGGTGCCGGTGATCGCGGTCGCGCTCGCCCTGGCCGGGCTGGGCGTTTTCGGCGGCCTCGTGGTGACGGGCCGCGGTCGGGCCCGGCCCTACGAGACCTGGAGCTGCGGCCGCATGCTCCAGACACCGCGCATGGAGTACACGGCCACGGCGTTTGCGAATCCCTTCAAGCGCGTGTTCCATTTTTTCTATCGCCCGGTGCAGCAGATCGACATCGCGGCGCATCCCGCCTCGCGCCTGTTCGTCCAGCGGATCGACTACGCGAACCCGACGCGCTCGCTCTTCGACGACTGGCTCTATCGCCCGCTGCTCGCCGGCGTGAACCGGGGCGTCCGCGTCGTGCGGGTGCTCCAGTCGGGCAGCGCCAATCTCTACCTCACGTACATCCTGCTCGCCCTGCTCGTCATGCTGGTGTTCGCGTGATCGGCGAGCTCCTGGCCGCCGTCCTTCAGCTCGTGCTGGTGGGCCTGGGCGCGCCACTGCTGATCGGGATTGTGCGCACCCTGAAGGCGCGACTGGTGGGCCGGCGCGGCCCCAGCCCGTGGCAGCCCTACGCCGACCTTCGCAAGCTCCTCGGCAAGGAGCGCGTCGTGTCGACCACGACGTCCTGGATCTTCGCCGTCACGCCGACGGTCCTGGCCGCGACCATGCTCGTGAGCGCATTGATCGTGCCGCTCGTGATCAGCCGCCCGGCGCTCGGCTTCGCCGGCAACGTCATCGTGTTGATGTACCTGTTCCTGGTCGGGACGTTTTTCCTCGCCCTCGCCGGCCTCGACGCCGGCAGCGCCTTCGGGGGGATGGGCGGCAGCCGTGAGGTCGCGGTGGCGGCGTTGGCCGAGCCGACCATCGTCCTGGCCGTCTTTGCCCTCGCCATGCGCGCGGGCACGATCAACCTCGGCGGCGTCGTCGAGCGGGTCAGCGCCGACCCGTGGCTGGCGCTGGCCCCGGGACATCTGCTGGCCTTCGCCGCGTTCTTCATCGTGATGCTCGCGGAAACAGGCCGTTTGCCGGTCGACAACCCGGCCACCCATCTGGAGCTGACGATGATTCACGAGGCCATGGTCCTCGAATACTCGGGGCCCGACCTCGCCATCGTCGAGTGGGCCGCCGCGATGAAGCTCTTCCTCTTCATGTCCCTGCTCGCGAATCTCTTCTTCCCGTGGGGCGTGCCGACGGACGCGGGCGTCACGACCCTGGCCGTCGGTGCGATCGTTCTGGCGGCCAAGCTCATCGTGCTGGCTGGGGTCCTGGCGGTGATGGAGACGGCCGTGGCCAAGCTTCGCCTGTTCCGCGTGCCCGAGCTCCTGGCGGGGTCGTTCGCGCTCGCCCTCCTCTCGGTCACGTCGATGTTCTTGCTGCGATGACGGCCGAGCCGATCACCACCGCGACGAACTTCCTCGCCTTTCTCGGGCTCGTCTCGACGCTCCTGATCGTGTGGCGGCAGAACTGGGCGGGCCGGCGGCGCCTCTTCGTCGTGCAGTCCCTCCTGCTGGCGGCGCTCGCGACGACCATCGCCGCCTACGGGCACCGCGCGGAGCTCTTTCTCGTCGCGGCCATCGTCGTGCTGCTCAAGGCGTGGTTGATCCCGCGGATCCTCGGCCGCATGGCCGCCGGAACGCCCCCGCGACCCGTCGCCCCCGGACGCTCGGCTGGCCTGTCGCTGCTTGCCGCCGGGAGCCTCATCGTGGCCGCCTACGTGATCATGTTCCCGGTCACCACCGTGAGCGACCTGCCGACCGTGGGCGGGATCCCTCTCACCTTCGCGATGGCGCTCATCGGCCTCTTCGTGACCGTCACCGGCCGTGACGTGCTCGGCCACATCCTCGGGTTCCTGATGTTCGAGAACGGGATCTTCGGCCTGGCGTTGCTCGCCACCTACGGCCTCCCCGGAATCGTCGAGGCTGGGGTCTTCCTCGACCTGTTGGTGATCGTGTTGATCATGGAGGGTGTCGTCCTCCGGATCCGTCGTGAGCACGACTCGATCGCGGTCGATCGCCTGCGCGAGCTCCGGGGATGAGTCTCGTGGTCGTCCTGGCGACGCCGCTGGTCGGCGCCATCCTGCTCGCCGTCGCGCGGGGGATCGCGGCGCGCGTGCTCCACCCCCTGGCCATCGTCCTCACCGCGGCCGCCGCCGGTGCCGTCGCGGTCCAGGTCAGCCACGCCGGCAGCATCGTCGCCCTGGGCGGTCTCTTCCGCGCCGACGGCCTCTCCGCGTGGATGATCGGCCTCATCGCCCTCGTCAGCCTGCTGGCTGCCATCGAGGCTCCCTATACGGTCCCATCCGCGGCGGTCGGCCGCTTCCGTCCGCTCTTCCACCTCTTCGTCTTCACGATGCTCCTCGCCGTCTCCACCGACGACGTGGGCCTCATGTGGGTGGCCATCGAAGGCACCACGCTCGCGTCCGTCTTCCTCGTGAACCTCGAGCGCTCCCGCGCCTCCCTCGAGGCCGCCTACAAGTACCTCCTCATCTGCTCGGTCGGCGTGGCGATCGCCTTCATCGGTACCGTGCTCGTGTACTTCGCCGACATTCACCAGTTCGGCCACGAGGCCCACGCGCTACGGTGGACGACGCTGGTGCGGCTGGCGCCGGGGCTGCCGCCGCGCGTCGTGGAGCTGGGCTTCGTCTTTCTCCTCGTCGGGTACGGGACCAAGGCAGGACTGGCGCCGATGCACACCTGGCTGCCCGATGCCCACAGCGAGGCTCCGGCGCCGGTGAGCGCGTTGATGTCCGGCGTCCTGCTCAGTGTGGGCGTGTACGCGCTCGTCCGCTTCAAGACCGTCGTCGATCTGAGCGGCGGGCCAGAGTTCACGCAGCGGCTCCTGCTGGCGCTCGGATTGACGTCGATCGCCACGGCCGCCGTGTTCCTGTGGGCGCCCACGAACTACAAGCGCATGCTCGCGTACTCGAGCATCGAGCACATCGGAGTCGTCTGCCTCGGACTCGGGTTCGGCGGCCTGGCGGGCGTCGGGGGCGCTGTGCTGCACGTGGCCAATCACGCGCTCGCCAAGTCCGCCCTCTTCGTGCTGTCCGGCCGCATCCGCGCGGCCTACGGCTCGGCGGAGATCTCCGCGGTCACGGGACTCCTCGGAACGATGCCGGTCACCGGCGGCCTGTTCCTTCTCGCCATGCTCGCGATCATGGGCCTGCCACCGTTCGGCCTCTTCGTGAGCGAGGTGCTCATCTTCTCGGCCGGCTTTCGGTCGGGACACGGCATCGTCGCCGCGGCCGGCCTGTTCCTGCTCGTCGGAGCCTTCGCCGGGCTGCTTCGCAACGCCCACCGCATGCTGTACGGCACGCCCCCGCCGGCCATCGTCGACGTGCCCGGCCTGCGCTCCGCGGTACCCACTGGCCTCGCCCTGCTGCTCCTCACGCTGACGGGTGTTGCCTGGCCCCCTGGCCTGGCCGCCGCGCTCGATCACATCGCTCGGCTTCTCGGCCAGTGAGCACAGCGCTCGATCATCTTCTCGCAGAGCTGACGGCGGCCGGCGCCCACGCCCTCACGGCGACGAACCCCCACGCCGCCCGGTGTCGGCTCTCACGCGAGAACCTGGCCGCCGTCGCCGACCGGGTCGCCGAGCTCGGACTCGAGGTGCAGCTGCTCTGCGCCACAGACACGCGCCACCGCTCCGGTGACTTCACGTTGACGTACGTCTTCACGCCTCCTCGGGGCCGCCCGCAGCTGACGGCGCTGGTGGCGGTTCCGGCGGGCGAGCCGCGGTTTCCGTCGCTCGCGCTGCGCTCCTTCGCAGCCAGCCGGTTCGAGCGCGAGATCCACGACCTCCTGGGGCTTGTCCCGGTCGGGCATCCTGATCTGAGGCGCCTGGCCGTCCACCAGTTCTGGCCCGACGGTTACTTTCCCCAGCGCCGTGACGTGGCGATCCGTCGGGACTTCGCCGATGCTGGACAGCCGTTTCCCTTCCGCCGTGTCGAAGGCGCCGGCCTCTTCGAGATCACCGTCGGTCCCGTGCACGCCGGGATCATCGAGCCCGGCCACTTTCGCTTCACCGTCGAGGGGGAGACGATCGTCAACCTCGAGACTCGGCTGGGCTTCGTGCACAAGGGGACGGAAAAGCTCTTCGAGACGCTGCCCTTCGAGCGGACGCCTGCGCTCGCCGAGTGTGTGTCGGGAGACGAGACCGTGGCCCATGCGCTGGCCTATTGCCAGGCTCTCGAGGGGCTGGCCGGTGCCGACATTCCGCGGAGGGCCGCGTCGCTCCGCGTGATCCTTCTCGAGCTCGAGCGGCTCTACAACCACGTCGGCGACGTCGGCATGATCGTCAACGACACCGGATTCGCGTTCGGCCACGCCCACTGCTTCCGGCTGCGTGAGGAGATGCTCCGTCTCAACGCCCGACTCACCGGCCATCGCCTCATGCGCGGTGCCATCGTCCCGGGCGGGGTCGCCGACACGGTGAATCAGTCCGCCCTCGACGAGCTCCCGGGGACAGTCGATCGCCTCGTGGCGGAGTTTCTCGACATCGCCGAGCTGTCGCTGGACAACAGCCTCGTGCTGGAGCGCTTGCAAGGCACGGGACGTCTCACCACGGCGACGGCTCGAGAGATGCAGGTGGTCGGCCTGGTCGCACGGGCGAGCGGTATCGATGCCGACCTGCGCCGTGACGCCCCCTTCGCGGCCTACGACAAGGTCGACGTCGTGGTGCCGACGTACGAGACGGGCGACGTGTGGGCCCGCACGATGGTTCGGATCCGCGAGGCTCGTGAGGCGGCCCGCCTGATCGCCCGCACGCTGGACGGTATCCCGGCAGGCCCGGCGCGCGTCGAGCTGCCCCCGCTTCGTGAAGGGGATCAGACCAGCGCCGTGGAGTCCTGGCGTGGTCCCGTCTGGTACTGGGTGATGGCGGGCGGCCCCGAGCGGGTCGAGCGCGTCAAGATCGCCGATCCATCCTTCAGGAACTGGCCGGCCCTGGAGTACGCCGTGCTGAACAACATCGTCCCGGACTTTCCGCTCTGCAACAAGTCCTTCAACCTGTCGTACTCCGGGAGCGATCTCTAGCGAGCGATCTAAGAGCGAGGCCTGATCGGTCACTTCATCGTCTTGGTGGCCGTCTGTCCACACGCCTGGCACTTGTAGTGGAACACCGTCTGGCCCTTCTTGTCCGTGTCAAAGCCGGTCCGGACCAACGGCGATCCACATTTCGAGCATTTCCCCCGCTTCGGCATCCGGCTCCCTCCGGCCCCCGGTCGTCCACAACGCTCCGGCGCAACATCGGTCTTTAATAGAGACGTAGGAGAACAACGACGGGTTTACGCGACCCCGCACCGCCAGGGATCGTGGAGCTTCTCCCCGGAGACTCGCCGTCCATGGCACGGCCCCTTGCCCGCGGACTCGCCGGATACGGGCCGCTTCTTCCTGGCCAAACCGTTTGCGCCCCGAGCCCTCGCCGACAAGGTTCGGGAGGCGCTCGACAGTCCGAAGTCCACGCCGAAGACCCCGTAACCGCGCCGCCGTCGTTGACGCGTCCGGATCGCGCGTCTATGCTCGCGCGACATGCGACTCGCGGGCACAGTCGCGGTGATCACCGGCGGCGCCGCCGGCATCGGCCTGGCGTACGGGCGACGCTTCCTCGCCGAGGGCGCGCGCGTCGTGCTCGCCGATGTTGCCGACCCGGTTGCCGCGGCGCTCGAGCTCGCCCCTGAGCGGGCGTACGGCGTACGGACCGACGTGAGCGACATGGCGTCGGTACGTGCGATGGTCCATGCGGCCGTCGGTCGCTTCGGCCGCATCGACGTGCTCGTCAACAACGCCGCCGTGTTCGCCACGCTGAAGCCTCAGCCGTTCGACGAGATCCCGGAGGCGGAGTGGGATCGCGTCATGGCGGTCAACGTCAAGGGCATCTGGAACTGTGCTCGGGCCGTCGTTCCGGTGATGCGCAGTCAGGGCAGCGGGCGCATCGTCAACGTCGCCTCGGCCATCGTGGCCAAGGGCACCGCCCTGCTCCTTCACTACGTGACGTCGAAGGGGGCCGTGGTCGCGATGACGCGCGCGCTGGCTCGCGAGCTCGGCCCGAGCGGAATCACCGTCAACGCGGTCGCGCCCGGGCTGATCCTGAGCGACACCGTGCAGGCGAATCCCGACATCACGGCCTTCCAGTCGGCCGCCGTCATGCAGGCCCGCTCGCTCAAGCGCGACGCGTTTCCCGACGACGTCGAGGGCGCGGTGGTCTTCCTCGCGTCCGACGACAGCGCCTTCATGAGCGGCCAGACGCTCATCGTGGACGGCGGCTCCGTCTTCTCCACGCTCTGATCCATGACGAACGTCCCGCTGATCGACGTCGCGCCGGCGCGCCACGGCGGCCGGGATCAACGTTGCCGCGTGGCCGCTGCCATCGACGGCGCCTGTCGCGAGATCGGATTCTTCGCCATCAGCGGCCACGGCGTCCCCGATCGTCTCGTCGACGACCTGCGACGGCTGGCTCATGACTTCTTCGGCCTTCCGCTCGCTGACAAGCTTCGCTGCCGCCATCCCGTCGAGGGCACCAACCGCGGCTATCATCCCGTCGGCGGCGAGACGCTCGCGAAGGCCAACGACGCGGCGGCGCCCCCCGATCTGAAGGAGTTCTTCCACGTCGGCCCGGTCGACACGACCGCGGATTCGTACTACACGGGCGCGCGCGGGCGCCGGCACTTCGAGCCCAACATCTGGCCGGCCGTGCCGACGGGCTTCGCCGAGGCGGCGACCATCTACTACCGCGCCATGAGCGAGCTCGTCGTGTTCCTGATGCGGCTGGCCGCGCTCGCGCTGGACGTGCACGAGAGCTTCTTCGACGACAAGGTCGACCGGTCCATCGGGACGATGCGGCTGAACTATTACCCCGGCCAGACCGTGCCCCCGAGCCCGGGCCAGCTCCGCGCGAGCGCCCACACCGATTACGGCGGCTTCACGATCCTGAGCGGCGAGGACGTGCCGGGCGGGTTGCAAGTCAGGACGCGCGATGGCCGCTGGATCGACGTGCCGACGTCGCCCACGACCTTCGTCGTCAACATCGGCGATCTGCTCATGCGATGGACGAACGATCGCTGGCTGTCCAACCTGCACCGCGTGGTGAACCCGCCGCTCGGTGACGGCCCGCGCGGCCCACGACTCTCGATCGCGTTCTTCAATCATCCGAACTACGACGCGCTCATCGAGTGCCTGCCCTCGCACGGGCCGCCGAGACACCCGCCGGTGCTCTCGGGTGAGTATCGCGATCTCAAGTACGCGAAGACCGGGCTGGCCCGAACGGTGACGTGACGCTGAATTTCCTGTGGCCGATCGTCCTGCGCGTCGTACGATGCGGTGCGATGGGCATCGAGGCCACGAGACCAGGAAGGGCCGTTTTCGCGTGGGCGCTGATCGCTGCCGTCACGGTGGGATTGATCGTCCACGGCGGCGCCGGTGACGGCGAGGCGACGGAGCCGGCGGCCGGAGCCTGGACGGGCGGAGCGGCCGTGGGATTCCTCGGCAACACGCCCGACGGCACCGCGTTCGCGATGAACCTGAACGTCGAGAGATTCTTCAACCGCAGCTTCTCGGTCGGGCCCCTGCTCCAGTTCGGTGTCACCGGCGACATGACGCAGATCGCCGCCTCGGGTCAAGTGAAGTACTGGCTGGATCTCTCGAAGGGCCTCAAGCTGACCGCGCAAGGCGGCCTCGGCTTCGTGCACACCGACTTCCGTGGCAGCGACACGTCGTTCCTGATCCCGATCGGTGTCGGCTTCGACTACGCGCTGACCCGCAACGTGAGCGCGACGGCCACGTTCCTGCTGAACCTGACCGACATCGACACCGGGGTCGGCAGCCATCCGCACGTCATGCCCGGGCTCACGTTCGGCGTCCGCTTCTAGCTCCCCGCCGCTCCGCCTCGCTTACAGGTACTGGCCGGTGGTGACGATGCGCTCGACGTCGCTCGGCCGGGCCTGGGCGTCGACGACGACCGGCTTGATGGCGACGATGCGGTCCTTCTTGCGGCCCGCGATCTTCGCCCAGTCGTCGGGATTGCTGGTGTTCGGCAGGTCCTCGTTCTCCTTGAACTCCTCGCGCACGGCGGCGACCAGATCCGTGCTGCTGATGCCCTTGTCGCCCCGGTTGATGTAGCGCTTGAGCGCGAGCTTCTTCGCCCGGCGCACGATCGACTCGATCATGGCGCCCGTAGAAGCAGTGCCCGCAGCTCGGATTCCACGAGCAGACGACGTGATCGCCGGGTCGCACCAGCGTCACGCCGGCCCCTACCGCCTCCACCACGCCGGCGCCCTCGTGGCCGAGCACGATCGGCCGCGGATAGAAGAGCTGGCCCTGGATCACCTCGAGGTCGGTGTGGCAGAGGCCGCTGGCCCGGATCTGCACCAGCACGTCGTGAGGCCCGAGCGGCTTCAGCGTCAGTCGCTCGACGACGAGGGGCTGGCCGACCTCGTGAAGCACGGCGGCCCGGAAGGTTGCGGGGCTCACCGCGCGTCGACGGCAGGACTCACGGATCGATCACTTCGTGAAGCGGTCGATCCCGGTGCCGCGGTAGAGGATCTCGGCCTGACGCTTCATGATCTCCGCGTGCCGCGCCACGGCGTCGGGCGCCAGGTCCGTCACGGGCGGCTGCTCGGGCTCGAAGTGGTGGTACTCGTCGACGCCACGCACCAGGAGCGCGCTGTCGCCGTCACCGGCGACCTGGCGGACGTAGGTCGGGATGTAGCGGATGGCGTAGCCGATGCGGCGATCGGCCGAGCGATTCGCTGGCGAGCTGTGGAACATGAGCACGTGGTGGAGCGACATGCTCCCGGCCTCGAGCAGGATGTCGACGGCCTTCGCCTCGTCCACCTCGACCGCGATCTCCTGGCCGCGCGAGAGCAGATTGGTCGGAGCGAAGGTGTCCCGGTGCGCCACCTGCGCGACGTGGCTGCCCGGCACCATGCGCATCGCGCCGTTCTCGACCGTGGCATCGGTGAACGCCAGCCACGCCGTGACGACGTCGGGCTGGCTCAGGCCCCAGTAGGTCGCGTCCTGGTGCCAGGAGACGTATGCCGCATCGTTCGCCTCCTTGATGAAGAAGCTCGAGCTCCAGCACAGGAGGTTCGGGCCGAGGACGTCCTCGGCGGCGTCGAGGATGCGCGGATGCCGCACCAGCCGATCGAGCCACGTGAAGAGCAGATGGGTCTTGTGGCGAAGCTCCCCGCCGATGGCGCCGCCGCGCTCGGCCTCGTACGTCTCGAGCCGACGCCGATAGCCCGCGGCCTCCTCGCGCGACAGCACGCGGATCGGAACGTAGAACCCGTCGCGATGATACTGGGCGAGCGCAGACGCTGAGAGCAGCTTCGCCATGGAAGCCTCCCCGGGACGGGCTCAGCGTAGGAGGCCGCGCACACCTCTATCAAGCGCGTGGAGTCGTCATCACCATCGCTCGATGGCCACGAGCGCGGCGTCGTCGCGGGCCGTGCCGCGCAGCGAGAAGCGGATCGCGTCACCGACGTGGACCGCGTCGCTCATCGTCGGCGACACCGCGCGAAAGCTCGTGGTCCGGGCCGGCAGGAAGTCCCGGATCTCCTCGTGGGTGATCACGAGCAGGTTCGCCCCGGGAACGATCGCCCTGACGATGCCTCGCGCCTCCCACTGCTGCTCGCCGGCCCGCGCGCCGGTGGCGCAGGCCTGGCGCTCGCGCTCGAGCTGCTCCACTCGCGCGCGGACGCTGTCGAGCTCGCGATCCAGCGTTCCGGCCGCGCGGCCCCAGGCGGCGTAACCCGTCCCGAGACCGACGGCGAGCGTGAGGTTGGCGAAGAGCACGACCTGCCAGACGGCCATCACTCGGCCCTCCCGCGTTGCCTGAATGAACGCTGCATCAATGGACGTGGTCGTCGGGGAACGGCGGCACGTTCTTCTCGTCGTTGAGCTGTTCGACCTGGGCCGTGAGCGCCGTGCTCGCAGGCATCGCGACGCTGTCGCCGCTCCACATCGCTCGGATGTAGCCCTGGCGGTCGATCAGGACTTCGGTGTGGGGTCCGGGCGCGAACATGCGGTAGGTCAGGACGATGTCGGCGGCCCCATCGGTCACCACCGGAAACAGCACGGGCGGCGTCGCCCCGAGGGCCTTGATCGCGTCGGGCGAGGCGTCGGTCGGCACCGCGATGACCTCGACGCCCATGATCCAGAGCAGGTCGTAGGCTCGCGCGAGCTGGGCCATGCGCGACTGCGCCTCCGGTAGCGTGTAGAGCACGACGAGGACGCTGCGCCGGCCTCGATGATCCCGGAGCGCGCCGGGGGCCAGCGGGCCGACCGACACGGTGAAGTCGGGCGCGACGAGCCAGGCTCGTTCGGGCTCGACCGTGCGCCCGATCGTCGCCGAGGCGTCGGCCGCGCCGAGCGCCCTGATGAAGTTGATGACGTCCCAGCGGTCCTTGTCAGGAAGCTCGCGCTCGAACCCGGGCATGCCGCGCTGAGGAAGGCCGTGCGTGATCAACCAGAAGATCTCGCCCGCGTGACGCCGTGCCATCGCCGATGACCGAAGATCGGCCGGCGGATGCTGGCGATCTCGCGCCACGCCGTCGCCGCGACCCGCGGCACCGTGGCAGGCGGCGCAGCGCTCGCGGTAGACGGACATGCCGGCGGCAATGGACGTGGCGTGATAGCTCACGAGCGGCCGGCGGTACGTGGTCGGATACGCGTCGACGACGATCGGGGGCACACCCACGCCGGCCCCGAGGACGACGAGCGCGACGGCGCCGGCGAGGATCGGCCCACGGCGACCGCGCGCGACGAGCGCCGCCACGACCGCCGCCACGCCGAGGACCAGGAGCTGGCTTCCCACGAGCCACCGCCATCTCGTCGCCGAGACGTCCAGCACGTCGAGAGAAAGTCGGAACGGGAGAGGCCAGACCGGCTGGGCGTGGCGGGCCGGAGTCTGCAGCGTCATCGCCGCGACCAGGCCGAGCAGCACGAGCGCGAGGATGCCTTCGATCGCGACGAAGCCAGTCAGGCGCCGCATGAGCCGGGGCTCGTCGATCGTCTCCGGCGTGGAGAGCGCGGGGAGCAGACGCCCACGATTCACGGCGGCCACGGCGACGATCGGAACGAGGACGGCGAGCTTGGCGATGAGCAGACGGCCATGAGTTGTTCCTGCGAGCCCCGCCACGGTCTCCACCTGGACGAGAGCGTTCATCACGCCGGACACCATCAAGAGGGCAACGGCCACGAGCGCGGTGAGGGAGAACCGGCCAACGGCGCGTCGCGCATAGCGTCGAGCTTCCGCGCCGCCGGCGCGGCTCGCCGCCCACAGCAGGAGCGCCAGCGGGACGAAGCCGCCGATCCAGACGCCGGTTGCGACGAGGTGCACGACGTCGACGGCCAGGGCGCGCGTGGTGCCTGGCGTCACCGCAGCGGCGTGGCTGGAGCCGCTCATCAGGGCCAGGACCAGGACGCCGAGAGCGAGAGCTTCGCCGCGCGACGCGATCCAGTTCCTGGTGTCGGTCAGATCCGCGCGCATCGCGAGAAACCACCCGAGCACGATGAGCAGACCGTGACGGACCAGCCAGATGACTCCGGCCCGCGTATCGAGCAGTGCGTGCCCGACGGCCCGAGCCTCGAGCGCTGCCTGGGGACGGCCCTCGAAGACCGCCGTGCGCAACAGCAACGACGCGATCCCCGAGCCGATCGCGATCACGACGAGGATGCGCAGCCACCGAACGACGGCGCCCTCCCACCGTTCGGTCGTTGGGCTGACGCTCCGGCCGGCCAGGACGAGCACGAACGAGGCGCCCACGATCGACACCGAGGACGCGAGATGAAACCACAGCGCGGCGAGGAGGAACGTTCTCATTCGATCCGGAACGAGAAGTCGCCTTCGGTGACGTCGGCGTCGATCGAGAGGACTCGCCACTTCACGCGGTACGTCCCGGCCGGCAGCGGCGGCAGCGTCGTCCGCAGCAGCGCGGGGTTCGCGCGGTCGACGCGGCTGTCTCCGCGATCGACGCGCTGGTCCCGGTCGTTCACGACCCGGACGGCGCTGTAGGCGGGCTCGAGGCGTTCGCTGAAGTAGAGCTTCACTTCCTCGGGTGGCCGCTTCAGCCTGCTCTCGATGCGCGGCTCAGCCCGCTGCAGGACAGCGTGGCCGGCGGCGGTCGTCACCGTCAGCACGCAGGCGGCGAACCCGAGCGCCAGCCTGGCCAGCAACGTCACGACGCGCCGCCGCGCGGGTCGCGCTTAGCTCAGTCCCGCCTTCGCCCGGTAGTAGGCGACGATGTCGCTCGTCCTGAGCCAGAACAGGTCGTACAGCGATCCCGTCCCGGCCGACGTGGACACCGGTCCAGGTCCGCGGTCCTGACCGGACGACCAGATCATCTTGTCGCCGTCGGCCGTGAACATCGGACAGGCCCCGTCCACGTTGGGAAGGTTGAACGGTGCCTCGACGAGCGGTCCCTTCCACTGCTTGCTCGCCGGGTCGTAGTGCACGAAGACCATCTTGTGGAACTTTCCGAAGTCGTGGACGGACACGACGCCGAGCACCAGGCCGTCCTTCGCCGCCGCGTTCAGCCGGCACTTGTACCCGATCGAGTCGAGCAACTTGCTCTCGATCCTCTTCGCGGGTTGCCAGGCGCCCTGCTCGAAGCGACTGCTGTAGAGATCGCCGCTGGAAGGCGGCCCGCCCGGCTCTCTCGGTCGGAGCGACAGGAAGACGGAGACGTCGTCCTCACTCGGAAGGCCGCTCGGCATGAAGCAGTGGTCGACGTACTGCGAGTTCACGCTCGGCCCGAGGGCCTGGGCCTTCGTCCACTCCCCGTTGGGCTGCTTGCGCGATACATAGATGTCGGCTCCGCCGGGGCCGCCCGGACGGCGGCTCATGAAGTACAACGTCTTCCCGTCGGGGGAAATCCGCGGCTCCTGATCCATCGATTCGCTGTTGACGGTGTCCGGCAGCCGTTCCGGCACCGTCCAGTCCGCGCCCGTGCCGGGCCATTCACTGCTCTGCCGGACGCGATGGGTGACGAAGATGTCGGTCGTGGTGCCCGCAACCCGTTTGTCGCCGGTGCCGGCGAATCGGGCAAAGTAGATCGTGTTCCCGTCCGCCGTGATCGTCGGCTCGTAGCTGCCGAACTCGTCGTTGGGTGGGAACGGGAGCTTCTTCGGGATCAATTCCTTGTCGGCCGCCCCGGCTCGACGGGTGAGGACCAGCGGGGTGGCCATTGCTCCGACCACCGCTCCCGATGTCAGAAGGAATTGCCGGCGCGACAGCGTTGCCATACGTTGCCCCTCCGTCCTGGATCGTTGACGTCAGATCGTTGACTTTACGCAGGCGGCTCTCGATTACTCCTGGGGTCGGGAGGTTGTCAAGCCCTACGGCGACTTGAGCGCGTGTCCTCGTTCATAATCGCGCTGCCGAGGAGGGATCCCATGAGCATTCGAGACATCGCCGTCGCGCTGCTGCTGTTGCTCTCGACGGCGCCGGTCGTGGCCGCGGAGACGATCAAGGTCGGCGCCGTCGTGCCGCTGACCGGACGCTACGGCGCGGGCGGCGCTCAGGTGCGCGCGGGGTACGAGCTGGCCGTGGAGGCCATCAACACCGCCGGCGGCCTCAGCGTCGCCGGCAAGAAGCTGCCGCTCGAGCTGCGGGTCCTCGACGACGAGTCAGACGCCACCAAGACCGTCGCGCGGCTGGAGACGCTGGCCTCCGAGAACGTCGTCGCCTACCTCGGCGGGTTCGGCTCCGACCTTCACGCCGCGGCGGCGTCCGTCGCCGAGAAGAACAAGATCCCGTACCTCGGCGTGGCATTCGCCCTGCGCCGGATCCACCAGCAGGGCTTCCGGTACCTGTTCTCGCCGTACTGGAAGTCGCCCGACGTCAAACCAGTGACGATCGATCTCCTTCGCTCGATCCCCGCCGGCGAGCGCCCACGGACCGCCGCGATCTTCCAGGAGCGCACCGACTGGGGCCGCGAGATGGCGACGGCGTGGACTGAGGCCGCCCGAGACGCGGGTTATCAGGTTGTGGTCCAGGGCGAGTACGCGCCCGGGGCCAAGGACTTCTCCGATCTGATCGTCAACGCCAAGGGAGCCAGCGCCGACATCGTCTTCGGCGTGCCGACACCGCCCGACGGGATGACGATGGTGCGCCAGATGAAGGAGCTCGGATACACGCCGAAGCTCATGATGTTGATCCGCGCGCCCGACGTGGCCGTCTGGGCGACCAACCTCGGCAAGGACGGCGATTACGTCGTGATGACGGCGCCGTGGCACCACGCCGTCCGCGCGCCCGGCGTCAAGGAGCTGAACGAAGCCTACGGCAAGCGCGTCGGACGACCGACCGATCCCAATGCGGGCCCGGCGTACGCGTGCGTACAGATTCTGGCCGCCGCGCTCGCCAGCGCCGGATCGCTCGACCACGTCCGCGTGCGCGACGCGATTGCGGCCATCGACACCGTCACCGTCATCGGTCCCGTGAAGTTGCGTCCCGACGGCACCGCCTTCCTCCAGCCGATGCTCGGCCAGTGGATCGCCGGCAAGCAGGAGCTGATCTGGCCGCGCGACGTCGCCACGGCGAGCTTCGTGTATCCGGCGATCGCATTCGGCAGGCGATGAGGCCGCTCGACCGTCAAGACTTCTTGAGCTTCACGTCCTCGTACGGCGCCGAGTAAGGGTAGCCGGAAATCAGGCCGACGCCGGCCTGATCGACGCGCGGACCGATCCCCGCCATGGGGCCGAGCTCGAACACGGGCGCGTACATCGCGCGCTCGTGGACGATGCGCTGGATCTGATGCAAGAGCGCTTCGCGCTTCGTCCGATCGATTTCCCGCGCCTGGCGACGAAACAGCTCTTCGATCTCGGGAAGCACGCCAGAGGCGAAGATCCCGCCGCGAGTCACGAAGGCCTCGAGACGGGTCGCCGCGTTTCCTCCGGCTCCGTTGAGCCCCATGATCACGCCCTTGAGCTTCTGCTCGCGCCACGCCGTGAACAGAGCCGCCCGCTCCAGCGTCCGGATACGCGTGCGAATGCCGACGGCTCCGAGGTAACCGGCGAGCGCCTCGCCCATCGAGTTCAGCGGAGGGTACGGATAGAAGTCGCCGGCGTCGAATCCACTCGGGAAGCCGGCCTCGGCCAGGAGGTGTTTGGCCTTGCCTGGATCGTAGGCCGGAGGATCGAGCGGGAGCGCGAACTCGAAGCTCCGGGGAATGATCGAACCGGTCGGACGGGAGAGCCCGAGGGACTCGGCCTGGTTCACGGCCTCGCGATCGATCGCGAGGCTGGCGGCGTGACGGACGCGCTTGTCGTGCCACGGTGATTTCGGATCCCACTGGTCCGGGAAGTCCAGCCAGATGACGCCGAAGGTCCGCGCCGACACGATTCTCAAGCTCGGCGTGCGTCGGATGTCCTGGGCGATGGGCCCGGTCAGCTGAAAGACGACGTCGACCTCGCCTTTCTTGAGGGCGGCGGCGCGTGTCGTGTCATCGGGCATCACCTTGAACACGAGCCGTTTCACGCTCGGCGTCTTTCGCCAGTACCCCTCGAAGGCCTCGGCGACCAGCTCCACTCCGGGGACGAACGAGACGACGCGGTAGGGCCCGGCGCCGATCGGAGCCTTCTTGAAACCCTCGTCGCCGACCTGGGCGACGTACTTCTTGGGGACGATCCACCCGGCGCCCGACGCGGTCGTCCCGTAGAACGTCATGAAGTCGGGCCAGGGCTCGTTGAGGTGAAAGCGCACTCGGCCCGGGTCGACCACCTGCACCTCGCGGACTTTCTCCTTCAGCAGTGTCGCGGCCGCGCCGCGGTAGCGATCGAACGAGAACTTGACGTCCTCGGCCGTCACCGCGTCTCCGTTGTGAAATCGCGCCCCCTTGCGGAGGACGAACTCGTACGTGAGGCCGTCCTTCGACATCGTCCAGGACTCGGCCAGGCTCGGTGTGTGGAGACCGGCCGGCATGGGTTTGACCAGAGCGTCGTGGAGCGCGTAGAGCAGCATGAAGGGAATGATGACCCCTTCGGTCTCGCCGGGGTCGAGCCACCGCGTGGCGAGGCTGACGTGCACGCCCCAGGTCATCGTTCCTTCAGGCGCGGCGTGCAGCGGCGCCACCGACGCCAGCGCCAACAGCCCGACCGCGAGGAGCACGTTCACATCTCGTCGCATACTCGTGGATCGCCGACGCGCTGGCGTGGCAGCGTCACGTCTGTTTGTACAGACGGTTCGCGTTGTCCCAGAGTAGCTTGCGCTTCGTCTCCGGCTTCACGCTCGACCACTTCACGATGTTGTCCACGGAATTCGGGAACTGACATTCCGAATGGGGATAATCCGAGGCGTACATCAGGATGTCGTCACCGAGCACGCTGGTGACGTAGTTGAACATCTCTTCGCCCTCGTGCCGCTCGATGCTGCAGAAGAACCGCCCGCTGGTCATGTACTCGCTCGGCGCGTGCTTGAGCGGCGCCACGCCGCCGACGTAGATTGCTTGCTCGTCCATGCGCTTGGCCCAGAACGGAAGCCAGCCGAATCCGCATTCCAGGATGCCCATCCGCAAGCTGGGATAGCGATCCATGATCCCGGCCCCGATGAAGGCCGCCATGAAGCGCATCCCACCCCACGGATGCGAGGCGAGGCGACCGAGAAAGATGTTGTCCCACAGATCCTGATAGCCGGGGAAGTAGGGCGGGTTCCACGTGAGGCTGTGATGCACGACCGGCAACTCGTGGTCCTGCGCGGCCTTCCAGATGGGCTCCAGGTCGGGGTGATCGACGGGGACGCCTTTCGCGAGCAATGGCAGGACCGCCACCGCCCAGCTGGACGTTCCCCACTGGCGGATTTCGCGGACGGCTTCGTCGACCGCGCGCGTCGAGGCGACGATCATCGTTTTGAGCCGCGTCGGGAACTGCCCGCAGAAGTCCGCGGCGTGGCGGTGATAGGCGCGAATCAGTCCGACCTCCAGCTCGACATCAGGAAGACCGACGACGCTGACCCACGACGTCGCGACCAGGAAATGAACGTCCGTCCCCTCGTCGTCCATGTCCTTGATGCGATTCTCGGCGCGGTCGTCCTGGACCCCCACCCTCGGCTGCTGGGTTCCTCGCCAGTTCGTGCCTCGACCGGTGAAGGTTTCGTGCGCACGGGCTTCCCCGAGCACACGGCGGTAGGACTTCGTATCGACGCGGTATTGATGGGTATCGGGTGTCCCGCCGATCTGACCCGTGATCGTCCGGTAGGGCGCCAGCTCGGGCAGGCGCCGCCGAAAGTCAGGATCGACGTACCGGTCCAGGACCTCCGAACACGGATTGACGTGCGTGTCGGCATCGTACGCGCGCAGACCGGCCCTCATGGGATCCTCCTGTCCTCGCCGTCCTACGGACTCTTGAGCCGCATGTCCTCGTAGGACGGGAAGATCGACATCGGCACCAGATTGATCGTGTGATCGAGCACGCGCGGCCCGACGCCGATCAGCACGCGGGTGTTCCAGATCGGCGCGAACATGACGCGGTCGATGGTGAGTTGCTGGATGCGATGGAGCACCACTTCGCGCTTCGCGGGATCGCGCTCGCGGGCCTGCTGCTGGAACAGCTCGTCGAT
>Ga0137361_10000916_pt1 | contig 17594 bp, 15 predicted proteins | sample Mad1_80_16metaG_FD_104923 | JGI IMG/M metagenome (GOLD analysis project Ga0137361, IMG submission 104923) | Vadose zone soil microbial communities from Angelo Coast Range Reserve, California, USA - Mad1_80_16 metaG | ecosystem: Environmental > Terrestrial > Soil > Vadose zone | place: USA... | reverse complement strand
CCTTCACGGTCTTCGCGATCTCGACCGCCTCCCGGATGAAGTCGGAACGCGGGGTGGCCCGCCGGCCGAAGCCGCCCCCGAGCAGGGTGGTGTGGATCTGGACCTGCTCCGGCTTGAGCCCCGCCACCTCGGCCGCGGCCGCCCGGTCCATGGTCTGGAACTGGGTCCCCGTCCAGATCTCGCAGGAGTCGGCCCGGAGGTCCACCACGCAGTTGAGCGGCTCCATCATCGCGTGCGCCAGGTACGGAACTTCGTACTCGGCCTCCAGCTTCTTCGCGGCGCCGGCCAGGGCGGCTGCCGCGTCTCCCTCCTTCTTCGCGACCGCACCGGGGGTCTTCGCGAGCGCACGGAACTCCTCGCGCAGGGCATCGGTGGAGAGAGCGGCGTTGGGACCGTCGTCCCACTGCACCTGGAGCGCGTCGCGCCCCTTCTTCGCGGCCCAGAACCCCTTGGCCACCACCACCACCCCGAAGGACGGCTGGCCAACGGCGATCACGCCCGGAACGGCCTTCGCCTTCGTGTCGTCGACCTTGACCGCCTTCCCTCCGAAAACGGGCGGGCGCTGGATGAGGGCCACGAGCATGCCGGGAACCGTCACGTCGAGGCCGAAGCGCGCTTGGCCGTTGACCTTCTCCGGGGTGTCGAGCCGCCGCATGGGCTTGCCGACGATCTTGAAGTCCTTCGCGTCCTTGAGAACCACGTCCTTCGGGGGCGTCATGGTGGCCGCCGTGCCGGCGAGCGCCCCGAAGGAGAGCCGCCGGCCGCTCGCGTCGTGGATGACGAAGCCCTTCTCGGCCCGCAGGGTGGACGCCTCGACCTTCCAGGTCGCGGCCGCGGCCGCGATCAGCATCGCCTTGGCGGTCGCCCCCGCCTTCCGCATCTGCTCCCAGGACGACCAGACGCTCGTGCTGCCCCCCGTCATCTGCATGCCGAAGCCCGTGTGGTTGTAGGCCGGGTCCACGGGAGCCGACTCGACGCGGATCTTCGACCAGTCCGCCTCCAGGTCCTCGGCGACGAGCATGGGCAGCGCGGTGAAGACCCCCTGTCCCATCTCGGCCTTGCCCACCACGACCGTCACCAGGTCGTCCGCCCCGATGCGGATGAAGGCGTTCGGCGCGAAGGGCGTTCCCGCGGCCTCGGCCACGGCCTCGCCGAACGGCAGGTGGAATCCCACGACCAGGCCGCCGCCCGCGGCCGCCCCCACTTTCAGGAAGTCACGCCGCGCAAGGGCGCTCATCGTGCACCTCCCGCGACCGCGCCGGCCGCCCGATGGACGGCCTTGCGGATGCGGCAGTAGGTGCCGCAGCGGCAGAGGATGCCGGTCAGGGCGTCGTCGATGTCCTGGTCGGTGGGCTTCGGCTTGTTCTCGAGGAGCTCGGCCGCGGCCATGAGCTGCCCCGACTGGCAGTAGCCACACTGCGGCACGTCCTCCGCGATCCAGGCTTGCTGGAGCGGATGGCCGAGGTCGGTGGACAAGCCTTCGATCGTGGTCACGCTCTTGCCCGCCACCGCCGCGATCGGCATCTGGCAGGACCGCGTGGCCCGCCCCTCGACGTGCACGGTGCACGCTCCGCAAAGGGCCATCCCGCATCCGTACTTCGTCCCCGTGAGGCCGAGGGTCTCCCGGAGCACCCACAAGAGCGGGGTGTCGGGCTCCGCCTCCACGTCCACGGGCTTCTGGTTCACGGTCAGCTTGATCACGAGTCCTTCTTCCTTTGAATCGTCAACGAGCCCCCAGGCCGATTGTTCATCGACCCTCCACCCTATCCCTCCCCCCGTTGGGGGAGGGGAACGCTGCGACTCGACTGGCCCCGCCTTTGCGGATTCTAGCTCCGCCGGGCTCAGAAGTTGCCGGTGGCGCCTCCGCCGCCCGAGCGGCCGCCCCCGCCCTGGAAGCCCGGGCGTTCGATGGCCCGGGCGGCCGGGCTGAGGCTGGCGACGCTGGCCGCCACCTCGAGCGTGCTGCGCCGCTCGGGATCGGCGAAGAGCGGCTCGGCCGTGAACCCATGGCGTTCCTGGCCGGGTCCGGAGTCGAGATACCGGCGGAGGGCGAGGGCCAGACCGAGGGCGCTCGCTCCCCCGACGAGCAGGGCAACCCACAGCGGAGCCACGTGCACGTAGAAACGTAGGGTGACGATGGAAGACAGCAGGCCGACCAGGCCCAGGTTGATGAGCAGGCGCCGGCGGGCGCCGATCCCCCAAACGAAGGTCGCCACCGGAACGAGGGCGGTGGCCACGGCAAAGAGCGGCCGGAAGGGCGCGGGCGCGGGCGCGCGCGAAGCGCGCCCCTCGCCGGTCAGGGCCTCGACCAGGCCCAGGTCCCACGACCCGAGATGGACGGCAAGATACAGGAAGACCAGGCAGACCACGGCCACGGCTTGGCACGAGCGGCGGTGGGACGGCGGGAGCCGGGCCGAGTCGCCCGCGCGCAGGAGGGCGGGGACGAGAGCGACGGGGACGATCACCCACGTCAGCCGTCCCCACGGGCCCCGGGCCAGGAGAGGGAACAGGGCGGAAGCCGCGGCCGCCGCGAACAGCATGTAGCCCCAGCGATAGGCGGCGGCAGCGCACAGGACCACGACCAGCACCAGGGCCAGGTTTATCCAGGCCGCCTCGCCGAGGCGCGCGCTCTCCACGAGCCAGAGCATGCCGCCCAGGAGGTAGCACAGGCCGAGGAAGGCGGTGGCGGCTTCGGTGCCCCCCTGCGCGCGTCGCAGCGACCCCACCTGCAGCTCGGTCGCTCCCACGAGGACGAGGCCGAAGAGCATCAGCGGGACCCCGTTCGACCGCGTGAAGGCCTCGGCCATGAACAGGCCGAAGAGCCCGAAGAGGGCACTCACGGCCACCACCGCGAAGCCGAAGACCAGGACGCGGAACACCGGCCCCAGGCGGGCGCGGTCGTCGGGGTAGGCGGCTTCGATCGCGGCCCGGGCGGCTTCGCCGATGGCGCCCGCGCGATGCCATCCCCGCGCGGCCTCGCGCACGTCGAAACGGCGTTCGGCTTCCGCCGCCTCCGCCCTCACGCCCGCTCCCGCATCGCGCGCTGGGCCATCAGCAACCCGACGAGCACGGCGATCCCGGTCGCCGAGAACCACAGGAATCCGAACGCCGCGTCGCGCACCCCCGCCACCACGAGCGCGCTCAAGCCGATGTAGGCGGCGATGAGGCCCATGCCGAAGAGCGGGAAACGGCCGCGCCAGAACGCCAGCGCGGCGAGTCCCGCCCCCACCACGAAGAGGCCCAGGCGGGCCGCCCCCTGGTCGCCGATGCCGGCGAGAATCGCGGAGAGGACCAGCAGCCAACCCAGGTGAGTCGCCACCGGCTCGAAGTGGGCCTTGCGTCCGCTTTGGACGAGCCCGTACCCGAGGCCCACGAACAGGAGGCCGGTGATCGCGGCATTCAGCCGCGCCGCCGCCGCCGCGTCCCCGCTGAACCAGAAGGCGCGCTCGAGCGGGGAAGCGGACACGCCCATCCATGCCGCGAAGGTGCTGAGCGCGGCCCCCGCCACCACCCGCGAGTCGCCGCGCACCGCGAGCGCGGCGGCGAACAGGCTCATGACCAGGAGGTGGTTGCTCCACGCCGTCCCCAGGGGCGTGAACTTCACCTCCATGTAGGCGAGAGCGGCGCCCGTGAGGAGGACGCCCAGGAGCAGGATGTAATCGAAAGCCATGTGCGTCGAAGGGGCCGGGCCCCACGAGAACGGCGGCGCATGCCGCAGGGCCCACAGCAGAGCGGCGGCGGCGGCGATCCACAATCCGGCGGCGATGGCCACCGGCCCCAGGCGGTCGAGGTTCTGCTGCACGAGCACGCCGACCCCGCCCATCACCGCCAGGACGCCGCCGTAGAGGAGCAGGCGCAGCTCGGCCCGAACCGAGACCAGCTCATCGCCGGCCACTCGCCCGAAAAGGCCGGATTGCGCGGGGGTCAGGATGCCCTCACGGCCCAGCCGACGGACCGCGGCGACGACGTCGGGGTTCATTTCCCGAACGTCCAGCGCGCCCCGAGCTGGATCTCGCGCCCGGGAAAGTACTCCGTGGGGGTGCCGAACTCCGCGCCCGAGACGTTCGAGACGTTCTTGACGTTCTTGCGGTTGAACAGGTTGAACCCCTCGACCAGCAGGGAGAGCGCGTTCCTGCCCCCCACCTTGATCACCTTCTCGAGGCGAGCGTCGAGCGTGCCGTAGGCCTTCGTCCGGAACTGGTTCCGCGGAACGGCCGTGTCACGCTGGTCCACCAGCCCGTCCCCATCGAGGTCCTGGATCCCCCGCGGGTTGAAGGCGAGGCCGCTGCGCCACGCTAACAGGGCCGCCAGCTTGAAGCCCAGCGGCAGGTCGACGAGGCCGCTGGCCGTCAGGGTGTGGGGCACCGACTGGTTCGAAGGCCCGAAGTCCTTCTCAGGATCGTTGTTGTCGCTGAAGGTCGAGCCCACGCCCCCGGTGAGGAGGTTGTCCTTGTTGCTGGAATAGGTGTACGAGAGCAGGAAGGCGTAGCCATGGCGGTACCGCTTGCTCAGGGCCACCGCGATCCCGTCGTACTCGATCCGCCCCTCGTAGGTGACCTGGTTGATGCGGGGGCCGCCGTCCGTGGTCTTGCCGAAGTTGGGGTCGCCCTGCTTCGCCGGATAGAGGTTCACGATGCGCCGGGTCAGGAGGTCGTGGCTGCGCCGATGCACGTAGGTCACGGAGGCGCCGAAGTCGCGGAACAGCTCCTGGTCGAAGCCGACGCTGAAGGCGTTCGTCACGGGCGTGTTGTCCCCGGAGTAGCGTGAGACTTCCCGCGTCACCGCGAGCGGTCCCCGCGGGAAGAACGAGAGGACGCGGTTGCCCACGGTGGAGCCCCCGGGGACGTCGAAGAACTCCCAGTCGGTGCCGGGGTAGGTGCGCTCCAGGAGGGCGACGGCCTGCGCCGGCGAGAGCCCGCTCAGCTGCTGGATGTTGTCGGCCGTCACCACCGGGGGAAGCGCGGGGTTCGGCACCCCGATGCCGAGGAGGCGGTAGAGCGCGAGGGGGTCCTTGCGCAGGTCGTTCGCGAACCCCAGGAAGGCGGGATTCTCCGCGGGGCCGCGGGTGCCCGGTCCGGTGGGAAAGCCCGAGGTGATGACGAGGTCGATCAGGGAGTCGGTGTAGTCCGCCCCCAGGCGGGGCAGCGCCACGTCGAACGCGGTGCGGGTGAAGATGCCGCCCTTCTCGGGGACGGTGGCGGCGGCGGTGAGCAGGTTGCGGTCGTAGAAGCGGCCCCAGTTCCCGCGCAGCAGGGTGCGTCCCTTCCTGTTCACGTCCCAGGTCGCGCCCACCCTCGGGGCCACGTTGTCACCGTCGCCTCCGAACAGGCTCGACTTGTCGTAGCGGAGGCCGAGGTTGAAGGTCAGGCCGCCGCCGGCTTTCCAGGTGTCCTGCACGAACCCGCTGTAGTTCTGGTCGCGGATGTCGAGGTCGAGGGTCTGCCCGGGCTCGGGCAAGGCCAGGAAGAAGCGGGCCGCCGACTGGGCGAAGCCGAAGCGGGTGAAGAGCTGCTCGTTGATCGCCTGTGCATTCGCGGCGAGGAAGGCCGCCGAGTATTCGACGTCGTTCACCACGTCGTTGAAGCCCTCGACCCCCAGGTCGTTGAAGTCCCAGCCGACCTTGAGCTCGTGCTCGCCCGCCCAGCCCGCGCGGTTCCAGGTCAGGCTCTGGGCGAGCTGGAAGCGCCGGGTGGTGCGGTCCTGCTTGCCGTTGAAGGGTGCCCCCGTCTGCTGGAAGCCGCTCGCCAGGAGGATGAGGATGGGCTCGAAGCGCCCCTCCCGGTCCAGGTTGTCCCCCAGCCGCCCCTTGCTCACCGAAGCTGAGCTTTCCAGGAAGGTGTTGGCGCTCAGGATTGCGGTGTGGCGCACCACTCCGGCGTTTGCGGTGCGGGTGACGCTCGCGGCCGCGCTGGGCAGGCCCGTGGTGCCCAGGACCGGGGAGCTGATCTCCCCCGTCACGTCCTGGTCGCTGCGGTTGGCCTGCACGAGCAGCCGCTGCCGGGCGCCCAGGTTCACGTCGAGCTTGAGCATCCCGTTGAAGCGGTCGGTCTTGGGGGCGATGCTGAAGTCCTCCTTGCCTCCGGGCGTGGCCAGGCCCCGCGCCACGAAGTCCGGGATCTTCGAGCGGTCCAGGTTCACGCCGCGCTTCTCGTCCAGGACCTCGAAGGCGCCGAAGAAGAAGACCTTGTCGCGCCGGATGGGCCCTCCCAGGCTTCCTCCCCACTGGTACCGCTCCAGCCTGGGAGGTTTCTGGTTCTCGACGTTGGAGGAGTCCAGCGCGTCGTTGCGGCCGAAAAGGAAGGCCGAGCCCCGGAAGTCGTTGGTGCCCGAGCGGGTCACGATGTTGGTCACTCCGCCCTGGGCGCGTCCGTACTGCGCCTCGTAGCCCGTGGTGATGACCTCGAACTCCTTGATCGAGTCCTGGGTGTAGCGGATGAACGGCCCCCCGTTCAGGGGATCGTTGTTGTCCGCCCCGTCCACGAGGAAGGACAGCGCCGCCGCCCGCTCGCCGAAGATCGAGATCTGGTCGAGGTTGCCGCCCGGGGTTCCCCCTGTCACGGGGGTCGCTCCCGGCACCAGCTTCACGAGGTCGACGAACTCGCGCCCGTTGAGGGGCAGCCCGTCGATCGCACGCTCGGGGATGCGGGTCGAGACTTCCGATCGCCGGGTGTCGACGACCGGGGCCTCCCCCACCACCTCCACGGACTCCTGCAGGCCCGCCGGCCTCAGGACGAAGTCGAGGCGCGTCTCCGCGTCGAGCGCGACCTCCACCGCCTTGCGGACCAGGGTGCCGAAGGATGGGAGGCGGACCTCCAGGTCGTAGCGGCCGGGCGGCAGCAGGGGCAGCCGGTAGGCGCCCGTGGGGCTGGCGGTCGCGGTGCGGCCGTCGGCGGGCAGGCTGCCGCCGCGCGCGGTCACGGTCGCTCCCGCGAGCGCGCCGCCGCTCTCGTCCCTCACGACCCCCGCGATGGAGCCCGTGATCTCGGCCGCGAATGCGGGGCGCCCCGGCGGAACCAGGAGCGGGATCACGGCGAAGGCGAGAAGCCGCGGAGCCTGAAGACGCGGTATGGCCACTTCGAAACTCCTTCGTGGATCTGATCGTTCTTCCCGTCTGGATACTCTCGATTGGAGACGAGTGTCAAGTTCGCAGGCCCCGCCACTTCGCCCGGCGGCTGGCGGCCCCTTCCTACGCGGCGGCCTGGCGGTTGATATATACTGGTCTAGACCAGGAGGGTAACGGGTGGCCACCGCAAAGCTGTTCCGCAACGGCCGAAGCCAGGCCGTGCGGCTCCCCAAGGAGTTTCGATTCGAAGGCGACGAGGTCTCGATCCACCGCGAGGGCCGGCGCGTCGTTCTCGAGCCGGTCAGGCGCCGAACGTGGCCCAGGGGCTACTGGCAGAGCTGGGGCAAGGCGTCGCGCGACCTGCAAGTGCCCGAGCCTCTCCCGCCGGGCGGAGGCCCGATCGATCTGGACGATCGGTGAAGTATCTCCTCGACACGAACACCTGTATCTACGCTCTCAAGCGGCAGGGTGGCACCGTCGATCGGCTGCGGCAGCACTCGCCCGAGGACCTGGGCGTCACGATCATCACGGTCGCCGAGCTGTGGTTCGGAGCACGCAAGAGCGCGCGGCCGGAGTCGACTCGTCGCGAGGTCGATGCCTTCCTCAAACCGTTCGACGTGCTCCCCTTCGACCACGCGGCGGCCGAGGCCTACGGCCGGCTCCGTTTCGAGCTGGAGCACCTCGGGCGTCCGATTGGCGAACGCGACTTGCTGATCGCCTCGATCGGAGTCGCCCAGGGGCTCACCGTCGTCACCCACAACGTCTCGGAGTTCGGCCGCGTCCCCGGCCTCAAGATCGAGGATTGGGCATGAGCGAATGGAAGCGGGCCCGGTGAGCGTGGACGCCTTCGCGCGGACGGTATGGGACTACCATCGGCTGGACCACCCTCTCCAGCCGGCCGAGTGCATCATCGTCCTGGGGAGCCACGACACGCGTGTGGCCGAGCGGGGAGCCGAGGTCTTCCTCGGCGGCTGGGCCCCCCTCATCGTCTTCTCCGGCAACCTGGGCGCGCTGACGAGCGGGATGTGGCAGCGGCCGGAGGCCGAGATCTTCGCGGAGGTCGCGATGGGCAAGGGGGTGCCGCGAGAGAGCATCCTCATCGAGAGCCGGTCCACCAACACCGGGGAGAACGTGGACCTGTCCCGGGCCCTGCTGGAGCAGAAGGGGATCCAACCGCGCCGGGTCATCGCGGTGCAGAAGCCCTACATGGAGCGCCGGACCTGGGCGACGTTCCGCAAGCGCTGGCCGGAGGTCGAGGTCCTGGTCACCTCGCCGCAGCTCGACTTCGATGCCTACCCGCAGGGCGCCATCACGCGGGACGACGTGATCCACATCATGGTCGGGGACCTGCAGCGCATCCTGCTCTACGCGGAAAAAGGCTGGCAGGTCCCGCAGGAGGTGCCCGCCCACGTCCTGCGGGCCTACGAGGGGCTGATCGAAGCGGGCTACACCGGCCGGCTGATCACTCCTTGACCTTGGCCTCCAGCTCGGCCCAACGGGCGTAGAGCTGCTCGACGGTGGCCTGGGCGGCGGCGAGGGCCTCGACCCTCTCGTGCAGCGCTTTGTGGTCGGAGGCGACGGCGGGGTCGGCGGCCGCCTGCCGGCAGGCCTCGAGCTGCCGCTCCGCCTCGAGAATCCGCGCCTCCATGCGCTCCCACTCGCGCTGGTCGTGGTAGCCCGGCCGCTTCGGCTTCCTGCTCGAAGCCGACGGCTTCGCCGCGATCCTCGGGGGAGGGGCCGGCGCGCGCTGCCCCTGCTCCCACTGCGCGTAGTCGGCGTAGAAGGTCGCGCCCCCCCGACCGTCGAGGGCCAGGAGCTGCGTCGAGACGCGGTCCAGCAGGTAGCGGTCGTGGGTGACCAGCACCAGGGCCCCCGGGAACTCGAGCAGGCTCTCCTCCAGCACCTCGAGGGTGGGGATGTCGAGGTCGTTGGTGGGCTCGTCGAGCAGAAGCAGGTCGGCCGGCTCCAGGATCAGGCGGGCGATCAGGGCGCGGGCCTGCTCGCCGCCCGAGAGCCGGCCCACCGGCGTCTCGAGCTGCTCGGAGCGGAACAGGAAGCGCTTGGCCCAGCCGGCCACGTGGATGGCCCGCCCCTGGTAGACGACCGAGTCGCCGTGGGGCGCGAGGGTGCGCTGGAGGGAGAGGCCCGGATCGAGCCGCGAGCGGTGCTGGTCGAAGGTCACGATCCGAAGCTCGGGGGCCAACTCCACCTCTCCGGCGTCGGGCGCGTCGAGCCCCGCGAGCAGACGCAGGAGCGTGGTCTTGCCGCTGCCGTTCGCGCCCAGCAGGCCGAGGCGCAGGCCGGGCGACAGCACCAGGTCGAGGTCGCGCACGATCTCTCGCGGCCCGAAGCTCCGGGTCAGGCCCTTGGCGACCAGCAGGCGCTTCGTCCTTCGCTCGGTGCCCGCGAAGTCGATGGCGGCCACCGCCGAGCGTGCGCGGGCGTCGAGGTCCAGGAGCACGTCCTGAAGCCGGTGGGCCGCGTCGACGCGCGCCTGGGCCTTGCGGGTGCGGGCCCGCGCCTTGCGCGAGAGCCACGCGAGCTCGCCGCGCACCCGGTTGCGCAGCGACTCCTGGTAGGCGGCCTGGCCGGCCAGCAGCTCGTCCTTCCTTGCCAGGTACTGGCTGTACCGCCCGCGCACGTCGAGCAGGCCAAAGGCGAAGGCCCGGTTCAGCTCGAGGACGCGCCCCGCCACCGCCTCGAGAAAGTAGCGGTCGTGGCTCACGGCCAGGAAGGCCTCGGGCTCGCGGGGCAGCAGCTCCTCGAGCCACAGGATGCCGTCGAGGTCGAGGTGGTTGGTGGGCTCGTCGAGCAGCAGCAGGTCGGGCTCGCGCGCCAGCTCGCGGGCGATCACCAGGCGCTTCTTCCAGCCTCCGGAGAGGGTGTCGGTGGCCTGGGCGGGGTCGCCGAGGCCGGCCTTGCCCATGGCCACCGCGATGCGGCCTTCCGCCTCGTGGTCGTCCAGGCCGAGGTCGCGCACGGCCTCGCGCAGCACCGAGGCCACGGTCGTGTCGGGCGCAAAGCCGGGGTCCTGCGGCACGTAGCCCAGGCGCAGGCGCTTCCGCACGGCGCGGGTGCCGCCGGTGGGCGGCTCCAGGCCCGCCAGGATCTTCAGGAGGGTGGACTTGCCGGAGCCGTTCGGGCCCACGAGCCCCACGTGGTCGCCCTCGACCAGGCCGAAGGAGAGCCCTTCGAAGAGCGGAGCGGCGCCGAACGCCTTCGTGAGGTCCTGGCAGGAGAGCAGCAGCTCGGGCATGAGGGGCGCCGATGCTACTACGGCCCGTCCCCGCCCTCGGCGAGGAGGGCCTCCTTGGCGCCTCGCCGAAGGTTCTTGATGCGCCGCTCCTCCCGCAAGGCCTCTCCCCAGGTGGCGACCTCGCGCGACCACAGGAGCGTCACCGGGAGATGCGCACGGGTATAGCGGGAGGCGCGGCCCGCCCGGTGCTCCCGCAGCCGCGCCGCCACGTCCTTGGCGACGCCGGTGTACAGCGAGCCGTCGCCGCAGCGCAGGATGTACACGAAGGCCACGCGCGATTATAGGAGGCGGGCTTCCGTGGGAGAATCGCGCTTTCGCGGGAGGCTGCGTTGCCGCTCGTAGCGAGCCTGGTCGTCGTGGTCGCGTCCGCCTCGTTGGCCTCCGCCCTGAAGCCCGAGCGTCCCCGCGTCCTCGGCATCTCCCACGTGGCCTTCCGCGTGAGCAACCCCGCCGCGGCGCGGGCCTTTTACGAGGACTTCCTGGGCTATCGGGCCGCTTCCGCGGGCGCGGGGAAGGAAGGGCCGGGAGAGCCCGTGCTCGTTCCCGTGAACGACCGCCAGTACGTCGAGCTGCGGCCCGGCCTCCCGCCCGGAGATGACCGGCTCGACCACCTCGCCCTCGAGACCGACGACGTCGAGGCGATGCGGCGCTACCTGGAGGCCCGCGGGGTCGATGTTCCGACTCGCATCACGCAGGATGCGGCCGGGAACCGCGCGTTCACCGTCCGCGATCCCGAGGGCCACGCGCTCGAGCTCGTGCAGCACGCCCGCGACGGGGGGCGGGCCCGGAAGGCGCCGGCCGGCGCCAACCCCGTTTCCCGCCGCATCCTCCACGCGGGGATCCTGGTCGGCGACCTGGACGAGGCCACGAGGTTCTACGGAGACGCCCTAGGCTTCACGGAGACCTGGCGCGGCAGCAGCTCGGGGACCGTGCTGTCGTGGACGAACATGAAGGTGCCGGAGGGGACGGACTACGTGGAGTTCATGCTCTACGCGGAGCTGCCTGCGCCCAATGCCCGGGGCACCCAGCATCACCTCTGTCTGGAGGTGCCGGACATCGAGCAGGCGCGGGTCCGGCTCCAGGCGCGCCCCTATCGCTCCTCCTACCCGCGCACCCTCGAGGTGCGGGTGGGAAGGAACCGCAAGCGCCAGCTCAACCTCTTCGATCCGGACGGCACGCGGGTCGAGCTGATGGAGCCCGACACCGTCGACGGCCAGACGACCCCGGCCTCCACGGCCCCGCCTCCGCCGCGGGCAGGGCGAACGGTCGCCGCGGGACGATCTGTCGCCGTCACCTTCGACGATCTCCCGGCGACGGGCGCGGGTGTCGTCTCGAACGAGGTCGCCGCCCTGCGCGAGATGACGAGCAAGCTGCTGGCCGCCTTCCGCGCGCACAACGTGCCCGTGGTGGGCTTCGTCAACGAGGGGAAGCTCTTCGTCGAGGGGGAGAAGCCCGGTGACGTCCTCGCGCGGACCGCGCTCCTCGAGATGTGGCTCGCGGCCGGCCTCGAGCTGGGCAACCACACCTGGTCGCATCCCGACCTGAACACGACCCCGCTCGAGAAGTTCGAGGCGAACGTGGTCCGGGGGGAGCCCGTCACGCGCCGGCTCCTGGCGGTGGTGGGCCGGAAACTCCGGTACTTCCGCCATCCCTTCCTCCACGTGGGTCTGGAGCTCGACAAGCGGCGGGCCTTCGAGGCCTTCCTCGCGGAGCGCGGCTACACGGTCGCACCCGTGACCATCGACGACGACGACTACGTCTACGCCGCCGTCTACGCCGACGCGCTCCGGCGCGGCGACGGGGCCACCGCCTCGAGGGTCGGAGAAGACTACCTGCGCTACATGGACGCCGTCTTCGCCTTCGTGGAAGGGGTCTCGCGCGACCTCACCGGACGGGAGATCCGGCAGGTCCTCCTGCTGCACGCGAACGCCCTCAACGCCGACTACTTCTCCCGGCTGGCCGGGTCCATGGAAAGGCGCGGGTATCGCTTCATCACCCTCGAGGAAGCGCTCGGGGACGAGGCGTATGCCCTCCCCGATGCCTACTTCGGCCGCTTCGGTTTCTCCTGGCTCCATCACTGGGAGCTGACCGCCGGCCGCAAGCGCTCCCCCTCCCCCGATCCCCCCGAGTGGGTGATGAAGGCGTACGAGGGCCTTCGGCAGTGAAGAGCGCCGCCGGCGGTAGAACGCCGCGGCCGATCTGTGCTAGCGTCCCCTCGGTTTTGTGGTCTTTCGCTTCCTGCCGAGGTGAAGCCGTGCCCAAGCGATTCTTTGCCGCTCTAATCGTGGCCGCCCTCTGCGCCCCCGCCCTGCACGCCCAGGAGGATTCCTGGAAGCCGCTCTTCAACGGCAAGGACCTGACGGGCTGGAAGCACGTCGGCCCCGGCGAGATGGCGGTGGAAGACGGCCTTCTCCGCACTCGCGGCGGGATGGGCCTGCTCTATTGGACCGCCGGCAAGCTGAGCGACTGCGTCATCCGGGTGGTGTTCCGCATGCGCGACCACAACGACAACTCGGGGGTGTTCATCCGCATCCCGGTCGAGCCCCGCGAGGAGTGGATGCCGGTGCACTACGGCTACGAGGTCCAGATCGACAACGAGCCCGAGAAGTCCAAGGAAGACGAGCACCATGCGACGGGCGTGCTCTACTCCCTGACCGCGGCCCTCGCCCGGCCCGGCAAGCCGGGCCCGGAGTGGAACACCATGGAGATCACCCTCGATGGACCGCGAACCGTGGTCGTGGTCAACGGGGTGAAGGTGACCGACTACACGGAAGGCCAGCCCGTGCCGGCGCGCAAGTTCAGCTTCGAGCCCCAGCGCGGCCCACGTCCCAGCGAGGGGTACTTCGGCCTCCAGAACCACGGCAAGAACGACGTGGTCTTCTTCAAGGAAGTCTCGATCCGCCCCCTGAAGAAGCAGCCATGAAGCCCCGCTCTTCCCGCCGCCAATTCCTCCAGACGAGCGCCGGGGCCGCGGGCGCCGCATTCGCCGCCCCCCGGGTCCTCCTCGATCCCTCGCCGGTGGAAGCGTCCCCCGTCCCCGCGAGCGACCGCGTCCGCTTCGGGATCATCGGGGTCGGCATGCAGGGGTCGGGCCTGCTGTCCACCGCGATCACCCTTCCCGGGGTGGAGTGCGCGGCCGCCTGCGATCTCTACGACGGCCGTCACGCCCTGGCCCGGGAGATGGTGGGCCCCCGGCTGAAGACCACCCGCCGCTACCAGGAGCTGCTCCAGGACAAGGAGATCGACTGCATCGTCGCCGCCGTCCCCGACCACTGGCACAAGCAGATCGTGGTGGATGCGGTGAGCGCGGGGAAGGACGTCTACTGCGAGAAGCCGATGTCCCACTCGGCGGCCGACGGGTTCGAGATGGTGGCCGCGGCCCAGAAGTCCGGGCGCATCGTGCAGATCGGCTCCCAGCGCACCAGCTCCGTCGTCTGTGCCAAGGCCCGGGAGCTGATCGCCCAGGGGGTGCTGGGCGAGCTGGGCATGGTGGAAGGCTCCCTGGGTCGCAACAGCCCCAACGGGGCCTGGCAGTATCCGCCCCCGCCCGACCTCTCCCCCGCCAACCTGGACTGGGACACCTGGCAGGGCAGGGTGCCCAAGCGGCCCTTCGACCCCGTCGTCTTCGCGCGCTGGCGCTGCTGGAGGGAATACGGGACGGGCGTGGCGGGCGACCTCATGGTGCACCTGCTCAGCGGGATGCTCTACGCCTGGGGGATCAACGAAGCGCCGCGGCGCGCCTCCGCCACCGGGGGCATCCGAAGGTGGAAGGACGGGCGCAACATGCCCGACGTCCACGCGTGCCTTTTCGAGTACGGAGAGGTGCCGGTGTACATCCGCCTGACCCTGGGGACGGACGGCCCCGAGGTCCTGCGCTTCCTGGGCGCGAAGGGCCTGCTCGAGCTCAGCCCCACCAGCCTGACTCTCACACCCCAGGCGGGAATCGACACCCGTCCGAGCTATTACGCGGCGAGCTTCCCCCGGGCCCTGCGGGAGGAGTATTTCGAGAAGTGGCACCGGGAGAACGATCCCACGCCGGGCCAGGAGGCGCTCCTCCCGGGCGAGAGCTATCGCGGGCCCTCCTACGACGAGGTGCGGCCCCACCTCTGGAAGTTCTTCCAGGCGGTGCGCACGCGCCAGCCGGTGGCGCAGGATGCGCTCTTCGGCCACCACGCGGCGCTGGCCTGCCACATGGCGAACGAGTCCTACTTCCGCCGGGGTCCGGTCACCCTGGACCAGGCCATCAAGAGCTGAGGACGTATTCGAGGCCGTCGTCGTCCAGCGGCTGCGCGGCGGAGCCCTCGGAGCGCCGGATGAGGCCGCCGGACCTCCACCCCCTTCCGGCCGAGGACGAGCACGCCCGTCCAGTGGAGCCGGCTCAGGTCCTGCACGACGTCGGGCAGGTCCCGATCCGCCAGGTTTCCCTGCGACCGCGGAGGTGAGTCGGTCATGGGCGGCTGAATTATGGAGGCACCCGCGTGTCCGCGCCAAGCAGGCAGGCGGAGGTCGGCCGTGTGACCCTGGGCGATCCAGCTTGACAGACCCGGAACCCCATGTTCCCCTAGGTAAAGACAGCGCACATCAGCGAGGAACCGATGCGACGCCGGAATGCAGAAATGCCCCGGGTGCGGCAGGACGGCCTCGTCGTGCAGGAGTTGGCCGACGAGGTGCTGGTCTACGACCTCGCACGCCACGAGGCCCATTGCCTGAGCCCCCTGGCGGCCGCGATCTGGCGCGCCTGCGACGGGCGCACGACGGCGGACCAGATCGGGCGCCAACTCGCGGCTGGAGGCGCCGGGCGTCTCGAGGCGGACGTCGTCCGGCTCACCCTCGACCGACTGGCCACGGCACGCCTGCTGGAAGGGGAGAGGGCCGGCCGGACGAGGCTCCCCCGCAACTCCCGCCGCGCGCTGCTTCGCAGGGCGGCCGCCATCGGTGGGCTGTCCGTGCTGTCGCTCTCTGCGCCCACCGCGGCCCTGGCCATCTCGTGCCTCCCCGCGGGGTCCTGCGTGGACAAGCAGTGCACGAGCGGGCCGCGGGTGTGCTGCTCGGGGAACTGCCGACAGCAGGGCCAGCAGTGCGGGCCGGGCCAGGGCTTCACCTACGTCTGCCTGTGATCCTCGTGGGCGAGGTCGAGTAGGTGCGACGCGGCGGCCTCCGCCTCACCGCGGAAGCCGCTGAAGACCGGGGCCACGGCGACGATCCGCGAGAGCACGACCAGGACCGCCCGGGGCCGCCGGCGCGCGGGGACCGTGTTGTCGAGGAGAGCCAGCAGGCCGCGCCCCGGGGAGATCCGGCGCGGCCGCCATCGCGCTTCCGGCCGGTACCGGCTCAGCATCACGAGGCCCACGGGCAGCGCGCGGCGCGCCCCGCGGCCCCCCGTCCCGGGGGCCCGCAGCCGGCGCGGCGGCGCGCCCTCCTCGCCCCGGAGGGTGAGGGGCGCCGGGTAGGCGTGAACGCGGCCGCGCGCGTCGAGGACGGCGAACTCGTCGGAGTAGTAGGTGCACCCGGCTCTCACGAGGGCGTCCACGAGCCGGCTCTTTCCGGAGTGGCTGCGCCCCGGCAGCAGGATCGCGCGCCCCTGGTGGGCGACCACCCCCGCGTGGATGAAGACGCGGCCGCGGGCCTTCTCCGCGACGTGGATCTTCAGGTCGGACTCGAGGGCCGCGAGGGCCTCCTCCAGGTCCAGCGTGCGGGCGACCCGGGAGGCCCCGGCGTAGACGAGGTGGAACCGCCGCGGCCGCGACGCCCCGTCGTGACCTCCCACGACCACGGAGTAGAGTCGATTCACGACCGGCGAGCGGCCCCGCTTCCACCCGGGCGGCAGGCATTCGAGGGCGCGGCCCAGCACCGCCGGATCGCTGACCCGCAGGCCGATCCGGAGGCCGTAGCTCTCGAAGCTCACCCCTGCCGCCCACCCGAGGCGGTCGACCGCCTGCTGTCAGGTGGAGGGTCGGGTCGCCCGGGGGACCGCCTTCATCGGGCCCGGGCCCGCAGCAGGTCTGGCAGCTCGCCCACGAAGCGCGCGGCCCGCGAGAGGCATTCGCCGATCTGGAACGGGAGGCGCGGGATCTCGTTGAAGGGTCCGCCCACGCCGATGGTGGCCTCGATCGGGTTGGGCCAGCGGACGCGCAGGGCGTGGAGCCAGCCCGCGGGCCGCCAGGAGTAATCGGACATGGGCCGCCGCGACCCCTGCGGCGTGGCGGGCGACAGCGAGCCCCAGGCCCTCAGTACCGTGGGCACGAGCCAACGGGGCAGGCGCCGCTCCCTCACCCGGGCGGGCGCTCCCTCGAGCGACGCCCCCAGGAGGACGTGGGCCAGGGCGAGGGCGCAGGCCACCCATTCGTTCCGCCGCAACTCGCCCCGCAGGAGGCGGTCCCAGTCGAATCCTGGAGGCGGCGACTCGAGGGCGACGCCGAGGTCAGCCAGCCAGAGAGGGCGCCAGGCCCCGTGCCCGAGCATGTGCAGGCAGAGCAGGCGGAGGTGGTCCTCGAACCCCAGGACCCGGATCGCCCCGTCCTCGAGGCCGACGCGCGCCGAGACCCCGAGGAGCACGCCCGCGGCCCGGTCGTCGAGACGCCCCCACCCCCGGTGGAGATCGACGGGACAGCCTCGTCCGGCGAGGTCCAGGGCGGTCGCCGCCGCGGCCGCGGCGTCCTCCGTCCGGACGTAGAGGTCGAGGTCCGTGTAGGGCCGCAGCCCCTCCTCGGGGTAGTGACGAGCGATGGCCCAGCCCTTGACGAGGACGGGATCCAGCCCCCCCGCCTGGAAGGCCCGGAATGCCTCGACGATGCGGTGGCGATGCACCGCGGCCTCGAGGGTGTGCAGCCGGTAGGCCTGTCGGAGCCCCGCCTCCTCGGCCGCCTCCGCGAGCAGCGACCCGCGAAGGCGCCACCACGCGAGGCCCGCCGCCCCCGACGCGAGCAGGAGGGGCGCGGCCGCGACGAGGGCTGCGCGGGACAGGTCGAGGGGTGGGGGCGAGGTCCGCCAAGCCCCCGCGAGGATGCGGGCCATCACGCGTCCCCGCTCCATCGGTGCCGCCACGCGGCCTCGCTCATTCCCCCGCAGCGGTGCAGGTCAAGGGTCCCTCAAAAGCGTATCGGCCGCGGAGACCGGGGTCAAACCCTGGCGCCGCTCCGCGCGCCTGGGTTAAGGTACCGCGGTGGAGGTCGCGTTCTGGCTCGCCGCCGCGGTCGTCCTCTACGCGTACCTGGGCTATCCCGCGCTGATCCTGCTGGCGGCGCGCCTGCGACCGGCCCCCGAGGTCCTCAAGGG
>Ga0137361_10000910_pt1 | contig 17619 bp, 18 predicted proteins | sample Mad1_80_16metaG_FD_104923 | JGI IMG/M metagenome (GOLD analysis project Ga0137361, IMG submission 104923) | Vadose zone soil microbial communities from Angelo Coast Range Reserve, California, USA - Mad1_80_16 metaG | ecosystem: Environmental > Terrestrial > Soil > Vadose zone | place: USA... | reverse complement strand
TCCTTTGCCATGTTCGACGCCGACAAGCTGATCACCATGAAAGGCACCGTTAAGGAGCTCGAGTGGACAAACCCGCATAGCTGGCTGCGCATCATGATTGTCGACCAGAGCGGCAAGACCGTGCAATGGGGTCTCGAAATGGGTCCGCCGGCGCGGCAAATCCAGAGAGGCTGGCAGCCAGATTCACTGAAGCCGGGCGACCCCGTCACCGTCGACATCCATCCCTTGAGAGACGGATCGCGCGGCGGTCAGTTGGTGAGCGCGGTTCTGCCGAACGGCAAGAGGGTCGGCGGCGCGGGCGCCCCCAACATTCAGGAATAGCCGAGCGACGACATCGCTTGCGAAGATTGATGGCCGGAGCGATTCCATGAAGTGGGATCGCTCCGGTTTTCGTTTGCGGGAACCAGCATGGCGCCGCGCTTAGGCGAGTTCCTTTATTGGATGGCCACCTGGATCGCGGTGATGGTGGCGATTCTGGGCGTGGCGGCATTGGCGCAAGGCGGCGACAGGCAGTCGTGGATCAGCGTCGCCTCGTTCCTGGTCACCGCGGGCACGATCTGGCTGATCGGCCGTGCCGCGCTCTTCATGTCTCGCAAGAAGTGACCGAGCGTTCCTATTTTATCTGCTTCAACCAGTCGGCGATGACGGCGGCGATCGCGAGATTGTTTTTCTCGAGCATCATCATGTGACCATTGCCTTTGATGCCGCGCTCGGCGAGGCGGACGAAATCGTTCTTCACGCCCGCTTGCGCCAAAAATTGCGCGGTGCAGTGGTCGTAGGACGCGTGATAGGACGCCTCCGAGGAAATGATCACGACAGGAATGCGCTGGAGATTGGAGAGCGGACGCGCCGGCTCCTTTTGGCGCCAGCATCTCATCAGATCCGGTGAGTCGGGCTTTTCCCGCTGGACGAAGGCAAGCTCGGATGCATCCGACACGCCTCCATAGGTCAGTCTCACGGCGGCGAGACCCCAGGGTTTGGATTGCGGCCCGTTCTCGAAATAATTCGGCCCGCCCTTGAAGACGGCATCGCGCACCGGCGGCCCCGAAGGTTCGACGGCCACGATCGCCTTGACGAGATTGGGGCGCGCATCCGCGATCGGCCAACCGAAAGCGCCGGATTGCGAGTGTGTGAGCAAAATCGAGGCGCCGATCTTATCCAAGAGCGCGACGCCCGCGTCGCGGTTGAGCTCTTGCTGCTTCGGAAAGCTCGCGATCGCCGGCAGCTGTTCCGCATAGAACTGATCGAATGCGGGATCGCCCGCCATGCCGGTTCCGGGCCATTGCGTGTGCAGTTTCGCCTGCGGCCAAAGGTTCGAGCGTTCGGGCGCGGTGAATTGCTGCTGAACCCAACTGGTCGGTCGCTGGACCGTTTCACCATATGCGGAATGAAGCGCGGCCCTGCCCCGTCCCGGCTGATCGACGACGTAAACCGCGTAGCCTTGCTTCAGGAAATACTGGGCCCAGCCTTTGCGCCCGTCGGGGGTGCCGGTGAAATTCGAGCCGCTTTGCCCGCCGCCATGGATCATTACGATGGGATAGGGATGAGTCCGGTTCTTGGGGATCTGATATTCGACATAGGACTGGCCCTGCATGTATTTGCCGTCCGGCCCGTCGACATATTTTCCGCCGGCGAAGAGATAGCCCTGCTGGGCGATCTCAAGCGCTCCGGTGTCGGCTGCGTCGAGTGCGCTGGCCGACACGAGAAGAAACGTCGTTAGCGCGGCGATTGCGTATTTGCGATTCATGGTTTGCTCCCCCGGCAGCGACTCATTCGGCCGCCGCCATCATCATTTGCGGTCCCCGCGTCCTCGCCTGGTATTCGACCCAATCGGCGATATCGGCCCAACGCGGCTCGGCGTTCAAATCACGCAGCAACATATGATAGCCGGTCGGATAGGTCCTGACCGTCGCGTTCGTGCCAAGCTCGCCCATCACGAATTCGGTCGGTTTCTTCGGGATGATCTGGTCCCTTTCGCCGTGGAGAAACAGCAGCGGCGTCTTGTTGAGAAGCGGAGCGGAATCGTACCCCTCGTCCATCATCGAAACCAAACCGTAGATTGCATCGGTGCGCGAGCGCTTGAGGAACAACGGATCGCGCCCGTTCGCGCGCAACATTTCGATGTTGTCGCTGGGCACGATCTTCAAACCCGAGCCCGAAAGCGCCCAGGAGCGAAAGCTGTGCGACGTCATCCACAGAAGCAGACGATAGGAGAACGGCATGGTTCTCCTGCTCCACACTGCGGGCGCAACGAGGATCAAGCCGTCCGCCTTGGGCGGCGACGGCGAAGCGAATGCCGACATCGCCACCGCGCCTCCCATGCTCTCTCCCAGCACGAAGACCGGAACGCCGGGATGGCGGGTGCGAACGATATCGACAAAGTCGTCGAGATCGCGGCGCATGATCTCATTGCCGCCCCAGATCCCGGTGTTGGGCGAGCGGCCGAAGCCGCGCTGGTCATAGGCGTAAGTCGTGATGTTGTGCGCCGCCCACCATGGTGCCGGCATGGCGAAGGCGTTGGAGTAATCGTTCATGCCGTGCAGCGCTACGATCACGGCCGAGGGTGCGGGTGCATCCCAATGCGCCAAGCCGAGCTTCAGACCGTCCCGCGTGACATAGCGATCACCGGAAATTCCCATCTCTTCGACCCGTTCGATTGACGGCAACCGCATCTCGATGCCCTCTTTGGCGATGCGCGGCGCGCATGCGGCGGTCAGGCCGACCAACGCGACGATCAAGGCGCGGACGACAGCACGGACTGCACGCGCTTGCGAAGATAGGGCAGAAGCTCGCTCTCGAACCATGGATTCCTTTTCAACCAGCCATTGTTGCGCCATGAGGGATGGGGAAGCGGCAGGACCCTTGGACCATAATCCCTCCAGGCTCGAACCGTCTCGCTTACGGTTCTCTTCGGCTGTCCTTTCAAATGATAACGGTGGGCATAAGTTCCAATTGCGAGCACCAGATCGAAGCGCGGGGCGGCCGCGAACAGGCGGTTGTGCCAGGCGCGGACACATTCGGGCCGCGGCGGCAGGTCGGCGCCCGCCTCATCATAGCCCGGGAAACAGAAGCCCATCGGCACGATGGCGACAAGGCTTTCGTCATAGAACTTGTCGTGATCGATCCCCATCCAGGCACGCAGGCGCTCGCCCGATGGGTCCGAATACGGGATGCCGCTCCTGTGTACCCGCAAGCCAGGCGCCTGGCCGGCGATGCAGAGCCGCGCCGTAGCACTCATGCGCAAAACAGGCCTAACCCCATGCGGCAGTTCGGATGCACACAAATGGCAGGCACGGATGTCCGTGACCAAGGCGGCGAGATTTTCTCGACGGGGCATGCTTAACGATGAGCACAATCCACGCCCCGACATCAAGCTGTTGACCATCAAGTCTTGCGGCCGCATGCTTTGAGCATGAACGTCCCCGGCCTATTAATTGCAGCGGCAGCGTGTTCGATCGCGTGCGGCGCGGCGGCGGCGGCGGAGAACGCGAACCGGCCGCTGTGCGATTTCGTGCAGAAGGTGCTCGCGGCGCGCGGGAGCGAATTCTCCACGTTGAAGGGCGAGGCGCAAAATCCGGCCGTGTTCAAGAATGAAGTGTTCCATGGAAATCTGCTTCCTTCGCCGGGCGCCGAGTGCACGCTGTTCGTGCGGTCAAAGGTCGGAAGTGCGGAGCTCGAGCCGAAATATTCCTGCACGCTCGGCTCGGCGCAGAATTTCGCCGACGCGAACCGGATCTTTGCGCGCGCAGCGGCCGACTTGCGTGCCTGCTTTCCTCGCGTGCAATTCAGCGAAAGTTTCGACGGCGACGGCCGCAATCCCGACGATGCCGTCGACTGGACGATCTCGGGCGATGGAATGGGCTTCAAGCTGGAGCTGCAGATGTCGAACATGCTGGCGCTGATCGCGGGGTCGCTCGGGCAAGGTTCCCCGGGCACGCCCGAAACCGCGGTTTCGCTCGACGTCACCGACACCTCGCCGCCGAAAACACCGATCTAGGCGCACCGTTAGAACGGCAGCATTCCCACCACAGCACCGGTCATGCCCGACGCGATCGTGCCGGCGACGAGGGCTTTCAAAGACAGCTCGACGACTTCGTGACGGCGCTCGGGGATCATGCCCGAGATGCCGGCGATCATGATGCCGACCGAGCCGAAATTGGCGAAGCCGCACATGGCATAGAGCATGATGAGGCGCGAGCGCGGCGAAAGCACGCCGTCGGGAAGTGCCGCCAGCTTCAGATAGGCGATGAACTCGTTGAGGATGGTTTTGGTGCCGAGAAGCGCACCGGCATCGGCGGCTTCCGATGCAGGAATGCCGTAGAGCCAGACCAGCGGCCAGAACACCCAGCCGAAAATCCGCTCGACCGTAATCGGCGCGCCGCTCACGGCCGGGAGCCCGCTTATGATGATGTTGGCGAACGCAACAAGCGCCACCATCACGATCAGCATGGCGACGATGCCGAGATAGAGCTTGAGTCCGTCCTCTGTGCCTTTAGCGATCGCATCCATGCTGGAGCGGTATTCGACCGCCATGTGGGCCTCCGCGGGCGTCGTGCTTTCGCCCGGCACCATTAGGCGCGCGGTCAGGATCGCGGCGGGCAGCGAGATGACCGAGGCGACGAGGATGTGGCCCAAGGACCCCGGCACGGCGGGTTCAAGCACACTTGCGTAGAGCACCATCACGGTTCCGGCGACGGTCGAGAGACCGACGGAAAACAGCATGAAGAGCTCGGCGCGCGTGAGCTTGGCGAGATAGGGGCGGATCAGCAGCGGCGCTTCGATCATGCCGAGAAAAATCGTCGCGGCGGAGCCCAATCCTACCGCGCCGCCGATCGCCAGAGTCTTCTGCAGCGCATAGGCGAAGCCCTTGACGATGATGGGCAGCACGCGCCAGTGCCAGAGCAGCGCCGACAGCGCCGACATGACGAGGACCAGTGGAAGCGCCTGGAAGGCGAGGCTGCCGAGGTTTTGCTGCTTGGTGACTTCGAAGGGCGAGTCGCCGCCGCCGACATATCCGAATACGAATGAAGTTCCGGCCTGCGTCGCTCGCGAGAGCGCATCGACCACGACATTCAACGAGTAAAGCGCATCGCGGGCCGGAGGCACTTCGAGCAGCAGCAGTGCCAGCCCGATCTGAAGCGAGAGCGCGATTACGATCAGGCGGAAGGATAAGGCCGCGCGCCGATCTTCCGACAAAGCCCAAGCGAGCGCGACAAGCACGACTAGTCCGAACGCGCTCTGAAGTTGAAGCCACGGCATGGGAGGGAATCGGCTGGCCGCCGCTGAGACTTACTCCATCGCGGGGGACTTGTCCTCGGCGATGCGGCAAACACCCCCCATCCGCTCGGAGGATTGGAGCGGATGGGAGGCGTTCCCCCCTACTGCGGCGCGCCGGAGTGCGAGCAATCGAGCGGCTTCAACCCAGACGCCAACTGAGCAAGCCGCATGAGCTGCACGAAGTCGGTCCGGCGGCCGAAGGGATCGGGTGAACTATCGGGATGGCTTCGCATGACGATTCCCCATTCGTAATGCGAGAGACAGGTTTTGCCTCCATTGCGTCGCGCTCGCGGCGGCTTTTGGGCAAATTGAAGGCTTTGCAGAGTGAGGCCCTAAACGATGGGTTCGTCGACGAAGGCGCGGCCCTCGCGATCCTCGATCTCGACGATCCAGATGTCGGGATCAAAGCGCACCTGCTTGGCGAAATAATCAGCGCATCTTTGCTCGTCGGCGGTATCGCCGAGAGGCCGCATCCAGACGCGCTCTTCACCGCGGCGGGCGGGGCTGAGCACCGTCAGGGCGCCATTCAAGCGATTAAGCTTGAGAAAAACCGCGCCCGCCTCCTCGGCTCCGCGACGCACCAGATAGGCGGCCGCGCCTGCCGTTTCGCAGCGGCGGATCAGGGCCTGGACAAAAATCGCGCTTTTAAGTCGGAGGATCACCGCGGCCGAAAATCGTAAAATCGGATTTCAACTTACCGCATTTTGGTCTTCGAGCTCCGGAGTTTTGACGTCCGTTATGGCGGCGCGAGGAAGCAGTATCCGCACTGTCGTGCCCTCGCCCAGGACCGATTCGATCTTCATCGTTCCACCGTGGAGATGCGCCAAAGCACGCACCAGGGCGAGGCCCAAACCGGTTCCTTCCTTGGCGCGGGTGTACTCGCTTTCGACCTGCTCGAAAGGCTGGCCCAAGCGCTTGACGTCGGCTTCGCCGATGCCGACGCCCGTATCGCTGACCGCAATTTCGAGCGATGAGGCCCGAAGCTGAGCTGCAATGCGCACGCTTCCCCCTCGAGGCGTAAACTTCACGCCGTTGGAAATAAGATTGATCAGGATCTGCATGACCGCGCGCTTGTCGGCGATGATTTCGCGCGCGTCGGACGAGATCGAATCTTCCAGCGTCACGCCGTTACGCTCGGCCTGGAAACGGACCAGGCGCAAGGCCTGAAGCACGGTGTCGCTGAAATCGAACCGTTCCGGCGTCAATTTGAAGCGGCCTGCCTCGATCTTGGACATGTCCAGAATGGAATTGATGAGCTCCAACAGATGTCCGCCGCTTTCGTGGATCAGGCGCGAATATTCGATGTAGCGGGCGTTGCCGATGGGTCCGAACAGCTCGTGCGTCATGACCTCGGAAAAACCTAGGATCGCATTCAGCGGCGTCCTCAGCTCGTGGCTCATATTGGCGAGGAACCGCGATTTGGCGCGGCTTGCATCCTCGGCCAGATCGCGCGCATGGATGAGGTCGCGCTCGTGGGCTTTGCGCTCGGCGATGTCGCGCGTAACCGCCACGATGTCGCGCACCTTGCCGGCCGTGTGTCCGGCCGGCCGGCAACGGAATTCGCTCCAGACATAGCCGCCTTGCCGGGTCTTGAGCCTCAATTCGACGGTCGCAACCTTTCCCCTTCCGGCGGCCGAGAAGGCGGCGTCTATGGCCCCGCGGTCTTCGGGATGAGCCAATTCGGAAAGGGACAGGCCGATGAGATCGCGCGGGCGATAATAAAGCAGGCTGAACGCGGCCGGACTGGCGTAGCGAATGTGGCCGTCCGGCGTGTGCCGCGTGATGAGATCGAGCGCGTTCTCGGCGAGAAAACGATAGCGCGCCTCGCCCGCTTCCGCGGCTTCGTCGGCGGCGCGGTGGCGTTCCTGGGCTGCGATCGCCATCAAGGAGGCCTGTACGATTGCCACCAGCAACGAGACGCAGAGCCAAAGCGGGACCATGCCGGGAAGCCGCGAAGGCGGCAGCAAGCCGGCGATTTGAATGAAAGCCACGGCAGCAAGACCCGCGCCGGCGGCGATTCCAGCGAAGGCGACAGCGCGCCCGCGCCCTGCCAGCGCGCCTTCGAAGGGCACCAGCACGAGCCAGAAAATGAGGGGCGATTCCAGGCCCGACGTGAGCGCGCTCAAAAGAGCGATCAGCAGCGTAAACAGCGCAAGCGACGCGGCTTCCAGCCGTCCGAGCGGAATATTCCCGCGCGCCGCCATAGTGAGTCCCACTGGCGCGATCAGACCAAGGAAAGCGAGCGTTTCGGCGACATCGGGGCCGCCGATGAGCGCGAGATAACCGAGCGACAGCACGATGCCGAGGCCGCCCTTTACACTCTGTGTACGGATGAACCGCAGACGGGCGTTGAGAGCTCTATCGCGGTCTTGAAGATCTTGATCCTGCGCCAAGGATTTGCCTCGCGTGCCCCGCCCGTTCCCTGGTTACGGCTATGGAAAATCGCCGCCCGGTCCGCGCCATGCTCGCAAAAGGGTGCTTAATGAAGCTTCAACGGATCGGACGTTTAGAACCGGTTTTCCCGGAAAAACCCGTTTTTTCTTAACTTCGCGGTAAGGTCCTTGCCCGGAATCGAGCGAATTTCGCCAGAGATGTTCAAATTCGCGATAATTTTGATTCAGGTTCGCGGAAAACTTTATGATCAAGAGAGTCCAATCGAAGAAAAAGTCGCTTAAAAAAGCGTGAAATTTACAGACGGACCATAATGCAAGCGCCGGATTTGATTCCTAGGAATGCCCAATTCCGTCGACTTTTATTTATTCGATTTAGCGGTCCGCAAAAAATCCGGCTCTATATTCGGCTCACGCGAGCGGGGGAAGCAATGTTTGTCTTGCGAGCCGCCTTCTGGATTACCGTCGTAGCCGTGCTGATGCCGCGCGAGCCCAGTCTTGGCTCCGAGAGCGGCACCAACGGCGTTGCGATGTTGGCGGCCGTGCAGACCAGCGCAATGGCAAATCTCTCGCGCGTTAGAGCGGATCTGGAAGCGCGCCACGCGCGCGAGCCGTAGAAGGCCGTCCAGTCCGAGTGGTTTCCAAGCCGAGATGCTCTCGTGCTTGGCATAGCGCCCGCGAACCGACGAGCTCGTCCCTCTCCTCCCCCCGACGGCTCTAAGGTTCGCGGGCCGCCTTTTCACAACTCCACAGTTGATCTGGCGACGCGCGCATAATCGAGGGCGACACGATTCAATCTGCATGCGAAGATCGTCTGCAGGCGGGTAAATCCAAGACTTCTCCAACCCTGAATAGGCCAGCGATGAATTGCGCGACCATCATGACGCCCAATCCCAAAGCCGTTAAGGAAAGCGAGACGATCGGCCACGCCGCCGAGGAGATTGTCGCGCATCGATATATCAATTTGCCGGTGGTGGACGCCGAGGGCAGGCTGGTCGGGCTGTTCGGCATTTACGATCTCTTGGCGCTTTTGGTGCCGCGGGTCGCGGTCATCGGCAATTTGCTGCCAAACCTGCGTTTCGTCGGCGACGATGCCGGCGACCTCAACCGGAAATTCGCCGCTCTGAAGACGTCCCCGGTGCAGCGCGCGGTCAACCGTGAAGCGGTTCGCGTCTATCCCGATACGCCGCTGATCGAGGCCTTGAGGCTGTTCTGCCGCAATCACATGACGATCCCCGTGGTCGAACGCGGCAGCGGCAAGCTTGTAGGCATGATCTCCTATTGGGATGCCGCGCGCGCCATCATGGGCGAGACATGAGTTTCCCTGTCATCCCTTTGCTTGCCGCAGCCAACCCGCCCGATATCGTTCTGCCCGCGACTCTATTCGTCTTCACCTATGTCGCCATCATGGCGGAGAAGGTGAACCGCGCCATCGTTGCGCTTTTGGGCGCGGGTCTGGCGATCGCCCTCGGCCTCCTCGACCAGAACGAGGCTATCGCCGCCATCGACTTCAACACGCTGGCGCTGCTTGCCGGCACGATGATCATCGTCGGCGTTGCCAAGAAAAGCGGGGTCTTCGGCTATGTCGCGATCCGTTCGGCGCAGCTCATGCGAGGCTCGCCCGCAGGCATTCTTGTCGCGCTGCCGCTGGTCACCGGCGTGATCTCGGCCTTCCTCAACAATGTCACGACCGTGCTCCTCATCGTTCCGGTCACGCTGGTGATTTGTTCCGAATTGCGCGTTCGCCCCTATCCATTCCTCTTCGCCGAGATCTTCGCGAGCAATATCGGCGGCACGGCGACACTGATCGGCGATCCGCCCAACATCCTGATCGGCTCGGCGGTGGGGCTTTCGTTCAACGATTTTGTGGTCAATCTGACGCCCGTCATCATCGTGGTGTTCGCCGTGCAGACCGCGCTGATGCACGTCATCTGGGGGCGCAAGATGGAAGCGGATGCGGACCATCGGGACCGCGTCATGGCCATGAACGCCGGCGATGCCATCGAAGATAAGCGGCTCGCGTCGAACTCGCTCCTCGTCATCGGTGCGATGATCGTGGCCTTCGTCTTTTCCGCGCCGCTGAAGCTCGAGGCGGGGACGATTGCGCTGCTTTCCGCTGGGATTTTGATGCTGCTCGATACCTGGCCACGTCATCGCGACTCCCATGCCGAGGCGGTAACCGAGGCGTTCAACGAGGTCGAGTGGATCACCATCTTTTTCTTCATTGGCTTGTTTGTGCTGGTCGGTGCCATCGAAAAGGCCGGAATCTTGGATCTTCTGGCGAGGCAATTGCTGGGCGCGACGGGCGGCGACGCCAAAGTGGCGACGATAGCGATCCTCTGGGGTTCGGCCGTGCTCTCGGCTTTCGTCGACAATATTCCCTTCGTCGCGGCGATGATCCCGCTGATCAAGAGCCTGACCCCTGCCATGGGCGGCGAGCAGGCCGTGCTGCCCTTGTGGTGGTCGCTTGCGCTCGGCGCCTGTCTCGGCGGCAATGGCACGCTGGTGGGTGCCGCCGCCAATCTCACGGTGGCCGGCCTTGCCGAACGGAGCGGCATCGCCGTCCGCTTCATGACGTTCACACTCCTGGCGTTTCCGCTGATGTTGATCGAAATCGCCATCTGCAACGTTTATGTGCTGTGGCGTTTCTTCTGAAGCGGAGTAGCCGATGAGGCGAGTTCTGATGGCCATCGTTTTGCTGGCCACAGCTGGGTGCATGACGCCCGCGAGCGAGCGCGACCGCTCGCCGAGCTATCGATTGGGCTTCGGCGACGGCTGCACCACGGCAAGCAGCGAAGGGACGGGCGCGCCGCGCTCCGCCCAGCGCAACGAGATGCTCTACTCAAGCGATCCGGACTACCGCGCCGGCTGGCTATCCGGGCATACCCAATGCCGCAGCCAGACGGCTGGTTCGCCGATCAACCGGCTTTATTAACTATCAGGCTCTATTACCGATCGGACAGGTTGTCGTCGAACCTTCGCTTGGCAGGCGAATCGGTTTGGGCCTATAATCCGTGTACGACGCACTTCCTGCGTACAAGGAGGGTTTGATGTTCGCGCGTCTAATTAGTGGCCGATACGCCCAAACCACAAACGATCGCCCGTACGCGATCGTGGCCGAAACAACGAGTTCCGGCTGGTTTAAGCGGCTTATTGCGGCGATGTTCGCCAAGCGTCGCGGCCAATCCTAGGCTTGCCTAGGCTGCTTCCTTGCCCGGCGCGAAGCGCTGGTAAAAGGTTTCGCCTTTCGATGCCATGTCACGCAAAAGCTTGTTCGGCTTGAAGCGTTCGCCATGCTTGGCAGCCAATGCCTCGCAGCGCTGCACGAACGCGGCCGCGCCGATGGTGTCGATCATGGAGATCGGCCCGCCGGTATAGGGCGCGAAGCCCCAGCCCAAGATGGCCCCGACATCGGCATCGCGCGGATCGGTAATGACCCCTTCCTCGAAGCATCGGGCGGCCTCCAAGGCCTGAATGGTGATAAGGCGAAGCTTAAGCTCGTCCGGATCGGCATCGGTGCGCCATTTCCCGGCGCTGCCGGGCGGGCCGCCGCCATAGTCGAAGAGGCCGGGCCATAGACGTGTGCGCTTGCCCTTCGCGTCGTAATCGTAAAAGCCCTTCTGCGCTTTCACGCCGGGGCGGCCTGCGCTCTCCACGATCCATGCCAGAATCTGCTCGGGGGAGTCGGGCTTTTCGGTGTTGAAAACCTCCTTGCGCGTCTGCCGGGTGATTTTCAACGCGGTATCAACGCCTACCGAGTCGGTGACCTCGAGCGGACCCATCGGCATGCCGCTCATGCGGCCGACATTTTCGATGAGGGCGGGAGCGATCCGTTCCGCCATCATGATGAGGCCTTCCTGGGTGTAGGTACTGAAGCAGCGCGAGGTGTAGAAACCGCGAGAATCGTTGACCACGATCGGCGTCTTGCGGATCTTGCGCACATAATCGAGGGCGACGGAGAGCGCCCGCGGGCCGGTCTTCTTTCCCACGATGATCTCGACCAGAGCCATGCGCTCCACCGGGGAGAAGAAATGGATGCCGATGAAGTTCTGCGGCCGCAGGCTGACTTCGGCGAGGCTGGTGATGGGCAGCGTCGAGGTGTTCGAACCGAAGATCGCGGAGTCGCGCAACGGCGCTTCGGCCTTCTTCGTCACCTCGGCCTTGACCGAGCGATCCTCGAACACCGCTTCGACGACGAGATCCGCGTCTTCGAGCGCGGAAAAATCCGTCGTCGGGTGAATCCGCGAGAGAACTTCCGCCTTTTTCTCCGCTGTCGAACGACCACGCGAAATTTCGTAGTCCAAGATCTTCGCCGCATGGTCGCGGCCCGAATTGGCGCGCTCCTCGGTCGTGTCGATCAGGACCACGTCGATTTCCGCCAGCGCCGAAACATAGGCGATTCCGGCTCCCATCACACCGGCGCCGAGAACGCCTAGCCGCTTCACCTCGGTCGGCGGCTCGTTCGCAGGGCGCCGCGCGCCCTTGCCAAGATCCTGCATCGAGTGAAAGAGCGTGCGGATCATGTTGCGGCTGCTGGTATCCATCAGGATTTGCACGAAATAGCGCGCTTCTATCTTCAGCGCGCTGTCGATATCGACAAGCAGTCCTTCGTAGACGGCCGACATGATGAAACGCTGAGCCGGATAATTGTCGTAGGTCTTCTGCCGCAGCATGGCGTTGCCGACGGTAAAGACCTGAGCGCCCGAACCGGAGAAGGGTCCGCCGCCGGGAATGCGGAAGTCTTTCTTGTCCCAAGGCTGGGTGGGATCAGGCTTGGTCTTGATCCAGGCTTTCGCGCTTGAGACCAACTCGGCCGCAGGCGCGACCTTGTGCACGATCCCCATGCCCAAGGCCCTTTGCGGATCGATCCGCTGACTCTCCAGCATGAAAGGCAGTGCCTGCATCGCGCTGATCAGGCGCGGCAGGCGCTGCGTGCCGCCACCGCCCGGAATGAGCCCGACTTGGGCTTCAGGAAAGCCGACGCGAATGCGCGGATCGTCGGCAATGATGCGGTAATGGCAGGCAAGCACGGTCTCCAATCCGCCGCCAAGCGCAGTGCCGTTGATCGCGGCGGCAACGGGCTTCCCGCAGGTTTCGAATTTGCGGAAGGTGTGATGCAGATTCATCATCAGCTTGAAAGCGGCTTCCGCCGCACCCGGATTGGTAGTGCCGGCATAGGAACCCATCTCATCGAGATCAGCGCCGGCGCAGAAGCCGGAGGCTTTGCCGCTGGTGATGACGAGACCCTTGATTGTCGCGTCGCCCGCGACCTTGTCCGCCACTTGGGAGAGCTCGGCGATAGCCGCCATCGACAACACGTTCACGGGACGGCCGGGCATGTCCCAGACGAGCGTGACGATACCATCCGCGTCCTGCTCCCATTTAAAATGCGTCAGGTTCATGGCATCGCCTTTCATACTCTTTCGATAATCGTGGCCGTGCCCATGCCGGCGCCGATGCAAAGCGTGATCAGGGCCGTGCTGAGGTTGCGCCTCTCCAATTCATCAAGCGCGGTGCCGAGAATCATGGCGCCCGTCGCGCCCAAAGGATGACCCAGGGCGATGGCGCCTCCGTTCACGTTGAGCTTGTCGGACGACACCTTCATTTCGCGCATGAAACGCAGCACCACCGAAGCAAACGCCTCGTTGATCTCGTAAAGGTCGATGTCTTCACCTTTCATGCCGGCGCGGTTCAGCACCTTGCGCGCGACATCGGCTGGCGCGGTCAGCATGATGCAGGGCTCCGAACCGATGGAGGCGAAAGCCTTGACCCGCGCGCGCGGCTTTAAGCCCAGCTTCCGGCCTTCTTCCTTGGAACCCAGCAGCACCGCGGCGGCACCATCGACGATGCCCGACGAATTGCCGGCGTGATGGACATGGTTGATGGCCTCGACCTGCGGGTAACGCTGGATCGCCACCGCATCGAATCCATACGCGCCGAATTCAGCGAAGGCGGGCTTCAACGACGCGAGCGACTGCATGCTGGTCTCGGGCCGCATATGTTCGTCGCGGTCCAGGATGGTCTGACCGAGCGGATCCTTGACCGCGATGACCGAATTCTTGAAATAGCCCTTGTTCCAGGCGTTCGCAGCGCGCTTTTGGCTTTCGACGGCGAAGGCGTCGACATCATCGCGCGAGAACCCGTCGAGCGTGGCGATCAGATCGGCGGAAACTCCCTGCGGCACGAAATAGGCAGGGATCGCGATGGAAGGATCTTCCGGCCAACCGCCGCCCGATGAGCCGATGGGGACGCGGCTCATGGCTTCGACGCCGCCGCCGATGGCGAGGTCCGATTGACCCGCCATGATCTGCCCGGCCGCCATGTTGCAGGCCTCGAGCCCGCTGGCGCAAAAGCGGTTGATCTGCACGCCGGGCACGGTGTCGTCGAAACCCGCCTTCAAGACGGCCGCGCGCGCGATGTCGGCGCCCTGCTCGCCCACCGGATCGACGCAGCCCATGATCACGTCGTCGAGCTCGGCCGTGTCGAGATGATTGCGATCGCGGATCGCCTTCAGCGCCTGGGTCGCGAGTTCAAGGGCTGTGACTTCGTGCAGCGAGCCGTCTTTCTTGCCGCGACCGCGCGGCGTGCGCACGGCATCATAAATGAAGCAATCGGTCATGCCTGACCTCCTTTTTTGCGCCGTTCCAGCATCCAGCTTCTGATGACGGACGTCTGGCCCAATGCGCAGACAAAACAGATCGCGGCGACCATAAACATTGTCATTCGCGCGGTCGTGATTTCTTCGTTAATAGCAAGATAGGTAAGGCCGACGCCCGCCACGGAAAAGACGGCAAAAGACAGCACGTTGAACGAGCGTGATCGCACTCCAACCTGAATATTGCGCTGGATGAGAGCGTTCACCGCATCTACCGAAGCTTCGCAACGTCCGCGGCAGGCTATGCCATCCACGCGCTCGGCGGCACATTCCCGGCAGACTCCACGGTGGCAATGTTTGCAAGTGCCGACGGCATCCGATTGGGGATGGTAAAAGCATTTCATCGGCGGCCGATCCGCGAAAAAGGCCAGCCCAACCGGCGCGGCTGGGCATCCACCCGAATCGCTTTCGCCACCCTAGGTCAGGGGGAGTGGCAGTTCAACAAAGCGCGCTTCCGCCGCGGTGTCAGCCGGAGCGTTCAAAATTCTGGCGGGCAAAATCCCAATTGAGCAGTTTCTCGCTCACCGCCTTGAGGAACTCCTCTCGTTGATCCTGATAGTCGAGATAATAGGCGTGTTCCCAGACATCGACCGCGAGAATGCACCTTTTGCCTTGGGCCATCGGAGTCACGGCGTCGGGAGTCGATTCAATGGCAAGCTTGCCCTTGTCCGCCACCAGCCAAACCCAGCCGCTGCCGAACTGCGCAACGCCCGTATGCACGAAGTCATGCTTGAATTTGGCGTAGCCGCCAAGGTCGCGCTCGATTGCGTTTGCGAGCTCGCCTGAGGGCTTTCCGCCATGCGGCGTCAGGCAGGCCCAAAAGAAGGTATGGTTCCAGGCCTGAGCGGCGTTGTTGAAGATGTTCTTCTTGCCCGCGTCCATGAACGTCTTCTTGACGATGTCGTCGAGTTTCATTTCCGCCAAGGGCGTCCCCATGACGAACTCGTTCAGATGTTCGACATAGGCTCGGTGATGCTTGCCGTAGTGAAAGCCCATCGTGCGTTCGGAAATGACCGGCGCCAGCGCGTCTTCGTCATAGGGCAGCGGAGGAAGGGAAAAGGGCTTGGTCTTCACCATAATGTTCATCACACGAACTCCTGTCTCCGGCGTGTATGGGAAGCGGGATCGAGCCCGCGCTACTTTGAGAACGCGTTGCTTGCAGCGTGAGTTCCGACGGAACCTGACTTGAGGCTGAGGCTTATCGGTCAGTGAGACGAAAACGGCCGCCGAGGTTCGGCTCGTCCAGCGATGTCACGCGCCCTTCGCGAATGAGCTGTCGCAAATGCGCGTACACCGAAAGCGCCGCGGCGGGGCGAAGCATGTGCTCGAGCCCTATGTAAATTCGCGGCACCATTTCGGAAATCCTCGCCGCACCATCGCGAAGGCAGGCGAGGATCTGCGCTTCGCGCATCCTGCGGTGCTCGATGGTGGCGGCCACAAACGGCTTGGGATCGCGAATGGGCCCGCCATGGGTAGGCCAGTAGATCGCGTCGTCCCGGTTCAGCAGCTTTGCCAGGCTTTGCAAATAATCTCCCATATCGCCGTCAGGCGGCGCCACGACAGTCGTCGACCAGCCCATGACGTGGTCGCCCGTGAACAGCGCCTTGCCCTCTCTGAGTGCGTAGCAGACATGATTCGAAGTGTGGCCCGGCGTGTAAACGCATTCGATAACGAAGCCTGGTCCTTCGATCACATCGCCATCGCGAACGGCGACATCGGGAACAAAATCCTTGTCGCCGCCCTCCTCCACCACAGTCCCGTCTTCCGCGAGCGCGCTTCCATGAGGACCGAAGCCGTAGGTCTTCGCGCCCGACCATTGCCGAAGGGCGCGCGCGGCAGGCGAATGATCGCGATGCGTATGGGTAATGAGAATGTGAGACACGGTCTCGTTCTTGAGCGCCTCTTTCAGGGCTGCAAGGTGTTTGGGATCATCAGGTCCGGGATCGATCACCGCAACGGGACCACGACCCACGATCGCGACGCCGGTTCCTTTGTAGGTGAAGGGGCTCGGGTTGCGCGCCAGCAGCCGGCGAATGCCGGGTGCGACGCTAATGACCGTCTCATAGGGTGCTTCGAAATTGCGCTCGAATTGTATGGTCATGCTGGCTTCGTATTCAATTTATGACAAAGGCAAATCTATCATGTTTGACCGCAGCGGCGGCGCGGCATAATTTGCGCGTCAGCATGGGGATCATGTCTTACCGTTTCGCAGGCGATCCGCGATCCGCGCGATCGGCGATCGCCGCGGCTGTTTTGACGCTGTGTCCGGCGACGCAAGCGATTGCGCAAACCGGTGTGCAAGGCGTTCTCGCCCATGAAGTGATCGTCGGCACGCACGTCGATCTCTCGGGCCCACTCTCGCCTTGGGGCAAAGCGGTCAAAAACGGCCTCACCATGGCGATCAACGAAGCCAATGAAGCGGGCGGCGTGAACGGCCGCGCAATAAGGCTGATCGTGAAGGACGACGGCTATGATTCCACTCAGGCGGCAATCGCCGTGCGCCAGCTTGTCACGCAGGATCGCGTCTTTGCGATTTTGAGCCCGCTCGGGACTCCAACGGTAAATGCTGCGACGAAAGAGGCGCTGTCGCGCAACGTGCTTTACCTCTTTCCGCTGACGGCGAGCGCGGACGCTTATTCCCCGGCCGAGCCGATGAAATTCGCGCTTACGCCTTCGCACGAGATGGAGATGCAGGAAGGCCTGCGGCGCATCTTGAACGCGCGCGGTCCTTTGAAGGTCGGCGTTCTGGCACCTGACGACGCATTCGGCCGCGCGGTACGCCAAGGAGCGGTCAACGAGCTCACGCGTCGCGGCTTGGGCCTTGAGGCAAATGTTTCGTTCACGCGCGGAAAGCCGGAGTTCGGCCCGACGCTGGCGAAGTTGCGGGCTCAGCACGTGGATGTCGTGGTGTTGGGTGCTGAAGCGGAAGAGACGTTGGCGCTGATGCGGGCAGCGGGTGAGATAGGCTGGCGGCCGATCTTCCTCTGTTCGTCGGCGTGCTATGCGCCGGAGTTCGTGACCTTGGGCGGGTCCAATGTCGAGGGCCTCTACGCGGTCGGGCAGTTTCCTATTCCGTACGCGGACGATCGGCAGCTCGGAATCTGGGTGCGCCGCTATGAAGCTGAGTTCTCGGCCATCGCCAGCGTCCAGGCGCTGAACGCCTATCGCAGCGCGCGCTATTTCCTGGCCGTGCTGCGGCAGACCGGCGCCAATCCAACGCAGGCCGGCTTCGCTCACATTCTGGAGACGCGCGAAGCCTGGACCGATCCGGTGCTGGGCGGATTGCCGATCGAGTTC
>Ga0137361_10000902_pt1 | contig 17656 bp, 17 predicted proteins | sample Mad1_80_16metaG_FD_104923 | JGI IMG/M metagenome (GOLD analysis project Ga0137361, IMG submission 104923) | Vadose zone soil microbial communities from Angelo Coast Range Reserve, California, USA - Mad1_80_16 metaG | ecosystem: Environmental > Terrestrial > Soil > Vadose zone | place: USA... | reverse complement strand
TCTAGCCTATGCGCTTCGCGACTTTCGCAATGCCCCCACGTTCAATGTCGTTGAACCAAATCAAGTCCGTACCACCACCGCATTGTCAGGGTGTCCGCTCCACGATTGCCGAAAAACGCAACGGTCTGCTACGATTGAACCCACAACGACCGCGGAGAGGTGGCTGAGCGGTTGAAAGCACTCGCCTCGAAAGCGAGCGTGCGGGAAACCGTACCGTGGGTTCGAATCCCACCCTCTCCGCCATTTTTCCTTCACAAGAAAATCGGGTTTCTGAATGAAAAGGCCGAGCGTTTCTGCTCGGCCTTTGAGTTTTGAGATTGTGTCTTCGACCAGAACTGGCTCAGAAGTGGCAGGAGGCCACACCGCGCTTTTGCAAATATTTTTGGTGATACTCCTCACCGCGATAGAACGTGCTTGCGGGCGTGATCTCCGTCGCGATGGGTCGCTTGAATTTGCCGCTGGCATCGAGTGCTGCTCGCGACTTCTTGGCCGCGGCTTCCTGCTCCGGGGAATGAAAAAAAATCGCCGTGCGATATTGCGTGCCGAAGTCCGGCCCTTGGCGGTTCATTTGCGTCGGGTCGTGCGCTTGCCAGAAAACGTCGAGCAACTGCTCGTAACTCACTTTCGCCGGATCGAATGTTACCTGCACCACTTCCGCATGCCCCGTTTCATCCGTGCAAACGTCTTTGTAGGTTGGATTCGGCGTCTCCCCGCCGCTGTAACCGACCGCCGTATCAATCACTCCTGGCACGCGCTGAAACGCCGCCTCCACGCCCCAGAAGCATCCCGCTCCAAACGTCGCTATCTCTGCCATGGGTACCTCTTTCCACATTCAAGGCGCAGGACTTAGATGCGCGAGCTATTGCCCGCGATTCTCTATCCCTCTTAAGGGGCTTTGCGCCGCCCCGGCGCTGCTCCCGCGCTGGCCTTTAACTTCTCCTGCGCCAACGCTTTATAGGGACTGTTTACCGAAGCTGCTTGTGTGAAGGCCTCTTTGGCTTCGGCGGTTCTTTTCAGATTCAGCAGCGCAAATCCCAAGCGATACTGGTTGCGGGCGTAGCTCCCGTCATCCGGTCTCAGAAGCGGCGCGGCCGCTCTCAGATTCTCCGCCGCCTGGGCGTTGTCCTTCTTTTCAATGTTTACCTGCCCCAGTGAACTCAGCGCCAGACCCTTTTGCAGGCTCTTCTGTTGGACCCACTGTTCGTCAGCTACGCCTTCCGGCTTCGGGGCCGCGTCCAGCACGGAAAGTGCTTTTTTGGCGTACGTTTCGGCTTTCGCGAGTTGGTCGGCTTTGTCGCAATAATAATCAGAGAGCAGCAGGAGCATCCCCAGATTGCTCGGATCCTTGGCCAAAAGTCCGTTTGCCACTTCCAGCATCTTAGGCGCGTTCTGTGCCTGAAGATACGACGCCGCGGCCACTCCCAGGGCCTGATTCGCGTACGGCGAATCAGGAAAAGCCTGCGCGAACCGCGCCAGGTATCCCGCGCGCTTCCCTGCATCCTTGGCCTGAAGGGCGCCATTGTAGACCGCTTGCTGAACGTAAGCGATGCCGTCCTTATTGTTTTCCAGCGTTTGCGACTTTTGCTGTTCCCAATGGGAAGCGTCGGTCCCCGCCGGCGCCGGCGCCTCTTTATAACGCTTGAGGATTCCCTGTGTTTTCTCTGCGTATGCGATCAGCCGCTCCGAATCTCCTTTTTCCGAAGCCGCGCGGATCATGTTCATGGCATTCTGAAAATTATCCGGATCGAGAGTAAAAAGTTTGTCGCCGCATTCAAACGCCTTGTCGTAATTCTTCTGCGCGATGTAGTAGTCCACATAGAGGCCTTCGGCCACCAGCGGATAGTCGCCTTCTTGGCCCGGCCCCGCCGCGAATCTATCGATGAGCGCCAACTTCTGCGCCGGATCGGTCGTCGCGTTGATCTCCGTCAACGCATGATCCACTTCCGACCCCGCCTGAATCGGAACGTATTTGCCGATCTGCTGACTGAAGGCGGGGCACACTCCGCAGAACAGCAGCGCGCCCATGAGCCATAATTTTCTTGGCATGGAACCCTCCCAAGGAGGAGATTAGCTGCATCTTAGTGCCGCAAGAGCTTTCGCGCAAACTAATTTCATGCGGAGGAGACTCGACTTCACAGGATCGCTCATGGCGACAAAGCGCTTGGAAAACGTGTCTGGAAATCCAACAGGCCAACCCATTCCGGAGTAATCGTGATTCGTACCATGTTGGGAATCATGCCACGAAGCTTCTTGACCCACGCCTGGCCTTGCTCGCTTCCAAAATAACGCTCGGCAGCCACGATATACTCGGGCACGATTCCGTCCACGGCCTCAAGATGCGCGGTGCCGCGTATCAAAAGCACTTTATGAGGGAAACTGTTGTCATCAATCGTCACGGCCACTTTAGGATTTTTCGCGAGAGCCTTTAGTTTCGGGGCCTTTGGTGGAGTCGCCATTACGAACTCGCGCCCATTCCAATGGAACCAGATGGGGATGACCCTGGGCGTCCCATCCACCCAGACGTAGGCTAAGCGGGCCGGTATTCTTGATTCCAGCAGCTGGAGGGAAGCGGGATGCTGCAAAAGTCCCAAGTCCCCTTGTCTCGTTGGCATAGCGCGCTCCCTTTTGCAGGCTAAGCAAACAAACGGCCTTGATTAGGCAAGGATCGTGTTTGCGTAAGGATTGTGCGCTTGCGATTGTCGGATATCAATTGGCCGGGTTGTGCCACAGAGGGACCCGTGCGCGAGCGCGTCATAAAAGCCATCTACGCGAGCGGAGAACCTCTCTAATCGCGCCCATCCATAACGATCCAAGAGGTTCCGCGCGGGATGCTGGATGTGACTGATTCGGTGGCAGTTGCTGCGCTTCTAACGACCATCCGGCTACGCCTTGGGTGATTGGGTATCTGCGTTACCAATTTGGGCCCGCTTCCGTCTAATATCCTTAAGAATACCCCGCCGGAAGCCAGGCGCCGCACTCGACCAGCTTCTGATGAGCACCATGTAGTTGCCAGGAACTCTGCCACTGATGCAGAGGAACAAGTGAGGAAGTCTGATTACGATTGCTTCGTCATCTCTTAAACAGCCCTTGGATGGTCTCTCCATCTCGACCTGCGGCGCAGTCCATGGTGGCCCGGTGAGGAGCCTGCGCTAGCGCTCAATGGCTGCCGCGACCCGTCATCTGGAACTCAGTCTGCTGCCCGAGCGCTTCGCCATTTCCCGGCTGGCCGCCGACTCGCCCATTCCTGGCTGGTCGACGCAGGGTCCTTTCTTTTCCGTGACACGCACCGGCGATGAGCTTTCGATTGTCACGGAACTTTCGCGCGTTCCGGCCAACGTAAAGTCCCAGTCCGGCTGGCGTGTCCTGAAAGTGCATGGGCCCTTCGTTTTGTCGGAAATCGGCGTACTTGCTGCACTCGCCACACCACTCGCAGACGCAAAAATCAGTTTGTTTGCCATATCGACGTTTGATACGGATTACCTGCTCGTCGCTTCCGAAACATTGTCAGCAGCCATCGCTGCACTGGAGCGGGCAGGGCACACCATTCACAGGAGCAAAGCTGAATGACCAAGGAACGCCTCCGCATCACCAGTCACCTTCGTAGTCGTCTCGCGTTTTTTGCGCTCGCGGCGCTGTTGGCGATCTTCATCGCCGCACCGCAACTGTTCGCGGATGAGCCCTACGCGCGGAGCCGCGACTATGATTTGCAACACTCCAAAATTGCCCTGCGCTTCAACCTCGAGCAAAGAAAAGTCCTCGGTGAAGTCACGCACTCACTCTCCATTCTTCGCGACGGTACCGCAAAAATTGTTTTCGACTCGGCCGGGCTCACCATTCAGAAAGTCACGGTAAACAAGGCGGCGGCGAAATTTGAAACGACGGCAGAGAAATTGATCATTCCCCTCGCCACTGAGGCCAAGGCCGGAGACAAATTCGACATCACCATTCGCTACGAAGGCAAGCCGCCGAAGGGAATGTATTTCATTTTGCCGGACAAGGACTATCCGGACCGTCCCAGTCAGATCTGGACGCAAGGCGAATCGGAAGACACCCATTACTACTTGCCGACGTACGACTATCCCAATGATCGCCTCACGACCGAAACAATCCTCACTGTTCCTGCTTCCTGGATCACCGTTTCGAACGGAAAACTTATCAGCGTCAGCGACGCCGGCAAGGGTTTGAAAACCTGGTATTGGAAAGAATCTGTCCCCAGCTCGACCTACTTGATCACCGTCGTCGCCGGCGAATTCGATGAGGTGAAAGAGACCTGGCGCGGTATTCCCGTGACCTATTACGCACCAAAGGGTCGCGGCGACCGCCTCCCCATCAACTATGGACGCACTCCGGCCATGATGGAACTCTTCAGCAAGACATTCGGCGTGGACTATCCCTGGGAAAAATATGCGCAAGTCATGGTGGATGATTTCGTCGCCGGCGGCATGGAGAATTCGAGCGCCACCACCAACACCAGCAAATCCCTCGTTCATCCCAAACTCGCTCTGGAGTACTTCACCGGCGAAGACGACTTGATCTCGCACGAGCTCGGCCACCAATGGTTCGGCGATCTCGTCACCTGCAAAGACTGGGGCGACGTCTGGCTCAATGAAGGATTTGCCACGTTCCTGGAAGCAGTGTGGACGGAAGCGCACTTCGGCAAAGATCAGGCCGATTACGAACGCTGGAACAGCGCGCACGAGTGGTTCGAAAGCGCCAGTCTCTGGAACAAGCCGATCGTTCGCCACGATTTCGACGATTCCAGCGAATTCGACGGCAACGCTTATGGTAAGGGCGGATTAGTCCTGTACATGCTCCGCCACCAAATCGGCAAAGACGCTTTTTACCGTGGCCTGAAGCACTATCTCGAAGTGAATCGCGGCAAGAACGTTGTCACCGCCGATCTCGCCAGGGCCATCGAAGAAGCTACGCACACCAACGTCGACAAATTCTTTAGCCAATGGCTGTATGGCGCGGGCGCTCCGAAATTCGACCTGAGCTACACCTACGACGCCGAAAAGCACCAGGTGATGCTCAGCGTCAAACAGACACAAAACATCGAAGGCCGCGTGGGACTCTTCCGCATTCCGGTTGACATTGAAATCACCACGGCCACAGGACCCAAGCTCTACAACGTCACCGCGTCGAAGGACAAGCAAACCTTTCCCTTGCCTGCGGAATCTGCTCCGCTGATGGTTCTCTTCGATAAGGGCGGCCACGTCCTCAAGTCTGCCGACTTCCACAAAGAAAAGAAGGAGTGGCTCTACCAATTAAAGAATGCTTCGGATCTCTCCGATCGCGCCGACGCGGTTGTTGCGCTCGGCAAGATAAGAAACGACGAAGAAGTCGTCGCTGCACTCAGCGACACACTTCGCAATGACAAAGCGTGGGGAGTTCGCGCCACCGCCGCCGACACGCTCGGCCAGTTGGGCGCAGCTTCCGCCTCCAAGCTGCTTCTCGCCACTCTGGATTCACACGATGCGCCCTGGGTGCGCAGCCGCGTCGTCAGCGCGCTGGGCAGTTTCAAAGATGACTCGGCCATTGTGGCGAAGCTCAACTCCGTCGCCAAACAGGACGACTCCTATCGTGCTCGCGCCGCTGCTTTGCAGGCACTGGGCCGCCTGAAAGCGCCCGCTGTCTTCGCGACCCTCGAAGCCGCCGTCGCCGCCGACTCCCCCGACGGCTTCCTGCGCAACTCCGCTCTTCGCACCTTCGGCTCTTTGGGAGACGACAAGGCTGTGCCTCTTCTATTACAGTGGTCCGCTCCCGGCAAGCCCATCGATTCGCGCACTGCGGCCATCAACAGCCTCGCACGCCTGCAAAAGGACAACCAGAACATCACCAAGCAAATTGCGGACTATCTCACGGAACCGCACTTTTCCGTTCGCATGGCTGCAATCTATGCGCTTGGCAGCCGTGGCGATGCCGCTGCCGTCCCTGCCCTGGAAGCTCTCCTGAAAAGCGACGCCCTCAGCATCGAAATGATGCCGATGATCCAAGGACAAATCGCCCGCCTGAAGAAAACCGCCGACGGAAAGCCGAGCGCCAGTTCCAGCTCATACAATGCTGATGAGGAATCCGCCGAACATGCCAACAGCGATAAGCCCACGACCGAACAACGCCTCGAAAAACTCGAACATCTCCTGCAAGAAATGAGCGAGCGCCTCAAGTCCATGGAAAAGCACCTCCCGCCCCCGAAGCAGTGAGCGGGGCAGACTTCAGTCTGCTCTTTCTTCTCTGTGGCCGGCGTTTACTCCGGCCGGTCGGGGTGTTCTCTGTGTTAAGTCGTTCTTCCTTATTCATCTTTCTACGGTTCCGCAATCAATATCCGTAGATCCCGCAGATTATTCCCCGTCGGGCCGATGACAATTGCATCCTCCAACCGCAAGAAAAATGTGAACGCGTCGCTCCGCCTCAACGCCTCCGCCGGCTCCAGCCCCATGGCCTGCGCCCGCGCCAAACTCTCTCCGTCAGCCACTGCCCCAGCCCCTGGACTGTTCCCGTCGATCCCGTCGGTACCCGCACTAAGCACAGCAATCTTTTTTCCAGCGACTTTCTCCACACATGCCAGCACGAACGCCGAATTTCTCCCTCCGATCCCATTCCCAGTCACAGGAGAACTCACCTCCCCGTCCGCAATCAGCGCCACCCGTTGCCCAGGGTGCGTCTTCCGCAGCGACTCCAGCTGCTCCAGCAGGTATTCCGCCGCCTTCTCCACTAGCCAGTCATCGGTCGTATTGTCGCAGCAGGCGATGAATCCCTTCGCTTCCGCCGCATGATGCGCCGGATGAAACAAATCATCCATTCCCAGCAGTAGAAAAAAATGCGCGTTTCGAAATACGGCGTCATTGGCTTTCGGTGTCTCCGGCATTTTTCCTTCATCCAGCCAGCGCCGCAATGCCGGCGAAAATCTGTCGTACAACGAATACTCGGCAATGATGCGCTTTGCGTCTGCAACCGTAGTCGGGTCAGGCATCGTCGGCCCGGACGCCAGCGCCGACTCTTTCCCCATCGGAACATCGCTCACCGCCAGCGTGATCTTCGTTGCCTTGTGGGCGGTCGCCGCGAACCGGCCGCCCTTCACGGCGGAGAGGTGCTTCCGGACCGCATTGATTGCCTCGATCGGTGCCCCGCACGTTACGACGGCTTGGTGCATTTTCTGTAGATCTTCGAGCGTCTGCGCAGGGTCCAGTGGCAACTCCACGAGAGACGATCCGCCGCCAGACAGCAGAAAGAAAACCAGTGTCTTCTCATCGCACTTTTTCAGCAGCGCTAGAATCGCTTCCGCCGCCTTCCAGCTCTCGGCATTCGGTATCGGATGCCCCGCGACGAAATATTTCATTCCGGCCAGCAGTTTCCGCGTCGCCGTGGGCGCGGCTACCACGCCCTCCAGCCGCACAAAAGGCGCCAGGACCAGCGCCAGCCCGTCCACCATCGCGTGCGCCGCTTTCCCGATCGCCACCACGCGCAGTTTTTCGAAATTTCCCAAGTCAATCCTCGTTCCATTGCACACCAACACTGCTCCCTTGCGCACCAGCTTCCGCTGCATCGTCGCCGGGATGTCGATGGCCGCCAGTGTTTCTTGGAAAATTTGCCAGGCCAGTTGCTTCAATTGCGGCATGAGAGGTTTGCCCGGGTACCCGTTACGTGGTCTTCAGAACTTCCGGATTCAAAATGTTCGGCGGCCGTTTCCCCGCGAAAACCGCAATTACGTTTTCCGCCGCCATGCACGCCATTTTCGTCCGCGTCTCCAGGGAAGCTGACGCGATGTGCGGCGCCAGCACCACATTCGCGCGCTTCAGTCCTGCATGAATCAGAGGCTCGTTCTCGTAAACATCCAGCCCTGCCCCCGCGATTTTCTTGGCCTCCAAAGCCGCTACCAGCGCCGCTTCATTCACCACCGGCCCTCGCGATGTGTTGATCAGGAACGCCGTCGCTTTCATCCGCGAAAATTTCTCCGCGTCGAACAATCCCCGCGTCTCCGGCAGCAGCGGCACGTGCACGCTGACAAAGTCAGCCTCCGCCAGCAACGCGTTCATGTCCCGAAACTCCGCCTTCAACTCTTTCTCCACTCCTTCCGCAGCGCGCACGGCATCCGTATAAATCACTTTCATCTGAAAACCACTCGCGCGCCGCGCCACTGCTCGTCCAATCCTCCCGAACCCCACGATCCCCAGCGTCTTTCCCCACACGTCCGTCCCCACCAGTTGATCTAGGTTCCAGTTTTTCCAATTTCCCGAACGCGCCAGCGCTTCGCCCTCGCTCAGCCGCCGCGCCACCGCCATCATCAGCGTCCACGCAAAATCCGCCGTCGTCTCATCCAGCACCCCCGGCGTGTTTGTGGCCGCTACGCCCCGCTTCGTGCACGCCGCCACGTCGATATTGTCGAATCCCACTGCCACGTTCGCCGCGATGCGCAGTTTCGGCGCCGCCTTCAGCAACTCTTCATTGATTTTCTCGGTCAACAGGCAAATCAGCCCGTCTTTGTCCTTCATACGCTGCAAAACCTCTTCCCGTGGCGGACGTTCTGCCTTGGCCCAGTATTCCACCTCGCAGCTTTCCTTCAAAATTTCCCGCGCGGCATTAAACAAACTGTGAGTCGCAAACACTTTCGGTTTCGCCATCTCGTCCTCGTCGCAATTTGGGAAATTTACACTAACACACCGCCGCGCTCCCGGCATAACTCTGGGCTGTTCGCCCCATGAACTCTCTCTGCCTTTCTCTTCTCTACGGCCGGCGTTTACCCCGGCCGGGTCGGGGCGTCTCTGCGTTCAGTTCCTCCTTCTTTGTGCCGTAGCGCTATCCTGGATTCAAACTCCGCAATTCCCTATACTCGTAAGGTGCTATTTCTAGCCCCACACTCCCAAGGAGAATCTATGCAATCCCGTTTGCTTCAAGCCCGGCTTCGGGTAGTCCCCATGCTCCTGGCGGCGTGCTTCGCCATTACCGTGGCGCGCGCACAGAATCCGACCCACGTCATCACCGGCACCGTCGAAAAAGTCGATGCCGGAGCAAAAACAATTGCCGTGAAGACCGCCGATTGCATTGTCGAAACGGCCAAGTCCACCGAGAAAACCACCGTCCACGGCCTGAAGGATGGCGCCAAGGGCGCCGACCTCGCCGGCAAGGAAGGTGGGCACGTCATCGTCCACGCGACCGGCGAAGGCGCGGAAAAAACCGCCCATTCCGTCGAATGGTTCGGCGACAAAGCCGTCCATACCACCGAAGGCACCGTCGAAGACGTCGGCCAGGGCACGAAAGTCGTTGCCGTAAAGACCGCCGATGGCACCAAGGAAGCCTTCGATGTTTCCGAGCATGCCACCGTGGATACCGGCAAAGCCGTTGGCCGCTATTCCGTCGTCGGCGCCAAGAAGGGCGAGCACGTCACCGTCTACTACACCGAAGAAGCTGGCAAGAAAATCGCCCACCTCTTCAAGCATCTGTAACTCTCTGTATAGCGCGCGGTCTTTCGCGTCTTTTGCGTCCCGACGCTTTGTGTCGGGAAGACCCGTTCTTTTTCCGCTCGGTTGTGCTGTTGTAGGGGCGGGGCTTGCCCCGCCCTCTCGATCTCCTCGACGCCGGTTTCCTTCACGTCTACTCGAGCGTGAATGCCAGGAAGAGCAGCTTTTGGTCCCGCTGGATCTGCAACGCCACCGGCGTTCCCGGGGCCAGCGCCTTCAGCGCGCTCCGCAAACGATCAAGCGTTGTCATCGGCTGTCCGTTCAGCGTGCGAATGACATCTCCGGCGTTCAGCGGCACTTCCACGCCAGCGCCTGCCGCCCGCGCCGCCACGAGGATTCCAAACGGGTCGCGCAAGTCCGGCGCCAGGGCTGCAATTCTTTTGTCAATTTCGACACCCAGAATCCCCAGCGCCGGCACAAGATTTTTCGCCGGATCGGCAAGCGCCGCGATTTGGTCCATATCGTGCGACGGTTCCATCACCTTCACGTCCAGCGCGAAGCGTTCTTTTCCGCGCAGGAGATCAAGGTGGACTTTGTCACCAGTTTCCATCGACAAGAAATGAAACGCCACGAACGGCAGATTGTTCACCGCTCTCCCATCCAAGGCTGCCAGTACGTCTCCGATTTGCACTCCTGCGGCCTCGGCCGTGCTGCCCGGCTTCACGTCGGAAATCACCACACCATACTTGCGCGGCAGGTTTAGTGCCGCCGCCATCGTGGGCGTGATCGTCTGAATTCCAATGCCAATCTCAGCGTGGTGCAGATGGCCATACTTGCGCAATTGCTGGAACGCCACCTCGACCACCCTGCTCGGAATCGCGAAACCCAGGCCTTCGTTTCCTCCCGATTGCGACAGGATAAATGTGTTCACTCCCACCACTTCGCCATTCACGTTTACCAGCGGACCGCCGGAATTCCCCGGATTGATGGCTGTGTCTGTCTGAATGTAGACCAGTGGTGAATCCACGTCGATCTGCCGCGCCACCGCCGAAACCACTCCCATCGTCACCGAATTGCGCAGTCCCTCCGGGCTTCCAAACGCAAAAACCAGTTCGCCTTGTCCCAGTTTGCGGTAGTCGGCCAGCGCGAGCGCCGGCAGTTTCTCCCCGTCCACTTTGATGAGCGCGAGGTCGATATCCCGCGCCACGCCGACAATTCTTGCGGGAACAACCGTTGTCTGCGTCGAGAGCGCTGCCCGCAGCGGCAGTTCTTCATTCGTGGGAGGCAGCACCACCTGCACGCGTTGCGCGCCATTCACCACGTGCGCGTTCGTCATGATGTACCCGCTCGGGTCGACCACGAACCCGGAGCCGATGGCCCGCTGCCTGCCAATCACGGAGCTGGCGCTTCCCTTTTCTCCTTCTTCCAGCGGTCCATACCCCGTCACCAATATCTGCACCACGCTCGGCGAAACCCTTTTGATCAGCGCCGCGGCTGATTCATTCAGTTTGCGCAGCTCATCGGTTGCGGCACCGCTGGATTGTCCGCGCAGTGATGGGGATGAAAGGAAAAGGCTCAGCGCGCTAGCCAACAAGATTGCGAGATAGCGCGAGAAGCATGGATGGCCCGAGAACCGCCGCACACCGGAGTTTGCCATGGACTTTTCTCCTAGCTCGAATGGGCCCACTCTTAGGATGCCCGAAAGACGTATCGACCTCAAAATGAGAACGATCCGGAGTCTCGTCGACTAAGGAACGACTGACGCCTTGTGCTTGCTGATGGCAGCGGCCAGGTTTGTCAGGAGCGGACGAAAACCAGAAAAGTTGATCGTGTCGGCCTTTGGTCGCACAACCTTATGTGCGAAAACCTTTTTACTGTAGTGCTTGTCCCTATCGAAACCGTCGCCTGGGTTGAACGTCTTACCGTCAAGCACCGCCGCCTTGATTGAAGCATCGAAAAAATCCTCGATCTTCGAGGGAGTCGCGGCGGCTCCAAGTGGGGTCGGAACGGCGTACAGGTTCTTGATGACGTGAACGAAAGGCTCGGCTCCGGTGGGCTTACCTTGGAGACATTCTTTATCGCGTTCCGGATGCTCTTAGCGCCGGTGTCGTTGTCATACAAGATCACCACCGGCTCTGTTAGCCCAGGCCCGGTGAAACCCTTGGCCTCTTTTTTGTACGCTGCGATGAAAATGCTCAGCACGCTACTGCCGCCGTCCTTGAGGTCGAGAAGTCGCGCTGTGCTCGAGCTTGGATACTTATACAGCCTGACCTTTAGACGAATCTTTTTGTCCGGCATCACTTCGGCCAAAGCAGGGAATTCCGCCACGAGGCTTCGGATCGCATGCGTGAGATAGACGTTGTCGGTCTCCCCCTCGCAGATGACCACGGGAGCCTGAGCTGCGTAGAACGTGCTGTAGATCAAGAACTCTCGGTAGACCTTTTCGTTCGATGACCTCTCATCGGACAGAGCATCCGACGTGTGAGTCTTATTGTAGACGTCGATGCTGTCGATAAATCCCAGCATGCCGTGAAGCTCGTTCAGCGTGCCTGGGCGCTTCTCCAAAACCGCGTGTCCGTCCTTGTGTGTCACGCCAAGGATCTGGAATGTGCCCGTCTTAACGAGGCTATGGACCATCGCCCGTACGGTGTGGCGGTACTCCCATCGAACGTTGATCTTCTTATTGACAACGAGGCCGGTGACATCCTGCCGCGAAGCTCGGTACATTTGGTGCGTCTTCTTCGCATTGATGCGAAAGCCAGTGCGCTCGATAACCTTCGTCAGTGCTTCACCGGGCAACCATAAATGGGAGGCAGAGTCCTTGGTACCTGACGGCGCGGCGATGTTTGCTGGAAACTCCTTCTTGTTGGTTGAAAACGTGAGGTCGTCCGCGTACCGGGAATACGTGCATCCAGCCTCGGATGCGAGCTTCACCATGCGCATGTCGAGCAAGTGGGCGACCAGATTGGAGATGACTGGCGAGCAGGGGCTACCTTGCGGTAGTGAATTTTCGTGACACGCAATCTGCGTGATCACCGTCGCGACGTCCTCGTGCAATTCGAAATCTCGGTTCTTGAGCAGGAAGCCGCGCACCCTGCCGAAGTTGATCGAAGGGAAGAAATCCTCCAGGTCGAGATTGAAGACCCACCGGCGGTGCCGGTGCTGTCGGGCGTTTGTGATGATCGACCGCTTGCGCTTGAAACCGTGTGCAGCCCGGTCCTTGCGCTGTTTGGCAGTGTTGATTTCGTCGACGCAGTCCTGCAGGAGGTCGGACAGCCTGCGCTGCAGGAGCTTTAAGGCATCAACAGGTGCCTTGATCGTTCGTTGCCCACCGTTCCGTTTGGGAATTTGGAAGGTCTTGTACTTCGTCGCCTCAGGATGCTTGTACAAGATGTACGAGACGGCCTTCGGCTTGAAATCCAGCAGCTTCGCCACGTCGCTGAGCGATGTCGCTGCCTTAAGAGTGGCAAGTCTGGGCATGCGTCACGAGATAAGGGCGACTCACCGGCACTCCTACGCGAGAGGCATAGCGCCATGGGCATACGCATAGTCGCACACGGTGCGAGACAGCATACTCCCTCACATTTGTTTCAAGTGCCACGAAACATGGCACAAAATCTGCCGGTGAGTCTTAAGAATTCTACCATAGTGCTCGACTCTGTCTGGCGGGCGGGTGGCCGCCCCTAATCCGCAAAGACGCCTTTGGGTGGCCCATCCTTGCGAGTTTGCAAGGGTGGGGCCGTTTCCTCTTTTCGCCGGGTGCCGCATCCTTTGTGAATTTCAAAGGGTGCGGACTTTTCTGCTCTCTTTCCCCGACACTACTCCCTATCCATCCCCGCTATCCCTCAGTATCCAAACCACTTATAATTAACCATTGACAAGTACCAAGAATGTGCTATAATTGATTCGTTAAGTACGCACGCTTCCTTCGCCTGCCCACCACAGGAGCGTGCCAAGCTACCCATGCCCCCCCGCCGCGCGGTCCTCCTAACCCCTTCAATAACTACACGTCTGTCCCGGCCTTCTTGCGGAGCGGAGCTTAGGTTCCGTACAACGAATCCACTGCCGGTTGCCCACTATTACTTTAAATCCTTTAGCTGCAACACCTACGGATCCCCTCGCAAGTGTTGCAAACAAGAGACTTATGGACAGGCTAAGCCCTTTAGATGCAACACTTACAAAAAACAGGGGTGGAGGCCCCTCGATCTGGGAACTGGCCACTCGCCACTCTTCAGTCGCCACTGGACTCAAATCCTTTCTTTTCACATTCTTGCGCACTCTTTTGCGTTTTCTTGCACTCGTGCAAAACTCAACCCGTTTCTTTTCAATCGATTCCGCACTCTTTGCCCAAAAACACCCGGGGTGGGGGTACCCCTTCTCAGTCCAACAACCATTGCTTCAACAAACGGCGGCGCCCTTCCCGCAGCGATGGGGGCTGCTGCGAAAAGGGCGCACCGTCTTCAGGAGAGAAGATCGTGTCCAGCCTTAGATTAGTTGTCGGGAGGAGGCGGCGGAGGAGGCGCGTCCGGCCCCCCGTTGAACTTCTGAATGAACATCTTATGTTTGCCTGCGGTTACGGTGTAGTCCGATGGCACCGCAAAGAGCGACGCGTCCGGCTCCGTCCGCTGAATCTTTGTCAGTGTGTACGTCGTATCGCCAAACCGGGGATCCGAATGAGTGCTCTTGATGTCCATCTGCAAGTCCGCCGAATACCAGTGCTCCGACGTGACCGTGATCGGTTTCTCGTTCCCGATCTCTCCCGCAGGAATCGTTCGCGTTGTCCGCGTCCATTCCGTATTCACTCCCTCGATCGTTTGTGGTCCAAGCGATTCGGTCTTGGCAGTTGCTTCCGCCGATCCCTTGAAGTTGCGGTAGAACATATTCCCTCCCGGCCCGCCTCCCGTCCGGACTTTCATCCCCCCGGGACCAGGCATCTGCCGCGCCACTTTTTGATCGGGTTCCAGCACGTAGGCCGTCCCTGCTACTGGATCGCTGATGTGTATGAAAGAGTGCGCTTGTCCGGAAGCCGCCAGCGCACCAATCCCAGGCAGCGTTACGTCTTTGCGAAACCGGCCCTGGCTGTCCCGATAGACCTTCGTTTGCGTTGTCCGGGTGATGTGATTGCCGTCCGCCAGCGTTTGCGTCGTCGTCGAAGTCGCAATCGCGCTGAATGGCGCTCCCTTCACCACTTTCCCGCCATGCAACCCGCCGCCAAAGCCGAGCAGCTCAATTCCATCCGCAAAGAAAGCGTCGCCCCCGGCCGCCATACCTCCTTGGACCACCACCGGGCCTGGAGTTGGAGCCGCTTGTGTTTCCTGCGCTCGCGCCGTTCCCGAACTCACAAGAAGAGTGACGCTCAATACCGCGTTCAACCATCTCACTTCATGCTTCATTTTTCCTTCTCCTCTTCTCTCCCGAACTGCTGCGAACTTTTTGCGGCGGCGATCGCGGCCAGCCCCTTCTTCAACTGCGCGATCCATGCTTCGATCGGCCCGCCGTGTTCCTTCAGATCCTCTCCATGCGCCGGCTTCAACTTCTCCCAAAAGGCCGCTGCCCACATGTGTGTGTCCTTCCCTGAGGCGCAGCAAGTGCGTCTCACCCACGGTGAACATTTATTGCGCCAGCCGCACGGCCTCCGGCAATCCGTCGCCGCCGACGAGCAGATCCACCTGGATCCACTCGCTCGCCCGCTCTTCATTCACGGGCAGTCCCAGCGCGCCCAGCGCGCCGCGTTGCATGCGCACGCGCAGAATTGCGGCTTCCTCGGTATCCACGAAGAAGGCTCCGGGCAGAAACGTGAAGCCGCTCAACTCATTGTCAGCCACCAGCGTTTCCGAACTGCCAGCTCCCGCCGAAACCGGCCGCGGCATTCCATTTGGAACCACGGCGGGAATTTGGCGATTCCCTCCGGCGGCGGAATTGTTTTTCTGCGTTTTGTTCACAGGTGGAACGGAATTCACATGGTTGGTAGTCTCTTCAAGCTGACTGTGGCGCCAATTGCGCCAGCTCACGGCACCGGCCAGCACAGCGGCAGCCGCCAAAGCCCATCCCACAACTACAGCAGTGCGACGAACTCTCAGCGTCACGTGCTGCGTGCGGAACCCCTGCCGCAAACGCATCTCCACGCGCGCCGGAGCCTCCGCCATGGCCGTATCTTCCGCGAACGCCCGCAATTCAGCCCCGGCGGCCTGCCAGGAGTCCTGTAATGCTGCGCACCGCGAACAAGTGCTGGAGTGCTCACGCGCCGCCGCGCGCGCCGCTTCGCTCAGCGTGGCGTCGCGCTCCGCGTCCAATCCAATCATTTCAAATTCTTCGCAATTCATCTCGCCGCTCTCGCGCGACGGGGCACGTCGCGAAACATTTCCAGTTTGGCCATCAGCAAAGCTCGCCCGCGATGCAGCCGCGAACGAATCGTCCCGATCGGGCATCCCGCCATTTGCGCCGCTTCCTCGTAACTCATTTCTTCCAGCTCGCACAGCACCACGGCTTCGCGAAACTCCGCTGGCAATTCCAGTACCGCAGCCCTCACGTGCTGCATACGCTCGCGCTTTTCCGCCCACGTCGCCGGCGTGGACGCATCCCGCAAAACAATTCCAGAGCCTGTCCCGTCTTCGTTCTTTTCTTCCAGCGCAATTTCCCGCGGCAATCGTTCCAGGTGTTTCATCACGCGGTTGCGCGCCACGCCGTACAGGAACGCTCCAAGCGCTCCCAGCTTGGCGTCATACTTTTTCGGATCGCGCATCAGGGTCATGAATACGTCCTGCACAATCTCTTCCGCGGCCCAGGTATTCCCCGTCATGCGCAGCGCAAACCGGTACATAGCCGCCTGGTGCCGCCGGTACAGGAGCGTGAATGCCTCCTCATCGCCCTTGGCAGCCCGCCGCAACAGAACGTCGTCGCTCACTTGCTCGGCGATCCTCATCTCCCCTGATAAGACGTTCTGCCCGCTCGCATCTATCGATTCCCGGCGGGCGGTGAAAAAGTTCCCCTTCACAGGGGACGCCGGGCTAGAGGGTTTGAAAGTCCTTGTTTTCACAATGGGTTAGACGCGGGCAAAGGCTCCCAAGTGTCGAGGCGGCCTTTGCGGAAAGGAGGAACTTCTACAACAGTCGTTCATCATCGAAAGAGTGCAGTCAGGAAAGGTTCTTTATTTCTTGCTGGGCTTGAACATTCCGGCGGCAATTTTGGTGACCAAGCGGCGCGGAACGAGGCGTTGACTGTGGGCTCCGAGATAATTTCCGACGCCGGAAATGACGTAGCTCTTGCCGGCGGCCAAAGCCTTCAGCCCCGTGCGCGCAACCTTTTCGGCAGTTTCGGCTTTGCGCATAAGTTTTTCCTGGCCGGCAACAACGTGGAATTCGGACTCAGTGGTGCCCGGGCAAAGCGCGCACACGCGAATTCCGTACGGTTTCATTTCTTCGGCGAGACCTTCGGCGAAAAGCAAATCAAACGCTTTTGTGGCCGCATACGTCGAAATGTAGGGAACGGCCTGGAAGGAAGCGGTTGACGCGAGAATCAGCACGTCGCCGCGGCGGCGCGCGACCATTTCCGGTAAATACAGCCGGGTCAGGTGGACCACCGCGTGGCAATTCACTTGCACCATGTCGAGCAAGCGTTGCTTTTCAATGGAATGAAATTCGCCGTATTGACCGAAACCGGCGTTGTTGATCAGCAGATCGATTTCAATGCCTTTTTCTTTGGTAAAGGCAAAAATCTTTTCCGGTGCGTTCGGATCGGCCAAATCTGCCGGTAAAACTTCGGCGTTGATTTTATGAGTTGCAGTCAGCCGGCGCGCCAATTCCTCAAGGCGATCTTTTCGCCGCGCGGTCAGCACGAGCTTTGTTCCGCCGGATGCCAATTCTTCCGCGAGAGCCACGCCAATTCCGGCGCTGGCTCCGGTAATCAGCGCCCATTTCCCGGACCAATTCGCCGCCACTTGTGGCACCGCATTCGACAAAGTGTCCTCCACAAAGAATGGTTTGCGTTACTTTCCCGCGCGCAGGACGGCGTCTTTGAAGCGCCCGCCTTCTCGCTTGATACGCTCCATCAGGCGGCGCGCCCAGACAAATTCGGCGGCCAGCAACCCGAGCCCGAGAAAAATCACCAACATTCCAGGCCCGGGAGTTACCAGCATAACGCCACCTGCCAGCAGCAAGGTGAATCCAGCGATGATGAGGAAGACCCGGCGGACCTGCTCAACCGTGCGGAGGATCATGGACCCCTAGGGAATCAGCTTTCTGGCGGAGAGGGTGGGATTC
>Ga0137361_10000896_pt1 | contig 17685 bp, 16 predicted proteins | sample Mad1_80_16metaG_FD_104923 | JGI IMG/M metagenome (GOLD analysis project Ga0137361, IMG submission 104923) | Vadose zone soil microbial communities from Angelo Coast Range Reserve, California, USA - Mad1_80_16 metaG | ecosystem: Environmental > Terrestrial > Soil > Vadose zone | place: USA... | reverse complement strand
CCCTCGCCAAACAGGGCATACAGTATCAGCGCGTGGACCGCGAGAACAAGAGCCTTATCCTGGGCTATCGCCGCGAGCAATTCGTGCGCGAGACGCAAATCACATGCACCGCTGCTGCTACTTTTGACCAGCAGGGGATCACGTTCTCCGCCCACGTGGAGCCACACGGCGAGTGGACTACTTGCCTGGATGTGGCTATTTCCATTCCGACTGTCAACGTTGTCATTCCCACGCTGGTACAAGCTAGCAGACACGGGCACGAGCACTCAGGAATGGCAACTGACCTGGAGAAATGGCTATCCGCCGCTCCTCGTCTCTCCTGTCAGTGGAGCTGGCTCGAACGCATTTACAAACGCAGCCTTGTCGATCTCGCCGCGCTGCGTTTCTATCAACATATACTTCCCGGCAAAAGTCTTCCCGCGGCCGGACTCCCCTGGTTCATGACCATTTTCGGGCGGGATAGCCTGATCACCAGTCTACAGGCATTGCCTTTTACGCCCGAACTTGCCGAAACTACATTGCTCACCCTGGCCGTTTGGCAGGGCGAATCGATCGATGATTTTCGCGATGAAGAGCCTGGAAAAATTATTCATGAACTGCGCTACGGGGAGATGACCGCCTTCGAGGAGCGCCCGCAATCACCCTATTATGGCGCTGCCGACGCCACTCCTCTCTTCCTCATCTTACTTGACGAGTACGAGCGCTGGACAGGCAACAGCCATTTGGTCCGTACGCTCGAAATAGAGGCCAGGGCCGCTCTTGCTTGGATTGATACCTATGGCGACCGTAATGGCGACGGCTACATCGAGTATGACCGGCGCAACAAGCAAACCGGTCTGGAAAACCAGTGCTGGAAGGACTCCTGGAACTCTATTCTCTTCGCTGATGGTTCGCTTTCTCGCCTGCCGCGAGCAACCTGCGAAATCCAGGGATACGTCTATGATGCGAAGCTGCGCAGCGCCCGCCTGGCCCGCAAGTTTTGGAACGACCCCGCCCTGGCAGAGCGCTTAGAGCAGGATGCGGCCGCCCTCAAACGCCGCTTCAATCAGGACTTCTGGATTCCGCAGCGGAACTTTTTTGCCCTGGCGTTGGACGGCGATGGACGCAAAGTCGACTCTCTGACCTCGAACATCGGTCACCTCTTATGGAGCGGGATTGTGGAGGATGACAAAGTACAGGACTGCGTCGATCACTTAATGGGTGATAGGCTGTTCTCCGGTTGGGGTGTGCGCACTATGGCGGAAGGTGAAGGGGGCTACAATCCCATCGGCTACCACGTGGGTACCGTCTGGCCGCACGACAACTCCATTATCGCCTGGGGACTGCGACGATGTGGCTACCGGGAGGAGGCAGCACAGGTTGCTGCAGGCATACTCGGGGCAGCGACCTTCTTCAAGGGGCGTTTACCGGAGGCATTTGCTGGCTACCGGCGCGACCTCACGGGTTTCCCGGTGGAGTACCCTACCGCGTGCAGTCCGCAGGCCTGGTCCACAGGAACACCTCTGCTGCTCCTGCGCACCGTGCTCGGCTTAGAGCCTATCGGTGACCACCTGCTTGTTGACCCTGCCGTTCCTCGTACGGTTGGTTACCTGGAAGTGCTGGATATTCCAGGACGCTGGGGACACGCCGACGCGTTCAGTCGCGGGAAGGTAGACTTACCCGAGATGGTCGGAGCGGTGTCTCACCAGGCCCTATAAACTGGTCAAACGATACCTACTAGGGATTGGGGGTGCGGGGCAACCTCGCTTATTCCCCTTTCCCGAAAAGGGTCAGCTAAAGAAAGGAGTAATCATGAACAACCCGGCAGAACAAACAGTGTATAGACGTCCTGTAGGCGTGACTATCATCGCCATACTGGTAGCTCTAGGAGGTATTCTAACCCTCATTTCCGCGTTTGCGTTGTTCTTTGGCATTGGTATCTTTGGATTTCAGATGCCCCCTGGTATTCGTGGATTAGCGCTCTTGTATGGATTCATTGCGGCTCTCATCGGTATCCTTCAATTAGCCTTCTCATGGGGGCTGTGGTCATTGAAACAATGGGCGTTCTGGGCTGTGGTCATTATCGAGGCAGTCAATATCCTGCAGGCGTTGATCTTCTGGCTAACGCGCTACCTCACTTTCAGATCTTTCCTGCTGGCCATCGTGTTTCCGGTGATCATTTTGATCTACTTCCTGGCAGATCACCGCGTTCGCGATGCCTTTGGATTAAAGGCTACTTCCTTATAAGAAATAAGAACCCACCGGAGTGAACGTACTCCGGTGGGTTCGTCTTGCCTTTCATTTCTTCTCAATTGGATCTTCTATTCAACTCTGGGTAAAGTAAACCAGAATTTGGAACCCAGGCCTTCTCTGCTCTCGACTCCCACTCTCCCTCCATGGCGTTCGATGAGCGCCTGACAGATGTAGAGGCCAAGTCCCAGTCCCACCTCAGAATCATTCTGTATAGGGATATCTGGTTCTCGGTAATAGCGTTGCCAGATGCGCTGTTGGGCCTCAATAGATAGTCCCGGTCCCCGGTCCCGGACCCATACTCGTACCTCGTGTTCTTCAAGCGAGATCCCTACTGCGACGGGTTGATTCGCCACCGAATACTTGTGGGCATTCGCCAGGTAGTTGCTGAGTACCTGTCCAACGCGATCTCTGTCCGCCATAACATACAGAGGCTGTTCAAGCGGCAGCTCGAGAGAAAAAGTGCGCTCAGGAGCCATGGCGTGTTGATTCTCAACGGTCTCACGCATAAGCATTCCCAGATCGCAGCGCTTAATAGAGATGCGGAACATATCAGCATGGTTGGAAGAGGCATCCCTGATATCGGCGATGAGGCGATTCTGTACTTGCGCCTGCTGCAGGCTACGTGCCAGCAAGGTAGATATATCTTGCATCACTGTGCTGAAATCTTCCTCCGGTATCTCCGCGTAATGCCTCAAACGTAACTGAGCAATTAGCAGGTTACCGACGATTGCCGTGAGCGGAGTACGTAATTCATGGCAGATCAGATTAAGCTGCTCATCTTTTCTTCCTTCACGGTACTCGTACTGTGTACTCTCCTGAAGCAACTGGTTCTGGTTCATCCTTCGTCTCCTTCCCAATGGATACTATTCCTGCCTACACAGGTATCCCCAAACGGAAGTGTACAATCGAAAACTCTTATATACATCGCACAAGGGGATGATTTGCGAACTCCCCTTTTGGGTGAGATTCCTCTCATTTGATGAAAGAGAAGAAGCGGACAACATGCCCTTGTTGAGAGTTGAGTGATATTCGTTATCAATGTGTTCACTTTTTCACTTTCAGAAACGGATACTTTCACTTCCTCTCTGATCAGCCAGGTACAAGGATAGACGCATTAACAGGATTGAAAGGGAGACGCCGGGGATGCAAAAAACTCATAGCGCCTTTCTACCTGCACCGCCTCCTTTAATAAAGCATGCGCAAACTCCGATACCTGGGCAAAGCGGCGACGAGGGTCCTTAGAAAGCGCCTTGAGAACCACTTGTTCGACAGCATACGAGATTGATGGTACCTGATCTCGCAAGCGCGGCGGAGGTGCTTGCAGATGCTGAAAACAGATGGTCAGAGGAGTTCCTGAAAAAGGACATTGACCACACAGCCATTGATACACCATCACTGCCAATGCATATTGATCACTGGCCGGAAGTGGATTTCCAACGATCTGTTCGGGGGCGGAGTAGCGAGCGGTACCCCTCAATTCACGACCGCTGTATCGATCTCCGCCCGCTACACTGATGGCAATGCCGAAATCGGTGAGCCAGGTCCCATTTTGTGCACCAACTAACACATTCTCTGGCTTGATATCACAGTGAACCAGGTCACGATTGTGAATATACTGCAACGCACTCGCTATTTCCAGGACAGCGGGCAGGATAGTGTGTAAAGGGAGTGGCCTGCCCAGAGGAAAGTACTGCTGTAAAGTTCCTCCAGGAGCATACCTCATCACAAGGAAAGGGGTATCCTTTTCCCAACCAAAATCCAGTAATGGCACGATATGCTGGTGCCTCATCGAGGCATGAAGATGTGCTTCGCGCCGGAAACACTCTACCTCGTCCTCATTTGTTTCGAAGCAATTCAGCATTTTAAGAGCGACTCGACTATTAGAACGGATGTTTTCCCCAAGGTAGATGTTGGCATAGCCTCCCTGCCCAATCTGCCTGATCAGACGATACCGGCCAAATTGTTGTCCTTGCAGGATGGTTCCATGAAAAGTATACTCCTCGTTCCACGTCGCATCCCTTTCGGTCTTGCTGCTTATCTGTCCATTGGAGCACGTCGAATTCGTCCTGATCAATACAGTGTCCGCGTGCTGAATCACACGATGTATCGTTTTGTGGACGGGTGCCAAGTTACCTTGCGAATTGCCTATACTTTGCGTCGGCAGCATATCATACTGTAATGCTGCACCCTGTTGCAGTATTGCTGATGGACCTGGGTACATGGGATGAACCTCCCTGGGTGTTCTCAGAAAAGGCTTTTTGAAGAGACGGACAAGGAGAGTATAAGGTGTAATAGACGTTGGCACATCACCAGGACGGATGATTCTGGACCGCTTCTTTGGAGTAACCGTTTTCTCACTCAAAATAAGGAGTATTGATGAGCCTGAACGAATACGTATTCAAGTATCCCACAAAAGAAGAACATTCGTTGGGCACAATACCATGTGTTCCCACCCTGCATTCATAGCACGGAAAGTCTAAACAGCACGTTCTTTGTAAATCAGAGCCACACTGGCTCACCAGCACCATCATTGCAAAGGGAGTGCGACTCCTGGATCACGAGCAACCAATCCAAGGCGGAATGCGGTCAGGATTGCTTGCGTACGGCTCTGTACCTTGAGTTTGGCCAGAATATGGCGTACATGCGTCTTTACTGTATCTTCGGTCACGTGCAAGTGTTGGGCAATATCCTTATTCGCCTTGCCCAGGGCAAGCAGGTCCAATACATCCTTTTCGCGCTCAGTCAGGGATTCCGGTCCCTCTGGCGCTCCCAGTGCGTCAAGCAGAATAGTCGAAGCCGACGGGGAGAGTTGAACTCGCCCGGCTGCCGCTGCCTTGATTGCTGCCCGTAATTCGGAAGGATGCGTATCTTTAGCCAGGTAGCCGATGGCTCCGGCCCGTAGAGCACTGGATACCGAGGCATACCCAATCATGCCGCTCAACGCTACCACCTGAGTCCCTGGTAATTCCTGGCGGATAGTTGTGGTAGCGGCAACGCCATCAACCCCGGGAAGGAGCAGATCCATCAAGACGACGTTCGGCAGCCAATAACGTGCCTTCTCGATCGCTTCAGCTCCGTTTGACGCTTCATCGACCACTTCTAACTCCTGGTCACGTTCCAGAAAAGTGCGAAGCCCGGCTCGTACAACATGATGATCATCTACGATGAGGACACGAATGGGCATAGTTCCTCTCTCCTTCTCTCATTACGAATCAGGGTAATTATAATTCATTTCCTGAAATTTTGATAGAAGTATTTGGCTAAGCGCCCATCGGTATACGGACGGAGATAGAGCTGCCTTGCTCTGGTTTACTTCTGATGGACAGGATCCCGTGAAGACGCGCTGCTCGTTCCTTCATGGATTGCAGTCCCAGACCCGCAGAGAACGAGAACGTTGGGTCAAAACCCTTGCCGTTGTCGCACACCTCCAGCAATACGTCCCGTTCCTCCTGCGCCAGCAGGAGAGTGACCACCGTGGCGTGGGCATGCTTAATAACGTTGTGCAGCGCCTCCTGCGCGATACGATAGAGCGCATGTTTTTTCTCAAGAGAGCAAGCGGGCTCCGCGCTAAGAGATGCTGCCACATTCAGTTTGTAGTGCTTGCGTATGACCATCACGCGTTTTTGTAGCGCGGCGACGAGTCCTTCGACCGCCAGGGCCTGGGGCACCAACTCGAAGAGCAGAGAACGCATCTCGGTCTGTCCCGAATCAGCATGCTCAATGACATGATCTAATGCAGTTCTTGCCTCGTCTGGATCAGTCTCAAGAGCTTCGTGAGCAATCTGCGCGTTCAGGACGACGCCATACAACTCCTGAGAAACAGAATCATGCAATTCTCGTGCCAGATATTGTCGTTCCTGCAAAGCTGCCAGTGCCCGCGCCTGCTCGTAGAGAGACGCGTTCTCCAGGGCTATAGCGGCCTGGTTGGCAAGGGCGAAAGCGAGATCAGCATGGTGCTGTGTATAGAAGTTCGCGGAATGGTAGGCCATACTCAGCAGGCCAATGCTGCGCTCGTTGGTAATCAATGGAACAACCATACAGGAACGGTATACAGCCAGTATAAGCTCCGCGTCTGCGCTCAGGTTCTGCTGAATACATTGCGTAAATCGCTCATCCATAGGCAAATCGTCAATAATGAACGCTTTGCGCTGTTGGGATACCTGTCTATGCGCAGGCCCTTGCTGCAAAAGCTGTATCAATTGTTCCATCACAGCTGCTGGAAGGACGCTCTGGTAGGCTAGCGGGACGAGGAGACCCTCCTGGATATCGAAAAGAATGGCACTACTATACTCTACAACAGACTTGAGTTGCGCCAGGATCGTATTCAGTAGAGGTTGTCGTTCGAGCATCGAAGCAACGGTATGCGAGACTTGCAGCAACATTGAGAGTTCTCGCGTTCGCTGCTCTACCTGATTTTCTAGTCGTTCTTCAGCCCATTTGCGTCCAATACCCTGGGCGATGGCATCGGCTACCAATGTCAGGACATCGAATGTTTCCTCGGTGAATTGTTTCTGGGCAACCAGCGTCATCATGCCTACTACCTGTTCATCCACGATCAAGGGATAGCTTGCCACTGCGACGATCCCCTCCTCTAGCACCCAGCGCTTATCATTGATACGTGGATCGTTGAGCACATCATTAATCAGGTAGGGTCGCTGCTCCCGAACATGGTTACCAATCTTGGAGTTTTCAACCGGCAAACGCTTCTGAGTATCGAGGTGATAGGAAGAGATACCCGCGCTGGCCTGTAATTCCAGCACCCGTTCATCCTCGTTCATAGTCCAGATGCGCGAGGAGGCAACGTGCAAGTGGTAGACTATTGCCTCGCAACAACGCTGTAACATGATGTCCAGGCTGCTATGTTGGGCCAACGAGTGGCTTATATCGGCGCGCAGCGAGACGTAGCGCATATGTCGTTCCCGCTGCTCCTCCATCTGTTTGCGCAGCGTGATATCACGAGCAACGCCGAAGAGCAGTGGTTTGCCGTCAAAGATGATTCCCCTCAAGCTGATCTCGACCGGGAGAGCGGTGCTATCTTTCCTTTTCAGAACGAATTCAAATGGAGGAATAACCTCCTGAAATGCCCGGTCAAAAAGTTGTTGGTAGGTGGCCTGATTGTAATTGGGATCCCTGTCCGAGAGCTGCAGGCACAGGTATTCTTCCTGTGTATATCCCGCCCAGTTGCAGAGCGTCTGATTGGCATAGATAAATCGCCCCTCTCTATCCATGAGGGATGTGCCATCAGCAGTACGGTCACTGATCAACTTGAATTTCTGGAGATCTCGCACCACCTGGATGTATGACGGTGCCAGAGCTACATGAGTATTTCCAACATGCATAGTGTCTATGTTATGGGACCCATTCTCAGGGAAAGGACCCAGTATTTGATAAGCGTCCATGGGCTGGCTCTCCATTTCTCTCTGCAAGTATGCAAGCCTGCATGAGCTAATGCGTACCCGGTCAGTGTTCCCCTGTTAACGGGTGATCATCATTGATCAGAAGAGTTAACCACTGATTGATTTAGTGTTAGAAACCGTTATGTCAAACGGTGTAAAGCAATTTGCTGTCATGCTTCTATAGAAGTTTACAAGAAAAAGGACACTATTTCAATACGTTTCTTCTGAAAGCATTCTCTCATCTTACTCCAACCTCATCGTAACATCACAATGCTTTCATCTTCCTGCCGAAACCTCAAACTAAAAATAAATCCCACCAGAGCTCTACTTTAAGAATACTATTTTTTGGGTAAATAATCCAGCTTTAAAACAAACTTTTTTTTCGTGCGGCTAACAAGGAGAGAAAGATCCCTCTGTATCTTTCTCTTGTATTATCTCTACTGTATTATCCTAATCTATCGTCCTACAATAATTTATGCTATACTCTCTCTGATAGTACAGTACTACAGATAATCTTGTCATTTGGCAAGCGACCGGTGTTCAAAAAGTGGAGAGGTAGAGGAAGCTATGAAACAGCAAGCAGCACAAAGGAGGATTATACCGTCAAGCCAATTCGAAGCTATCTTTCATAAATTACCTGATGGTATAGTTATCTGTGATCATGAAAGGAAGATCTTACGCATCAATGCAGCCGCCCTCAAGCTCTTTGAAGTGCCTTCCGAATCCTTTTGTATAAGGGGTATCCTACCAGCACTTACTTCATACCTATCAACTGGATCATGACCAGCAACAACAAGCCCACTCACTCGAGCCATGACTCATAAGCCTCATCAGCGACGCAGAGGCAGCAACCACCGAGCAGCAAGAAGCAATCGTTGTGTTACAGGGCCCTTCCGGGCGCAAGAGCTATGTCAACATCGGCAGCTTCTTTGTAGATGATGCACGGCAGTATGCGACAGCAGCGGTCTATGTATTCCACGATATCACTCATCGGTACCAGAAAGCACTCCATCTCCAACGTGTCTACGATGCTGTGTCGTCCCTGAGAGAAGCCATCGCAATTAGTGGCTAGCCCTTCTTTTTGTCTCGTTCTTTTTTCGCCTTATAGAACGATTTTGGCTTTGGATGACGCTCCGTATCTTCGTAAGCCGCCGGAGCCGAATCTTCGCGCGCAGAGACCTCTGTTTCATCCCGCTCACTGAGAAGCTCCTGCAGGTCATTATAGATATTATAGTTGTCGCTCGCCTCTCGCATGCGCAGCATGTGACGTATGACCTGCACCTGTGAGATGTTGGTTTTATCGCCCCGCGCTGCCTCGGCCCTCTGGATAAGTTTCTCCACTAAATCCATGCTATCGTCATGCGCGCCGATACCTTCCAGGCGGTCATGCACAACCAGAAGTTGTTCATAGAGATTCATAACTCAACCATTCCCTCCCGATACTGGGCATAGGCACGATACATCGTGCTCGAAGCTATGGTAACACAGCGCGACATGCCCGTCAAATTGTTTGGTACTCATGTTCCCTTATAGCTCGACAAAGTGGTTAAAGGTTTCTAAAAAGGTTCAGTATTGATTCTTTCGTTTCTTCAACCCGAAATTAGGGGCAGCAGCTTCTTCTATGATCTCCACGGGATCATTCACACGGATGATTCCTTCATGCTCATGTATTAAATTCTGCCCGAACATAACGCCTCGTGTAGCATTGCGGTATGTCGCCAGCGTTTTTAATGGCTCCTTTTCTCTTCTGGCCGTCACCTGGTCGGTCGTTGGTATCGAACAACGCGCACACGATTTGACTATATGAAATACCGTTTGTCCGATACGGATTTTTCGCCACATATCCTCGGCATAAGGCAGTGTATTCCGCACAACGATATTGGGTCGAAAACGGTTCATAGGGATTGGCTGCTCTAAACGCGCATTCAAGTCATCAAGCGAAGCCACAGTTGTCAGCAGAAAGGGGTAGCCATCGGCGAATCCTACCTCGTCACGCTCGCTTATGGCATAATGTGGATTCACACGCCTCATATAATCTTCCGGCATTCTGACCAGGCGGCACACTGTGCATAAAAAGGTGCTAAACCACTCGGCGGCTTCATCACCCTGGTCTACAGCGATACAGGTATCGTTCCAGATAACAACCTCGCGCCTTTTACCTGTATCAGTTGCTGAAATGGCTATCTCTTGCATGCCTGGAGCTTTCACCGTCAGTACGCCATCTTCCTTGAGAACTGGCGTAATGAGCGCCATGCGAGGCTGCTCACGTTGTGTGATAAAGCAACCAGAGGGATCGACCAGCATGAATGCACGGTCTCCATAAAAGCCCCTTTGGCCTATTCTGGCTGTCTCCAACACTATTCCCCCGCATGATTTGATGGGATAGATGGTTAATGCCGAGATGGTAGGAGTTGAAAAAGGTATGCGGCTGTTATCAAAAGGCATGGATATTTTCTCTCTTCTTTTTACTCCCATGAGCCGGTAGCCGTAAGCCAGTCCAGAATAATTTCAGGCATATGCGATACCTGGCCTTGACGCTGTGAACAATGTGGCAGCGTATGCAGAATCGTCGCCCCGTACTCCTTTGAAGTAATACGGCGATCAAACAGGACAACGGCGTTGCGCTTGGTACCGGTCCACGCGAGACGATTTAGGGCGCGGCGCATGCGCAGAGCCGCCAGGGGAACGGTTACCTGGTGCAGTTGGTCGGAGTATTGTTCCGCCACAGCAGCTATAGGTGGATCATTAAGTACAGGCATGGGGAGGCGTGAGACAAGCACACAGGCCGGCGGGCGACTCACTTCATCAGTGCCATCCCAGAAACTGCCCGCGCCGAGTAATACAACACGTTCCTGATCGTGGAACAGTTGCCACAGTTGCCGCGGTGATCCATCGATGCCGTGACCTAATACCAGAATACCTCGCGCCTCTAGCAGCGGTTTGACCGCCGCATAAGAACTGCGCAAGGCGGCATATGAGGTAAAGAGTACCACGAGTTGACCATCGAGCATCACGGCAAGCTGCGTTATTGCGTCATCCAGGTGACGCTGGTACTGGGGCATATTAGGCTCGGGCACGTCATCAGGCATATATAGCAAGGTCTGTTCCTGGTGCTCGGCGACAACGGAAAGAGCAGGACATGCATCGGCATCAAGACCAAAGCGCCCACGATAGAATGAGAAGTTATTGTCTACCGAGAGGGCAGCGCCAACAAAAATAGCGCAGGAATTGGGAGTGAGTACATGCCGTTTCAACAAGGTTGAGGTCTGTACAAGCTGGCCATGGAGTACAGGTGAATTCTCGGCCTGAAGCACTGGCGGCACGGGACTGGACGAGGATGGTGCAACGGAGACGGGATCTACTACCCGTTGTTGCGCAAAAGGAGAAGGTGTGGGCGGCATGCGCAGCCAGTAGACCATGGCGTTCTCTTCACTTGTATCATTATTGGGGGCAATATTGCTCAAAGTAAGAGCCTGCTGACCGAGGTGTTTTTGTTCAAGTAAGCGCTCCGCCAGGGCAGCGAGTTCCCAGGCGACGGAGTCATCTTCTCCACTGCCAAGGTCGAGGCGATGGCGATGGCGTTGTGTAGTAAGCACGATCTTTTCCGCTTCGTGAGCCAGGTCGATGACCATCTGCAGGCGATGGTCCGCGTGCTGCCAGGCCTCCTCTACCTCCATCCAGCTCGCGACATTACGTATCTGCGAAGTGAGGCGCAAGGGCTGTTCAACACGCTCGGTACCACGTGCCCCATAGGAACGTGCGGCGGTATCCGCCTTGACCGCTTTGCCTTTGTCCCGTGTACTGCCGCCGCTTGTTCCTTCTTGCAAAAGCTGGGTCAATGCAATGAACAGGTTATCGATGGCGGTACGCGCATGGCGAAGGGTTTGAAACCAGCCCAGCATTCGGTTATCAAGTTCGGCTTTGCCTATAGTGGGGGTAGTTGAGAGACCTCCAGGGCCATTCTCGCGCAATGCCGGTGCTGCAAGTGCGAGCAAGCCGTGGTAACGGCCGTCGGGCATCTCCACACCGATGGTATTCAACAGTCTGAGCAGGCGTGGATGGTCGAGTCCTTGATTATTCCAGCGCGCAAACTCTTCCTCCAGGAGGTCGGCATCGAGTATCAGACGCCGGCTAACGTCTTTCAAAAGGCTATTCGTAGAAGAAAGGTCGTCCAGGAGTCCGGCATGAGTGGTCACAATAACATTGGCCGCACTCACTCGCTCTTCGGCGCGACTCACGAAACAATATCCCTTGCGCCGGTAGAGACAGTGCTGATACGGAGTATCGCCGCGCCCATCGGCGAGGGGAACGCGTTCGACTCCCGAGCAGATGCGTTCCCAGGCCGTAATTTCTTGTGGTAATATGGTCAATTCGCTGCGTTCGCCGGTGAGGGTTTGCTGCGCCCATAGTGCTAATTTTGCTAACCCTCGCGCCTGTTCCGCCGAGAGTTCGCCGCTTGTGCGACGTAAAGCTGACCCAAACCAACGATGGATACATAGGTAGCCACCACGTTCCGCAAGATAAGCCACATTTACCTGACGATTGAGCTGCGTTTGCAGACGAGGGAGAACGTTGTCAACTAAACGGCGTGCCGCCTGAGCATTCGCGCAGGCAATGACAAGACGCCTGGGTGAAGGTGAATCACCGGCACCGGCCTCCTCTGTAGAAGACTGGCAGACCCATTGTAGGGCAGGCAGCAAAGCAGGAGTAGAGTCGTTGGCTCCAATCGTGACCTCCAGGAGCAAGTTACTTGTCTCCTCTAATGCCCGCTGCACAGCTTTATAGGCCGTTTGATAGCCAATGCGCTGCTCCGGGTTAGCAGAGGTAACAAGATGCGTCTCTACTAAAGCTTCATCTCGTTGTTCAGCTTCATCGGTGGAAGATGCAGCCGATTGCACTTCGACACCGGCAGGTACAGTGGCTTGTGGTTCTTCACGGGTGATGGCGAAGGATAAAACGCGCGGGTCCATACCTAATTGTGCAGCGAAACGATCACCCAGGCTCCCACGCCTCGGCGCATTTTGTAACCCGTTCTGGGCCATACGATCACGCCATTCCTGGCGAAAGAAACCCAGCAACGGCCAGGAACGGGGAGCATCGAGGTTCGCGAGATCGTTGAGAATAGCTATATCAACACGCTGAAGGAGTTGGTGCAAAGCCAAAAAGACCTTCATCGCGAGGATCGTATCTACCATAGCGCGGTGTCGCCCAGGTACTACTGGCACACCAAGAGACTGAGCAACCTGTCCCAGGTTATAGCTGGGCAGAGAGGGCAGTAGCACGGTTGCGAGTTCGAACGTATCTATGAGAGGATTATTGTGGACGAGACCTCTGCGGCGCAGAAAACCGGCATCAAAAGGAATACTATGGCCCACAATCGGATAGTCTCCAAGGAACTGTTGTAACCGGCGTGAAATAGACTCAAAGCTGGGCGCATCAGTTACTAGTTGCGGCATTATGCCGGTCAGTCGTTGCACACGAAAAGGGATAGGACGACCAGGAGCAACCAGGGTCTCCATCGTATCGAGTATCGTTGCCCCTTGAAACTTGACCGCTGCAACCTCAAGAATCGCATCCTGTTCCGCATGCAAACCGGTTGTTTCCAGGTCGAGTGCCACGCGAATAGGTGGCTGTTTTGGCATAAAAATCCCTTTTCACTATAGAGTGCTGCTTTGGTGCTCTCAAAAGTCACCCTACTGCATGAGGCCAATTTTCAAGAAGGACACGCGCACATTGAGCCGCACGGCCGCGATGACTGATAAGATGCTTGTCGCTCGCTTCCAGCTCAGCGGTTGTCTTACCGATTTCAGGTACCAGGAAAATAGGATCGTAACCGAACCCATGTTCACCGCGTGGAGCATCGGCGATCACACCCTCGATCACTCCCTCCACTACACGAATATAGCTGGAAGGTTCGGCCAATGCAATTGCGCAGCGGAAACGTGCGCTGCGCTGCCCAACCGGCAGTCCTTTCAATTGCTCCAGGATCAAACGAAAGCGTTCCTGGTAGGATGTTTCCCTGCCTGCAAAACGAGCAGAGAACACGCCGGGAGCTCCCCCAAGGGCATCTATTTCCAGGCCGGAATCATCGGCCAGTGTAAGTAGGCCCGAAGCCCGGGCATAGGCATGTGCTTTCAGTTCTGCATTTTCCGCAAAGGTTGCACCGGTTTCCTCAACGTCCATATCCAACTGAATATCACGCGGTGACAGCAACCTGTATGGCAGGTCCGAGAAAATGGCGCGGTACTCCTCTAGCTTATGCACATTCGTTGTCGCTAGTAATAAATCGCGCATAGATGCTCTCTAGACATAAAATTGTAAGCCGTCGAAATGAAATACTATGCATCTCCCACAATGCATATAGTATACCCTTTGTGCGCTCCGACCCACCGCAGAAGGCCACAAGATTCCCATTTCCATGCTCCCATACTTCCACCTCAAAGGTTACAAAAGCCAAGTCTACGATATTGTCCCATATTCTATCATATTGGAGTATTGTTGTCGAGTTTGAATGCAAGCACTGCAAGCGAGTCTATGTCTCTGGTTTTACTATTCTGATTTTGTAATTTCGTTGCCACTTTTTGGTTTGGTAGCCCGTATAGTATGGTAGAAGAAGTGGGTCAAATTTTTCCACAAAAAACATCTCTGTAATGCAAATGCTGTACTAAGTTGCGCTCTAAATATGAGAACAGGAGTGAAGCTCGCATGAGCACCCAAATCCTTCCTCCTCCACCCGGTACTGGGATGGATGTATATAACCCTCTGCATCTCCAGTCCCCGGATGGACAATTGCAAAGCGTATCGCTGCAACCCCTTAACTCCCTCCTTGAGCTTGAGAGTTTATTCCCCATCCAGACAAACGTGAAGGATGAGTTCAATGACGAACTCAGACAAGCATTCCACAAAGAGCTGGCGTTCCTCGGACTCTTTTTGAAGGCAAATGATCTTGATAGCTACAAGCACTCTATGCGTGTGAAAGGACTTACACAGCGTTTTTTGAGAACCCTTGATCTAGCACCGGATGATGCGATGACTATCGAGGCAGGGGCCTTTCTTCACGATCTTGGCAAGATAGCTATAGATGATACAATTCTGCGCAAATCAACCCCTCTTAGCGCTGAAGAGTTTGCGGTGATCAAAAAGCATCCCGCACTCGGCGCAATGATACTCAGCCAGTTCAAAACAATGAAGCCGGTGATGCCGGTGGTCTACTACCACCATGAGCGTTGGGACGGCAATGGGTATTCTGTCGGCTTGCAGGGAGAAGCTATTCCTCTAGGGGCGCGCATCCTGGCAATTACTGATGCTTTTGATGCCATTACCTCCCAAAGATCCTACCAGCCCGCACGTACACCTGCACAGGCTCTAGCAGAAATTCGTGCGTGCGCAGGGACACAATTCGATCCACTTCTGGCCGGGCAATTCTGTCAGAGCCTGGAGGTGAGGATACCAGTCCCCCAGACAAGATTCTCACAAGAGTTATCACTGCATTCGAAAATACAGAGATAAGGCTGCCGTCAACCTGTCTGGGGAACAGGTAACAAGGGGATGGAACAGGCAGCCTCCCGCGTGGCCCATGAGACCCATTAATTAACCGAGCAGTTGCGCCAGCATATCCAACAAATCACTGAGATCGAAAGGTTTGCGCAGTATATACATTCCCCGCTCTCGTATCTGCTCAAATGGCAGCGTTGCTCTCGCGCTGATTAAGACGACAGGAACATCCTGCATATTCGGCTTGTTCTGCAAATAGTCATAAAGTTTCAGCCCATCCATAGTAGGCATCATATAATCGAGAAGAATCAGCGAAGGCCGCATATGGGAAGCAGCTTCAAGGGCAAGATCGCTTTCCGCTATCCATACCACCCGATAATTTGTCTGCTGCGTAATAACGGTTTTGAGCATCTCACCAATATCATGGTCGTCATCTACAATTAAGATAGTCTTTTCCTGGCTGGATATAGTAGGGGTTATTTCTCTACTCGACATAGTACCCCTCCTTTTCTAGCATTTCTACTAGTAAAAACGTACCAGAAGGAGGCAACGAGGACAGATTCTACTATGAGGCAGTACCAATGTACTTCAGAGTACTGGGATCATTCACAGAACCCCGATGGCCTCAGAAAATGCTTGACATCGGCAGCATTTGAGGGGTATAATCGGTTGCGTCAGGTAAGCTTATTGAGGCTTCGCAAGTATACAAGACAGCTTCCAGGCCAGTGTAACTCAGAGGTAGAGTAGCGCATTCGTACCTTGGTCACAAGAATCATACTTAATAACTAGCCGGTGTAGCTCAGGGGTAGAGCATCGCTTTCGTAAAGCGAGTGTCAAGAGTTCGAATCTCTTCACCGGCTCTTTCTTATTCTACAGGTGGTAAAATCTCTTCCCAATTATTGGTCTCGTTCATTTCTCTCCAGTGTAGTTTCGCGTGACAATTCACACAGAGTACATCGCACTTCTTGATCTCTTTGATTAACGTCTTGATACTCGTACCACGCAAAACAGCATTACTGATAGTAAAGCTCTTCTCTTTCCTATCTCTGTGATGAAATTGAAGACATGCAGGGTGGTTCTCGCCACATTCCATACAATAAAGTTCACTTTTATATATCCTGAACCAGTCTCTAATATCTAGCTCTCGCTTTCTCCGTTTCTCCAAACGCCTTTCTAATATCTTGTCTTTGTGTCGCTGATACCAGCCTTTCTGGTATTCTTTTTGGTAAGACCCCGCTTTCTCTCTGTCCTTATAAGGCATAATCCTCATCCCCATTTACAGTCATTTGCTTTTCTTGCCAATGAAGTTTAGCCTGGCAGTTGCCGCATAAAATATCACACTTACTAATTTCTTTTTCTAACTTCCTGAAGGATATATTCCTTCTTCTGCCAATAACCTGGCTAATAGTAAAGCTCTTCTCTTCTCTATTGCGATGGTGAAACTGAAGGCACGCAGGATGATTCTCCCCACACATCATACAGCAGAGCCTACTCTTGTATCGCCTAAGCCATTGCCTTAACTCTTCATCATGTTGTTTACTTTTTTCTAATAGCCGCTCTTTGTGTCGCTGATACCAGCCCTTGTTATATTCGCGGAAGTAAGCTCTACGCTCTTCGCCGTCTTTAAACGCCATTTCATTCCCCCCTAAGAATCATTTGCTGAACTTATTACGGTTTAGCGCTTGCTGGGGAGAAAGTCCATACCGAACACAAAAAGTACTATACTGTTTTGTGAACACTGAACAAAAGACTGTCCATTTATAGGGCTCAGCTATCCAGGATGTCCACTGAGGGCTGCCGTTGCGCCCCTTAGCTTCATGCAGCAACAAACGCAGATCATCAACGATCTGCATTTGTTGCTAAATGCGCAATCCAGGACGTGGCCGACTTCCCGTTAATACCCGCTGGTAGGCGTTGCTTGCGGTGTCGCTGGAGAGCTCGGACTATTGTAGCCATTGCTACAGCCTGAGAAGAAAATCAACAGGACGCTTAACACCAGTAAGCATACTTTTGCTCGAAACGTCTGTTTTACAGTATTTGTCTGCATTGTCGTTCCTCCTTCCTTAGAGATTCAACATGAGAGTCCATTGAGCACCTTCCTTTCTTTCCTCAACAAATCACTTCGTCATCAGATACCGTCCACTCCTCTGCTCGCTCCACCCTTAATGAGTACAGTGAATGATTAGTCTCTCCTGCTTGCCAATGCATTACAACCCTCAATTATACATACGTGAAAATGTTACATAAATAAGCTCATCTTGATAAGAAATTATATAAACTCATAAACGATAGATGATCGCGTCCATGCAAGCGAGCTGCCTACAGAAAGTGCGGACATTCAAAACGATTGGCTATGCTATAAGCATAGCTAACTTCTTGATATCTATGCTTATTGTTGTCTGTCGAATAAAACTTCGCTTTTCTGACTCATATCTTTTCGATAGAAGTGTGCAGATGAGCCAGAGAAGCCAGTGTACCACGAGTAAAAGGAAATTGGGCCTGACACAAAACTTTTCCAAGCATTTTAGGCGGGGTCAAGCAAGAAAAATTCCTCTGATGTTCT